>Ga0299914_10001354_pt1 | contig 16136 bp, 15 predicted proteins | sample RVTome_10_FD_201361 | JGI IMG/M metagenome (GOLD analysis project Ga0299914, IMG submission 201361) | Soil microbial communities from uranium-contaminated site in the Upper Colorado River Basin, Wyoming, United States - RVT153D57 (version 2) ...
GAGTCCGAAGTCGTTGAGCAAGGTGCCGCCCGAGGCGGAGCCTCCGTCGTAGCCCGACATCTCGAAGAGCGTCGGGTAGGTACGGCCTTCCTCGTAGTCGTCTGGAAGGCGCACGTTGATCGCGATGTCGATACCGTCGGGCATCGTCACGTAGTCGTTGGGCGCTGCAACGGCCCGCGGCGCCGAGACCACGGCGACGATCCCCGAGGAACCCACCAGCGCTGCGACGAGCAGCAATGCACCCGAGAGTCGTGTCCTGGTCCGCGCCATGTCAGGGCCCCCTTCGGTAGCGGCACCTGGCAATACCCGCCCCGACCAGGCCCGAAACCCGGCGATCAGGAGAAAACGATCAGATTCGGTGGATCCGGCGCCTCACGGTCACGGCGAGCCGCGCTACACCCACTTGCCGGGGTTGAGGATGCCGAGCGGGTCGAGCGCTGCCTTGACGCGTCGCATCACGTCCATGACGTCGTCGCCGAGCTGGACCGCGAGATGGCGAGCCTTGAGCGTGCCGACACCGTGCTCGCCTGTGACGGTCCCGCCGAGCGCGAGCGCTGCGTCCATAACCTCGTCGAACGCCACCGCGGCCCGCGACACCGCATCGGTATCGGCTGAGTCGAACGTGACGAGCGGATGAAAGTTGCCGTCGCCCGCGTGCCCGATGACGGGGATCAACGTCTCGTGGCGTGCCGCGATGGCGGCGACCGCGGCGAGGAGCTCCGGGATCCGGGGTACCGGCACCGCGATGTCCTCGATCATGACCGCGCCGAGCCGCTCGACACAGGGAATCGCCATCCGGCGCGCTCCCATGAGCAGCTCGCCCTCGTCGACATCGGCGGTCACCGTGACGTACGTCGCGGCGCTCTGCTCGCAGGCGGCGACCACGCGTGCGGCGTCGCCCTCACCACTGTCGACCTGCGCGAGCAGCAGCGCCGCGATACCTCGTTCGAGACCCATGGGCTTGACACGCTCGACCGCGTCGAGCGCTGCCTCGTCCATGAGCTCGAGCGCGGCGGGACGAAGCGCTGCGACGATACGGGTCACAGCACGGCCGGCGTCGACGATGTCGCCGAAGGTCGCGACCACGGTCGCGACAGGCGGTGGGAGCGGGCGCAGGCGCAGCGTGGCCTCGGTGATGATCCCGAGCGTGCCTTCCGACCCGACGAACAGACGCTTGAGGTCGAACCCGGCGACATCCTTGATCGTGGAACCCCCGAGCCGAACCGCTCGACCGTCTGCAAGCACGACCTCGAGACCCAGGACGTAGTCGGTCGTCACGCCGTACTTCACGCAGCAGAGCCCTCCGGCGTTCGTCGCGAGGTTGCCGCCGATCGAGCAGATCTCGAACGACGAGGGGTCGGGCGGGTACCACAGCCCGTGCTCGCGCGCGGCGGCCTTGACGTCCACGTTGAGCAATCCGGGCTCGACGACGGCAACCATCGCGGCGGGATGGATCGTGATCTCGCGCATCCGCTCCGTGGAGAGCGTGATGCAGCCGTCGATCGCTGCGGACCCACCCGACAAGCCCGTCCCTGCGCCACGCGCCACGACGGGGACTCGCAGATTCGACGCGACGCGCATGGTCGCCTGGACGTCCTCGGTCGTGCGGGCACGCACGAGCGCCACAGGTCGGCCTGGCCTGACCGTCATCGCTCGATCGGCGCGGTAGCCGTCGATGACATCGGGATCCATGACCAGCGTGTCCGGTGGCAACACCTCTTCGAGCGCGGACACGACGTCGGCGGTCATCGAACGGTCAGGGATGCGAGGGGGCAGCCGGAGCGTCGGTGACCTCGAAGAGCATCGCATCCTCGTAACACCACCACCAGTTCTCCCCCGGCTCGTAGGAGCGGACGAGCGGATGGTCGGCGTGGTCGCGCCAGTGTCCGGTCGCATGACGGTTCGGCGAGTTGTCGCAGCAACCGACGTGCCCGCACGCCATGCACACACGGAGGTGCACCCACCGACCGCCGATCGGCAGGCAGTCCTCGCAGCCATCACTCGACGGTTCCACTGTCGTCGCAGACTCGAGATGGGTGCATGCGTCCGCCATTGCGCCTCCCTCCGGGTTCGAACGGCTACGCGGTGGCAGCTGCGGTCGCATCGAAGGTCGCGAGCGTCGGCATCACGTCGGCTGCGAACGTCTGCATGCTCGAACGCGCGTCCGGCAACGGCAAACCTGCGAACCGGAAGCAGCACGTGAGATCGAAGTCGCCGGCGGACTCGACCCTCGCGCGGAGCTTCTCGAGGATCTGGCTCGGTGTCCCCCACGCCTGCACCGACAGGTACATGTCGCACATCTTCTCGAGGCCGAGCGCCCGGATGATGTCCACCGCGCTCCCGTACGACTCGTAGCCACGAGCCTGCTTGAAGTGCTCGCCCGCGAGCTCGTAGTGCTCGACGACGCTGGTGAGGTAACCGGTGAGATGCTCGCGCGCGATGTCCTCGGCGCGCACCGGATCCGTGTCGCAGTACACGAAGTCGCACATCATCGGGGGCGATGCCGCCCGGCCGTGCCGTTCGGCGAACCGGCCGCGATAGTCCGCGAACACCGCGACCTGGTCGGGCCACGGCTTCTGGCTGAACGCGACCATTCGTGCGCCGAGATCCGCTGCTGCCTCGACCGAATCGGGTGACATCGCGACGCAGTAGGTGCGGTCCGAGAAGCTCGTACGCGGTCTGGGCCTGATCTCGGTCGGCGCCTGGGGATAGTACGGCCCGTCGCCGCGCATGGTCCCGGTCTCGAGCGCCGTGAGGATCATCGGTGCCGCCTCGTCGAATCGGCCACGCGACTCGTCCATCGGGATCCCGAAGCCTTCGTACTCTCGCCGAGCGAGGCCGCGACCCATGCCGAAGAGCACACGGCCGTCGGCGAGATGATCGAGCAGCGCGATGCGCTCCGCGACCCGCAACGGGTCGTTCCACGGCAGGATGACCGCGCCGGTGCCCAGGCGGATCTGCCGCGTCCTCGCTGCCATGTACGCGAGAAACGCGACGTTGTCGGGACAGAACGCATAGTCGAAGAAGTGGTGCTCGACAGGCCAGAGGGCGTGAAAGCCGAGAGCGTCGGCGAGGACACCGAGCTCGACCTCGTCGGCGTAGACCTGCGCGTCCGTCACGGAATCGTCGTAGCCGTACGACTGGAACACCATCTGGACACCCACGCGCATGCGGTCAGGGTACCGGGGGGTCCGGCGCGACGCCGTCGGGTGGCCACGCGTCGAGGCCGTCTTCGAGAGGGATGTCGAGGGACTGCAACAACGAGGAGAACAGCCTCCAGTTGCCGATCGCGACGACCAGTTCGACGAGCTCGCCGTCGTCGAGGTGCTGCGCACACGCCGCCCAGGTGGCTTTGCCGATCACGCCGTCGTCGAGCGTCTCGTCCGTCGCCGCCAGTACCGCTCGCTCGATTGCGCCGAAGCGGTCGCTCGTCTCCCATTCACGAACGGCGAGCAGGTCTGCCTCGTCGACGTCGAGCAGGCGCGCCACGTGCCAATGCTGGGTCCACTCGTACACCGACCCGGTTCGCCATCCGATGCGCATGACGAGGAGCTCACGCAGGCGGACGTCGAGCAAGCCCTTCCAGAGGAGCGACGCAAGGAGCCCGTGGACCGCGCCCGCGATGACCGGATCACGCAGCAGGACTCGGAAGACGTTGAGCCTCGCCATCTCGTCGGGGATTCCGACTTCGTCGGCGACACGCTGTGCCTCCTCGAGCGACAACGGCTCGACGCGCGGACGATCGCTCATCGGCTACGGCTCTCCGGGACGAGCACACCGTGCACCGGCGGTTGGGCACCTTCGCCGGCCATGTCGAGCAGTAACGCGTCGATGCCATCGAAGCCGACGACGCGTCGCGGCAACCCGTCAAAGGGGTAACGACGGGACGCGAGGAGCTCGAAGGCGCTCCGGTACGCCGGCCTGTCGACCCCGAGCGCGCCGAGGATCCTGAGCTCCTTGAGCACCACGCTGTCGGCATCGAAGGACGGCGCCTTCCTCCCGCGGGTGCCGGCGAGCACGATCGTGCCCCCGGGGCGCGCGAGCGCGACAGCGTGGCCGAGCGCGTCCGGCGCCTTGGCGGTGACGTCGACGACGACGTCGGCGAGACGGCCGTTCGCCGCCCGCAGTGCCGCGACGGGATCGGTCGTCGAGACATCGACGGCGAGGTCGACCCCGAAGTCGGGGGCGATCGCCAGTCGATGCGCGTCGCGTGCTCCCAGACCGGTGATCATCACGAAGCCGGCTCCTGCCTCACTCGCGGCCGCCGCGGCGGCCAAACCTCGGACCCCCGGGCCGAGCACCGCGACGACGTCACCCTCGCGAGTCCCCGGGAGCGTCACTGCCCAGTGGATCCCCGCACCGACCGGATTGAAGAGCGTCGCGACGACCGGGTCGAGCCCTGCCGGGACGCGAAGCAGCTGAGAATCTGGCGCAAGGTACTGGGCCTCGGCGTAGCCACCCCAGAGTCCGGGGGGCCGGTCGACGGGGACGAAGCCGTACATGTCGGCGAGCCCGCGACGGACGCACCGCCGGCCGGCGCGACAGGCGTCGCACTCGCCGCATCGCCGGATGACCTCGACCGCCACACGGTCGCCCGCCGCGATCTGCCAACGCTGCGCTGCAGACCGCCCGATTCCTTCGATCACGCCGATCGTCTCGTGCCCGGGAACGAGCGGGTACCCGGGAAAGAGCTCGCCGGTGTAGAGCTCGTGATCGGTCCCGCAGAGACCGCACGCCTCGACACGGAGCAGCGCGTCGTCGTCGCCGATCGCGGGGAGCTGGAGTTCACGTGTACGCAGGGTCAGAGGCGCCTCCAGCACGAGTGCCTGCGCGCCCGCACTCACGACAGCTCGCGCAGACGGCCGGCCGGCGCTCGACCCGCCGGTTGGGAGGGCGGGTCGTGATGCTGCACCTCGGCGAGCGGTCGAACGACCGGATCCCCGGGTCGGACGGTGACGATCTCGCCTTCGTGTGTGAGCTCGAGTGGGTCGCCATCGGCGACCCGATAGGTCGCTTGGCCGTCCTCGATCTCGACGCGAACGCGTCGGTTGCCGACGGCGAGGTGGAACGCCAGGCGTGTCAGGCCCTCGGGAAGTCGTGGGCGGAAGGTGAGCGCACCGCCGTGGTCACGCATGCCGCCGAAGCCGGCGACGAGCGCGATCCACGTCCCCGCCAGCGACGCCATGTGGAGCCCATCCCGTGTGTTGTGCTCGAGGTCGGCAAGGTCCATGAGCGCGGCCTCGCGCATGTAATCGTTGGCGAGGCCGAGGTGTCCGACCTCGGCCGCGATGACAGCCTGGACACATGCCGACAGCGACGAGTCGCGCACGGTGAGAGGCTCGTAGTAGTCGAAGTCGCGCAGCTTCTCGTCGGCGTCGAACGCGTCGCCCCGCACGTAGAGCGCAAGCACGAGGTCGGCCTGTTTCACGAGCTGCTTTCGATAGAGGTCGAAGTACGGGAAGTGCAGCAGCAACGGATACTGCTCCGGCGTCGTGGCGTCGAAGTCCCACGCCTCGTGGTGGGTGAACCCGTCGGCCTGCGGATGTACCCCGAGCGTCTCGTCGTAGGGGACGTAGACCGCATCTGCTGCTGCGCTCCAGTCCGCGAGCTCGTCGGCGTCGAACCCGAGTTCGCCTTCACGATCGGGATGCCGGGAGGCGACCTCGGCGGCGACACGAAGGTTCTGTTGCGCCATGAGGTTCGTGTAGACGTTGTTGTCGGCGATCGCGCTGTACTCGTCTGGCCCGGTCACGCCGTCGATGCGGAACTTTCCGTCGAGGTCGTAGTGTCCGAGTGAGCGCCACAAGCGAGCGGTTTCGACGAGCAGCTCGAGTCCTACCTCCTGCTCGAAGTGCTCATCGCCCGTCGCGGCGATGGCGCGCGCGACTGCGGCGGCGATGTCCGCGCCGATGTGGAACGCCGCGGTCCCCGCCGGCCAGTATCCCGAGCACTCGTCGCCGTGGATCGTGCGCCACGGGAACGCCGCGCCTCGCAATCCGAGCTGCGCAGCACGGTCCTTGGCCATCGGCAGCGTCTCGTGCCGCCAGCAGAGCGCGTCACACGCCGCAGCAGGCGCCGTGTAGGTGAGCACGGGGAGCACGAACGTCTCCGCGTCCCAGAAGGTGTGCCCGTCGTAGCCGGGACCGGTGAGGCCCTTCGCAGGGATGGCGCGGCGTTCGGCACGAGCGCTCGACTGGAGGATGTGGAAGAGCGCGACGCGCACCGCTTGCTGCACCTGTGTGTCGCCCTCGACCTCGACGTCGGCGGATGACCAGAACTCGTCGAGATGGGCACGCTGATCCGTCACCAGCTTGTCCCACCCGTCGGCGTTCGCCGCCGCGACGGCAGCCATGACCTGGTCGCGCACGGCCGGGATCGAGCGATCCCCCGACCATCCGTAACCGACGAGCTTGACGAGCCGGAGGGTCTGGCCGACCTCGAGCGAGGCCGTGATCGTCGCTCGACCCCAATCGTCGTGGCTGTCCCCGATGATCTGCGGCTCACCCGGCGCCTCGACGAGGTTGAGCATCGCTGCGGCGATCCGCAACCCGGAACGCTCGGTGCTGTGGACAAGCTCGACCGCGCCGCCGACGTTGGCGTGCAACTCGGGATGCAAGGGCGACCGGAGCTCGGCGGCTACTCGCGGGTCGCCGCTCGACGTGGGGAGCTCTTCGTTCGCGATGAGCTCCGACTGCATCGTGACCTGCGCAGGCCCGTCGAGTGGCGTCACCTCGTAGCAGAAAGCCGCGATGGCGCGATGGGTGAACGACACGAGCCGTGTCGAATCGACCCGGACGGTGCGGTCGGCCGGTGACACCCATTCCGCTGTGCGACGAAGGACGCCGTCACGAAGTTCGAGGACGCGCTCGTGTGAGCGAAGGCTGCCGTACCGGACGTCGAAAGGCTCGTCGTCAACGAGGAGGCGGATGATCTTGCCGTTGGTGACGTTGATGACCGTCTGGCCCGACTCGGGATAGCCGTAGCCGGCCTCGGCGTACGGGAGCGAGCGGAACTCGAAGACTCCGTTGAGATACGTGCCCGGGAGGGCGTGGGGCTCCCCCTCGTCGAGGTTCGCCCGCAGCCCGATATGGCCGTTGCCGAGCGCGAACAGGGACTCGGTCTGGGCCAGGAGATCGAAGTCGAGGCTCGTCTCGCGCAAGCACCACGGCTCGACCGCGAATGCAGGGTGCCCGATCATCGTTGTCCGCTCTCGGCCCCCGGCTCGCGGCTCACCTCAGGGTCCACGAGAAGGTCGGCGAGGTCCTCGACGACAATCGTCGCGCCATGCTCAGCCAGCGCGGCCCCTTGGCCGACACGGTCGACGCCGACCACGGCACCGAACGCGCCTGCGCGACCAGCTTCGACACCCGCGAGCGCGTCCTCGAAGACCGCTGCCTCACGCGGCTCGACACCCAGCGTTCGAGCACCGGCGAGGTAGGTGTCGGGTGCGGGCTTGCCCGAGAGCTGCTCGCGCTCGGCGACGACACCGTCGATGCGGGCATCGAACAGGTCGGCGATGCCGGCGGCGACCAGCACGTCGCGGCAGTTCGTGCTCGACGAGACGACGGCTCGTGGGAATCCGGCTTCGCGCACCGCGTGCACGTAGCGGACCGATCCCTCGTAGGGCTCGACACCATCGTCGTGAATCTTTGCGAGCACGATCTCGTTCTTGCGGTTGCCGAGTCCGGAGATCGTTGCTGTGGTCGGCGGATCGTCGGGTTCTCCCTCGGGCAGCTGGACGCCACGAGACTCGAGAAACGATCGGGTGCCGTCGGCCCGGGGCTTGCCGTCGACGTACGTGTCGTAGTCGTCGACCGCGTCGAAGGGAACGAACGCGCCGTGCTCGCGCGTCGCGCGAGCGCGCAAGTAGTCGTCGAACATCTGCTTCCACGCGGCGGCATGGACCTTTGCCGTCTGGGTGAGGACACCGTCGAGGTCGAAGAGGAACGCGTGCACGCGCTCGGGAAGGCCGAGCATCGCGGTGATGCTACGAGCTGTCGACCGGTGCGAGGGTGAGGTCGATCCGGCGCAAGAGCTGTGCGTTGAGGGCGACGACGACCGTGGAGGCGCTCATCAGGATGGCGCCGACAGCCATCGGTAGCACGAAGCCCGCCCAAGCGAGGACGCCCGCAGCAAGCGGGATCGCGGCGACGTTGTAGCCGGCTGCCCAGACGAGGTTCTCGACCATCTTCCGGTAGCTGGCCGCGGACAGCTTCCGGATGCTCACGACGGCACGTGGGTCGTCGGAGGCAAGCACGATGCCGGCCGATTCGATCGCGACGTCGGTGCCGGCCCCGATCGCCACGCCGACGTCTGCGCGCGCGAGAGCGGGCGCGTCATTGACACCGTCACCCACCATCGCCACAGTGCGACCGCGGTCCTGGAGCGTGATGACCGCGGAGTCCTTGTCCTCGGGCAGAACCTCAGCGAAGACCTCGTCGATGCCCAGGTCGGCGGCAACGGCATCGGCGACTTGCCGCGCGTCTCCGGTGATCATGACCACCTCGACGCCTTGGCGATGCAGCTCGTCGACGGCGGCCCGAGACTCGGGGCGCACCTCGTCCTCGAGTGCGACCACTCCCACGACCTTGTCGTCGACTGCGACGTAGAGGACGGCAGCGCCTCGTGCAACCCACGTCTCGATCTCGTCGTCAAGAGGAGCCGGGACATCGAGCTCCCGCTCGCGCAGCATCGCAGGGCCACCGACCGCGACGGTGGCACCTTCGACGACGGCTTCGACACCTCGTCCTGTCATGGAGCGAAAGCTCCGAGCGACGGGGACGTCGCCGGCATCACGAGCCGCGGCAACGATCGCACGTGCGAGTGGGTGCTCGGAGTCGGCCTCGGCCGCGGCGGCGAGCGCCAGCACGCGGTCCCCGTCGATATCCACGGCCTCGACGCCGCTCACTCGATGCTCTCCCTTGGTGAGCGTGCCCGTCTTGTCGAAGAGGACCGCGTCGACCGTGCGCATGCGCTCGAGTGCGAGCCGGTCCTTGACGAGGATGCCGCTGCGCGCCGACTTCGCCGTCGAGATCGACAGGACCAGGGGGATCGCGAGACCGAGCGCGTGCGGGCAGGCGATGATCAGGACCGTGGTGGTACGGGTCACGGCGGCGTCGGCCTGACCGAGCGCGGCCCAGACGACGGTGGTGACCGCGGCGGCGGCCACAGCGACGTAGAAGAGCAAGGCGGCGGCGCGATCCGCGAGTGCTTGGGCACGCGAACGCGACTCCTGGGCGGCGGCGACCAAGCGCTGGATGCCGGCGAGCGTCGTGTCGTCGCCGACTGCGTCAACGCGCAGCCGGATCGACGAATCCGTCGCCACCGTCCCGGCGACGACGCGCGCGTCGACGCCGCGCTCGACGGGTTGCGACTCGCCGGTGATCATCGACTCGTCGAGATCGGCGGTGCCGTCCACGATCGTCCCGTCGGCTGGGACCCGGGCGCCGGGTCGCACGAGCACGACGTCGCCGACAGCCAGGTCTGCGATGCGCACGGTCTCGATGTCGCCCTTCGCCGTGATGCGTTCAGCCTCGTCGGGGAGGAGCTCGGCGAGCGCGGCGAGGGCACCTTGAGCCTGGCCGATCGCGCGCATCTCGAGCCAGTGCCCGAGCAGCATGATGTCGATCAGGAGCGCCAGCTCCCACCAGACCTCGACCTCGCCGAGTTCGAGCGACGCGGCGAGGCTCGCGACGAAGGCCACGGTGATCGCCATGCCGATCAGCAGCATCATCCCCGGTCGACGCGCCCGCGCCTCGGACACCGCACCGGTGAGGAATGGCCACCCGCCGTAGAAGAACACGACCGTGCCGAAGACCGGTGCTATCCACGCGTCTCCGGGGAGCGAGGGCGCGCGGTACCCGAGCCAATCCTGGAGGTGGTGGCTCCAGATGACGACGGGGATCGTGAGCAGCGCCGACCAGACCAACCGATCGCGGAACATCGCAGCGTGGTCGCCGTGCCCACCGTGGCCGTGGGCATGATCGCCATCCCCAGGCTGGTCGCCGTCGTGCTCCGCCTCGTGCCGGTGGCCGGTCCCGTGGGTCATCGGCGGGCACACTATACCCCTGGGGGGTATAGTGTCAAGAGGCCAAGAGCCCGGAGCCCACAACCAAGGGCCCACATCGAGGAGCAGGCATGCGCGGGTACACGATCAACAAGGCCGACTACGTCAGACGGCTCCGGCGCATCGAAGGACAGGTCCGCGGCCTCCAACGCATGATCGACGAGGACACCTACTGCATCGACGTCCTGACGCAGGTGAGCGCCGTGAACCGCGCCCTCCACAGTGTGGCGCTCGGTCTCCTCGACGAGCACGTGCGCCATTGCGTCACCAACGCGCGCGGAGGTGAGGCCGACGAGATGGTCAGCGAGGCGACGCGTGCGATCGAGCGCCTGATCCGCTCGTAACGGCGTCAGCCTCCGGAGATGTTCAGCACGGAGGTCACCTCGCCGCCCGGACCCATCGCCACGAGGTGGTAGGTGTGCGGCCCGGGGCACGCGAATGGGAGCGTCGCCGACCCGGACGGCGGGTACGTGTCGAACGCACCGGGACCGTCGATCCCGATCGTCACCGCGGTCGTGTTCGTCGTCGACCAGGAGAGCTCGACCTGGGTCTGGTTCTCAGCGGGCGCGCACCCGGCGTTCGCGGGACCGCTGAAGGAGCCGATCCCGGGTCCCGCGGTCGGTGCAGCCGTCGTCGTGGTGGTCGACGTGCTCGTCGTGGACGTGGAGGTCGTCGACGTGCTCGTGGTGCTCGTATCAGGCGAGGCGCTGTCGTCGTCGCCGTCCCGCAGCAGCAACGCCGCGACGATCACGACGACCATCACCACGATGACGCCTCCGAGGATCCACCACCATCGCTTGGAGCCGGATCCGTCGTCATCGGGAGGCGTCGCTCCCGGCATCGCCTGCGTCGGCTCACCTGGTGACGACGGAAGCGTGGGATCGGGCTCGGAGGGTGTGCCATCGCTGCTCGTCATGTCCACAACGGTACGGCGAAACCGTCACGACGGTGCGGATCCGAGACGGGTGCCGATCTGACCGCGACGCGGCATCCTGGTCGCGTGGGCTTCTACGCGGAGCGGGTGCTCCCACACGTCGTCGACATCGCCCTCGGCACCGGCGAGTCCTCGAAGTACCGCGCGCTGACCACGGCGGGACTCACCGGGACCGTCGTGGAGGTGGGGTTCGGTTCGGGACTCAACGTGCCGCACTATCCACCCGAGGTCGACAAGGTGTTCGCGATCGATCCGTCGCCGGGTGCGAGACGCCTCGCTCGGCGACGTCTCGACCGCTCCCCCATCCCTGTCGAGTTCGCAGGACTCGAGGGGGAGTCACTCCCGTTCGGCGACGCGTCGGTCGATGCTGTGCTCACGACTTGGACGCTGTGCACGATTCCCGACGTCGACAGCTCACTCTCCGAGATCGGACGCGTCCTGGCCCCTGCCGGTCGTTACCACTTCCTCGAGCACGGTCTGCATCCCGACATCCGAGTGCAGCGCTGGCAGCACCGATTGACGCCCATCCAGCGTCGGCTCGGCGGCGGTTGTCATCTGGATCGCGACATCGAAGGACTCGTGCGGCACGCTGGTTTCGCACCGACCGTTCTCGAGCACCATCAGATGCGCGGTCCGAAGACGTTCACATATCTCACGCGCGGGATCGCCACGAAGCCGAGTCGCAGGAGTGTCCGAGGGTGACCGGGCGGCGCCACTAGGCCGAGACCAGCTGTTCGAGCTCGGCGCGGTCCGGCCCGGGTGCCGGATCGGGGTGTGCCGCGGCGACCTCGAAGACCAGCTCGAGAAACCCGGGTCGGGCGAAGACCTCCTCGGCCGGCGCGAGGCAGCTCGCGACCTCTGCGAATCCGCGGAGCACATCGGGGTCACGGGCAGCGGCGGCGAACAGCGCCTTGCTCATCCCGAGCACGGGATCCGAACCGAGGTCGACGGGCTGACCGGTGAGGATGCCTTCGATCTCCCGACTGCGGGCGCGATCCAGCGTGAGAGTGGCTTCGTGCCACGGTCCCAACTCCTCGTCGGTCGCCAATTGCCACGCGGTCGCGAGCGCGACGAGATCGTCGAGGTGCGCCTCGATCAGGGAGGTGCTCAGCACCGCGTGCAACAGGCCAAACGTAAATCCACGTCCGAGCGACGGGTTGGTGCATGCCCACGCGTCGCCGACGGGGATCAGCCCTGTGATCACGGGCGCGCCGTCGACCACGATGCTGCGGCGGCGGTCGACGACACTCGTCATAGAGACGACGTCGCCGATCGGGTTGCCGTCCACCCAGTGGGCGTGCAGCGGAAATGCCCGGACGACCCGCTCGTGCACGACGCTCTCACGCGTTCGGCGCATGATCGAGTCGCCCGATGAAGCGTAGAGCGTCACCGCCCAGGTGCCATTGTCGCAGTGCACCGAGAGGATCGAGATCGATCCGTACGGGGTGAGCGCCGGAGTCGTGCGCTCCGGAAGGGAGCCGTCGCTCGAACTGAAGTGACGCGTGTAGTACGCGAAACCGCTGTCCTCCGCGACCTCCTCGAGAGGACGCCCGCCGGCCGATTCCAGGAGGCGCGGCAACGGTGAGCGGCGACCGCCGGCGTCGATCACGACGTCCGCCACTAGCTCGTCCCCGCCTGCGGTGCGGATGCCGTCGACGTGCACGGCGCCAGCGCTGCGTTCACGACCGACGAGGAGGGACTCGACCGGGACTCCCCGTCGAACATCGATGCTTGTCGAGCTCGCCGCGGCGCGGGCGAACGCGAGCTCGAGCACCGGTCGGCGCGCGTTGATGCCTCTGAAACGGTCGTCGCCGGGACGGGGCGCGCGATCGACAACGCTGGACGGCGCGTCCGACACTTCGTTGAAGGAATGCGCACCGAGCGAGGTCAACTCCGCGACGACGCCTGGAAGGTGCTCGTCGAGCACGTGGCGTGCGCGCGGCAGCATGAGATGCGTCTGGCGAAACTGCGCGACCCCTCTGCGCGTCCACGACGACCATGCCGTGGCCACATCCTCGGTCGGAGGGTCGGGATCGCGCTCGAGCACGATCACCTCGTGACCGCGACCCGCGAGAAGCATCGCGGTCGACAGACCCATGGGTCCCGCACCGATCACGACGATGTCGGCCACGTTCGCTCCCTCCGGCCGGACCGCAGACCGATGGTGTAGCACGGAGGCCTGCGGATTGCCCCGACGCCGATACGGTGGCGAAGTGATGGACGTCGACGAAGGTGCCCGGAGCGTGCACTCCGGCGACGTGACGATCCGGGTTGTCGACCGAGGACCCCGCGATGGCGACGTCGTGCTCCTCCTGCACGGCTGGCCCGACTCCGCCTACCTGTGGCGCCACCAGGTGCCCACACTCGTCGACGCGGGATACCGCGTGCTCGTGCCGGACCAACGCGGGTTCGGCGAATCGGATCGGCCGGACGATGTGTCCGACTACCACCTCCTGTTCGCCGTGCAGGACGCGCTCGCCGTCCTCGATGACACCGGGATCGGATCGGCGCACGTCGTGGGCCACGATTGGGGGGGCGCGGTCGCGTGGGGCCTCGCAGGAGGTGCAGCGGATCGTGTCACGAGCCTCACCGCGATGTCCGTGGGCCATCCGGGCGCCTTCGGTTCGGCCGGGCTCGCCCAGCGGGAGAAGTCGTGGTACATGCTCTTGTTCCAGTTCGCCGGCGTCGCCGAGCGATGGCTCTCGGGCGACGGCTGGGCGGGACTGCGCGCGTTCACCCGCGACGGAACCGATTTCGAGCGATGGGTCGAGGATCTCTCACGCCCGGGCGCGCTGACCGCGAGCCTCAACTGGTACCGAGCGACACTGCCACCCGAGGTCCTGCTCATGGCAGGCGAATCGCCGCTGCCACCGATCACGGTCCCGACGCTCGGCATCTGGGGCGCGGACGACTTCGCGCTCACCGAGGAGCAGATGGCTCGGTCGGCGGACTGGGTGACCGGCGAGTGGCGCTACGAACGCCTCGACGGCGTCGGTCACTGGCTGCCCGTCGATGCCGCCGACGAGGTCAACCGACTCTTGTCTGAGTGGCTGGGCGCGCACCAGCGGCCTCCGGGCGCTTGATCCTCCCGGATCGGGCTGATCAACGGCGGTGAGGCTCGGAGTGGTCCCAGTCGGCGAGGAGGGATCGCAAACCGGTCAGCAGGATGAGGGGCTGGTCCAGCATGGCGTGGTGCCCGGCCTCGGGCAGCTCGATGATCGGGGTGACACGCCCGAGCTTCTCGTACATCGACCGCCCGATGTCGGGCGTGACCAAACCGCACTCGGAGCGCAACAGCCCGAGTCGGCAGGTGACCTCCGAGAGGTACGGATACGCGATCGACCGGATACCCCCACCGAACTGGGCGAAGATCCGGCGATCGAACTTCCAACGCCATCCCCCGTCGAGGGGCTTGAGAGAACGTCGTGCGACGTGGTCGACCACGTAGTCGAGGTAGTGCTCCTGTGGTGGGACGGTGCGGAAGTGCGTGATCGCCTCGTCCACGGTCGCGTAGGTTCTCGGGCGGCCGAACGCCCCTTTGAGTCGATAGGCGTCGATCTCTGGGTCCGGCTCCGTCACCGGGGAATCGCACACGATCACCCCCGCGAGCCTCTCGGGGTGGCGCGCCGCGGTGGCGATCGTCACGAAACCACCCATCGAGTGGCCGATCACGACCGGCGCCCCGTCGATGTCGCCTGCCGCGGCGATCGCCACGACCTCCTCGGTCCACTGCTCGAGCGCGTACTCCTCACGGTGTCCGCTGTCGCCGTGGCCCGACAGGTCGATCGCGAGCACGCGGAACTCGTCGGCGAAGCTGGCCGCGACGTGGGTCCACCAGTGCGCATGCGCGCCACCGCCGTGCACGAAGACGAGCCCGCGTCGCCCTGGATCACCCCAGGCGAGCGCGTGGATCTCGGCGCCGTCGACCTCGGCGCGGGCGTCCATGCAGGGGATCTCGAGGGCGCGACGGAACCACTCGGGTGCGCTCGCGATCGGCTCGACGGTGCTGGTCACGCTCGTGCAGCGTACGTTCGGTGCCGTCACGCCGTCTTCGCCACGCGGTAGCATTCGGGGTCTTGGACGACGACGCAGGCCGGCTTCGGCCACTCGAACGTCGCATCGGGCGCCTGGCAGCTGCCGGTGTGGTCCCCGACGAGATCGGACGACGGTTCCACCGCAGCGGCGAGTACGTCGAGCGGGTGCTCGAGCTCGCGAGCCTTCCGGGCCGCCGCGCCCCCGATCGAGCGCCCGGCCTGCGCCCGCTGGAGCGGCGACTCCTGCGTTGGCGGAGCGAAGGCGTCTCGATGGGAGAGCTCGCCGATCGCTTCCGACGAGGACCCGGGCACCTCGAGCGCGTGCTCGCCCTCGCGGACTACAAGCGCGAGGGCGACGCGATCAGGGGCATCGACGACCGGTCCGGTTGATGCTGCGCTGCTGACCGAACGGCACCCGTATCGACCAGCCTGCTCAGGATGATCCGGCGTTGGGAACGGGATCTGCCGGTGCCGACTCACGTGCGGCGAGGAGGCGATCGATCTCCTCGACCACGAAGCTGACGACTTCGTCGTCGGAGAGTGACCGACCGTGCGCCTCGACACGGGCGCGTGCCTCGGTGCCGAGCTGCTCGTCGAGCGTCTGGGAGAGCCTCGCGAGTCGCTCGGCGTCATCGCCGTAGACGGGGGGTCCCGTCTGCGCCTCCATGAGCGCCGTGTGTGCCACCGCAGCGGCTTCGAATGACTCGAGACGAGCGAGCGCGTCGGCGACGCTTCGGAGCGTCGTCCAGAGCTGCGTCCAGGCACCCGCACGTTGCCACAGCTCGATCAGGTCTCGAAACGAGGCCAGGGCCTGCAGTGCGTCGCCGTGTCGGGCCTGAAGCGACGCGAGCGACACCTGTGCGACGCCGATCAGGAACCGGCTGTCGACGGACTCCGCGATCGCGACCGCCTCCTCGAAGGTTGGGATCGCGCGTCGTGGATCTCGATGCATGAGCGCCTCGCCCTCCGCGTAGTGCGCCCACGCAACGAGAATCGGGGCCCGCAACGTCTCCGCCTCGTGCAGGAACCGCGTCGCGGCCTCGAGGCCGCCCTCGGTGTCGCCGCTGTAGGTGGCCATGAGGCTCCGCCCGAGAAGGGCGTA
>Ga0299914_10001355_pt1 | contig 16127 bp, 10 predicted proteins | sample RVTome_10_FD_201361 | JGI IMG/M metagenome (GOLD analysis project Ga0299914, IMG submission 201361) | Soil microbial communities from uranium-contaminated site in the Upper Colorado River Basin, Wyoming, United States - RVT153D57 (version 2) ...
GACGCCGCGTCCCGGCTGCTCGGCGCCGAAGTCGTCGCATTCCTCGCCACGCCGGATCAGGGGCTGCGTGCCGAGGTGACCAGCGTGAACGACGCCGCGCATATCGCCGTGGCCCTGACGAGCCTGGGACCCTGCCGTCTCGATGTCGAGGCGCAGGCAACGGACGGCGACCAGCACTGGGCCGAGGTCACGCGGACGCGCCGTAACGAGGTCGAGACGTGCCTGGTCGGCGTCCACGCGGATCCCGCCGGTGCGGCGACGCGTGTGGTGTGGTTCCGCGTCGGCCGCGTCCCGGACCAGGCCCCGGCCGACGACGTCCCGGCGGGTGATGGGCGTGCGGCGGTGGAGACGTACTTCCACCACCTCATGCACAACCGCTTCGCCGCCGCCGCCGCGAGCTTCACCGACGACTGCATCTACTCTCACCCGCCCTATCGGGGGATGCGCGATCGCTTGCTGTGCGTCGGGGCCGACGCGCTGCTCGACGCCTTCGTGAACCTGCGCGGCGAGAGCCCCGTGCGCCAGGTGGTACAGACCGTCGTCCAGAGCGGTCGCTCGGTGTTCGTTGAGGGAGTCGCCGAGGGGATCCCGAACGGCGGCACGTTCGCTGCGACGGCGCGCCTGGGCGCCGGCGGGCGCATCGAGCGGTACGTCGCATTCTATGCGGCGACGCGCTTGGCGGTCCCTACTGAGCGTGGAAGCCGCCGTCGACGGGTACCGTCAGGCCGGTGATCCACCGCGCCTCGTCGGAGGCGAGGAACGCGACGACCCCAGCGACGTCCTCGGGGAGCGGCATGCCGGGGATCGGGGTCTGGTGCTCGAGCAGGTGGCGCATGGCGGCCGGATCGGGTGCGCGCGCGATGTGCGCCTTCACCATCGGTGTGAGCACCGCGGTCGGAGCCACGGCGTTGACGCGGATCCCGTGCGCCGCGTACTCGACCGCCGCCGAGCGCGTGAGCCCGACGATGCCCGCCTTGGAGAAGGTGTACGGCGTCAGGTTGGGCTTGCCGGCCAGGCCGGACGAGGACGACGTGTTCACGATCGCCCCGCCGGAGCCTTGGAGCAGCGCGGCGATCCCGCTGCGGAGTACGTAGAACGCTCCGCTGGCGTTGACTGCCATCACGCGCTGCCACGAGTCATCCGTCATCTGATGCAGCGGAAGCTGCTCGCCGACGATGCCCGCGTTGTTGAAAATCGCGTCCACGCGACCGAATGTCGCCAACGCGGTGACGAACGATCGCTCGACCTCCTCCGCCTCCGACGTGTCCACGCGTACCGCGAGCGCGGACGGCAGTGACTCTGCCACGTCGCGTGCCGCGGCCTCGTCGATGTCGGCGATGACGATGCTCGCGCCTTCGGCGGCGAAGCGCTCGGCAGCGGCCCGCCCGAGACCCGAGCCGCCGCCGGTCACGAACGCGACCTTGCCGGCGAAGCGCTGGGCGCGCGTCATCGCGGCCGCCCGCTCGAGCCGTCGGTGGAATCCCGATGTGCTGGCCGGTGGCGCCGCGAAGCACCGCCGTGGGTGGGCGACATGACAAGAAGCTAAATCAACTTCATTTCAAATACAAGCGATGTGGTGCACGTAGCCCGGTCGCCCGCTTTTCTGCGCTGTGTGCCTGTGCCGCCCGAGGCGCTTGACAAGCGAGAGGCGCGGCCAATAACCTAATCGAAGTCAAGTCAAACATGTAGAGTTGGCCCGCCGACGAGCGCATGATCCGACCGGGATGCCGTCCCGGCACGGACGCGGCATCGACGCAGGACATCGATGGACACGTATTGGGCCGGTGCGGCCAGATGGCCGCGCCGCGGACTGCGAGCCGGGCCAGGACCGCGACCTGAGCAGCGCCCCGAGCGCGAGGAGACAAACCGTGACCACGCAGTCGACAAGCACCCAGGACGGCATCCTGAGGAACCCCGAGGTGGACCCTGCGTTCCTCGGCGACGCCACCTGGGACGGCAAGGGCACCTACTCGTACATCCCGCCGCCGGCGTCCGCGCTTCGCATTCCGCCGGAGGTGCAGCTTCACACGGAGTTCGATCCGGAGATCGACCCCGTCACCTATCAGGTGCTGCGCAACCGGTTCTGGAGCATCAACCTCGACCACTCCGACACGATCCGCCGCGTCTCGGGGTCGCCGGTCATCGTCTACATGGACGACTTCAACACCGCCCTCCTCACGGAGACGGCTGACCTGCTGATGGCAGGCCCGTCGATCCAGTGGTTCGCCGCGCTTGGCGACCTGCCGATCAAGTGGACGCTCGAGAACCGAGGCGACAACCCGGGGATCCACGAGGGCGACGTCTTCTTCCACAACGACCCATGGATCGGCTGCACGCACGCGATGGACATCGGGATGTTCGCCCCGATCTTCCACGAAGGCCGCATCTTCTCCTGGGTATTCAGCCAGTGCCACGTCGGCGACGTCGGGGGCCCGTTCCCGGGAAGCTTCAACCCGCTGGCCGACGACCTCTACCAGGAGCCGGCCCTGCTGCCGCCCACGAAGCTTGTGCGCGGCGGCGAGCTGCAGCGCGACGTGCTGGAGATGCACACGCGCAAGAGCCGAACGCCCGAGCACCTCGCGCTGCAGATCCGCAGTCAGGTCGCGGGTATCAGCACGGTGCAGACGCGAATGGCAGACGTGCTCGCCGAGTACGGTCCCGCCACCGTAAAGGGGGCGATGCGCCGCATCATCCGCGACAGCTCGCACGCGATCGGCGAGCGGCTGCTGCGGATTCCGGACGGCGAGTGGAACGAGCGGTTCTACATGGCGGGACTCGGCGCGGAGGATCGCAGCGCGCATCGCTTCGTGTGCCGGATCCGCAAGACCGGCGACCGCCTGGTCGTGAGCAACGAGGGGACCGATGAGCAGTACAAGGCGGCGAGCAGCGCGTACGGCTCGTGGCGCTCCGGCGTGCTCGTCGCGCTCGGGAGCTTCCTGGGCTGGGACCAGCTGCTCTGCAACGCGGGCGCGCTCGACCACGTGCAGTTCGAACCCACGCCCGGAACGCTGAGCGTCGCGACATATCCCGCCGCGACCACCGGTGTCGGCGGCAACACCGCCGCCGTGTACCTGAGCGCGTTCGCGGTGTCGAAGATGCTGATGTCTGGGCCGCCCGACCTCCAGCGGCGCGCCAACGGTGCAGGTGGCCAGTCGATCCCGAGCTTCTGGTTCGGCGCCGGCCTGGATCGCAAGGGCAGGTTCGTCGTGCAGCCTCCGGGCGATGTCGTGGCCGGATCGCTCGGCGCGTTCCCCGACCGCGACGGCGTCGACATCGGGGGCGCTTGGTGGTGGCCGAACAACCCTGCGGGCAACGCGGAGGAATGGGAGGACGCGCTGCCGATGATCTACGTCTACCGGCGCGAGCGGCAGGGCAGCGGCGGACCGGGGCGCTGGCGTGGAGGCAACGCGCTCGAGACGGCGATCGTCCTGCACAAGACCGACGAGATGATGGTCCAGCTCGTGAGCCTCGACAATGCGATCAACTGCGCGCTCGGCCTCGGCGGCGGTCTGCCGAGCCACCCCGGTGACTATCGCCGGCGGGAGGGCGGCCTTTCACCGGACGACCTCGCCGCGGGAATCCTACCGGGCTCGCCCGGCGAGCTCGACGAGCACACCGGCGGGCTCGAGCGCATCTTCGCGAAGGAGATCTACATGATGAAGCCGGGGGACGTCTTCGTCGCGCAGTACTGCGGCGGCGGCGGCTACGGCGACCCGCTCTCGCGGATCCCCGCGCTGGTCGCGGCCGACGTGCGCAGCGGCGCGATCGACGCGCTCGACGCGGTCGAGCTGTACGGCGTCGTGCTCACGGGGGACGGCGCGGTCGACACCGAGAAGACCGACGCCCGCCGCGAGGATGCCCGGTCCGAACGCCTCGCGGCTGCCGCCTCGCCGGCGGCGCCGGACGATCACGTGCTGCAGATCGCGGCCGGCAACGGCGGTGCGACCGGAGCGATCCCACACGGGAGCGGGCCCGACGGCACGGAGCGGTGGTGCTGCCCGGCGTGTGGCCACGGGCTGGGACCGGTCACGCGCAACTACAAGGACGGCGCTGCCCGCCTGGAGCGCGTGCCGCACATCGTCAGCCCGCGCCAGTACCTCGACCCCTCCGAGTTCTGCGACGACGCGTTCGTCGTCCGCCAGTACCTCTGTCCGGGCTGCGGGCTGGGGCTCGCCACCGAGCTGTGCCTCCCGGACGACCCCCCGGTCGTTGATGCGCGGCTCACGAGCCACCAGGAGGTCACAGCATGAGCGATCAGCAGCTTCTCGTGGGCGTCGACATCGGCGGCACGTTCACCGACTGCGCCGTGATGGACGCCGGCGGCCGCGTCATCACCGGCAAGGCTCCGACGACTCCCGACGACCGCTCGCGCGGCTTCTTCGACTCGATCGCCAGCGCCGCGGAGGCGATGGGCACCTCCGCCGAGGACGTCCTGGGTCGCTGTGCGCTCCTCGTGCACGGGACGACGACCGGGACGAACGCGATCGTCGAGCGTCGCGGGGCTCGCGTCGGCATGCTCGCGACGCGGGGGCACGAGGACGTGATGTTCATCATGAAGGGCCTCGGCCGGACGTCCGGGCTCACGCCGGACGAGGCGCTCAACGTCCATGAGACGCGCCGCCCCGAGGCGCTCGTGCCGCGCGAGATGATCCGGCCGATCACCGAGCGAATGGACGTCGACGGCGAGGTCGTCGTCCCGTTGGACGAGGGCCACGTGCGCGAGGCGGTCCGCGCGCTGGTGGACGCTGGCGCCGAGGCCCTCACGATCGGCTTCCTGTGGGCGACCGTGAACCCGGCGCACGAGCGGCGGGCACGCGAAATCGCGCGCGAGGTCGCGCCCGAGCTGTACGTGTCCTGCAGCTCTGACCTGTCGAGCCGCACGGGCGAGTACGAACGGAGCACCACGGCGGTAATGAACTCGTACGTCGGCCCGCTCATGGTCGAGTACGTCGACCGCATCCAGGAGGACGCGAACGCGCGGGGCTTCAACGGCATCGTGCAGTTCGCGCAGTGCGCCGGCGGCGCGATCACCAGCGCCGAGGCGCGCGAGGCGCCCATCCGGACGCTCCACTCCGGCCCCGTCGCCGGCACGATCGCGATGTCGTCGGTCGCGGAGCGCAGCGAGCTGCCGAACGTCATCGCCGTCGACATGGGCGGGACGACATTCGACGTCAGCGTCATTCACCAAGGGCGCCCGTTGCAGCGGGATGTCTCGATCTTCGAGCGCTACGCCATGGCGCTGCCGATGCTCGACATCGAGTCCGTCGGCGCCGGCGGGGGCAGCATCGCCTGGGTCGACGATGCCGGCCGTCTCAACGTCGGTCCGCGCAGCGCCGGAGCTCGGCCCGGACCAGCCTGCTACGGCTTCGGCGGGACCGAGGCGACCGTGACCGACGCCGATCTCGTCCTCGGCCTGATCGCGCCGGACAACTACCTCGGCGGCCGTATGAAGCTGCACCGCGAGCTCGCGGAGGAGGCGGTCGGGCGGATCGCCGACCAACTGGGCATGGGGCTGCTCGAGACGGCCGCCGGCATCTGCACGGTCGTCGATGCCAAGATGGCGGACCTCGTCCGGCGCATGAGCCTCCTGCGCGGGCTGGATCCGCGCCGCTTCGCCTGCGCCGCGTTCGGAGGCGGCGGGCCCGTGCACGCGCCCGCGGTCGCGGCGCAGGCCGGGATCAGCACGCTCGTCGTGCCCGTGCCGCGTGCGGCATCGGTACTCTCGGCGTTCGGCGCCGCGAGCTCGGACGTCGTCCATGTCCTGCAGCGTTGGTCGGTCAAGCAGCTGCCGGTTGCGGGCGCCGAGGTGGAGGGCATCTTCCGAGCCCTGGAGGGCGAGGCCAACCGGAAATTCGAGGCGCAGGGGATATCGCTGGACGGTGTGGTGCTCGAACGCTCGGTCCGCATGCGCTTCTCGATGCAGATCCATGACGTCGAGGTCAAGGTGAGGCCCGGGGCGATCGACGACGAGCGCGTCGCCGAGGTCGAGGCCGACTTCGAAGAGGTGCACGAGCAGCTCTTCGGGCGCGGATCTGGTGACCGGTCCGGCGGGATCGACTTCACGGCGTTCCAGGTGCGGGCGACGGCCCGGAGCACGAAGCCCGAGCTCGCGCTCGACGAGCCCCGCGGCGACGCCCACGGCGCTCGCGACGTCTACTGGGCGGAGCTCAACGACCGCGTGGAGACGCCCGTCTACCACCACGTGCCGTCGAGCCCGCTGACCGGGCCGGCGCTGATCGAGCTTCCCGACACGGTGATAGTCGTGCGGCCGGGCCAGCGCGGCAAGCCGGACGCGGCCGGCAACTACGTCGTCGACCTGCATGCGGATCGCTTGGAGCCGCTCAACACGGAGGAGGTGGCGCATGGCGCCGTCTGACGTCACGCCCGACGGGGGCCGCTTCCACGGGAAAGTCGCGCTGGTCACCGGCGGCGGATCGGGCATCGGCGAGGCCGTCGTGCAGCGGATCGCCGGCGAAGGCGCCGCGGTGGTCGTGGCGGACGTGAACGCCGATGCGGCAGAGCGGGTCGCCGCTGCGCTGCCGCGGGCGAGCGCGTTCAGCGGCGACGTCCGCGATCCCGCGACGTGCGGGCGCGCGGTCGAGCACGCCGTCGAGGCCTACGGCGGCCTCGACATCGCCGCCAACATCGCCGGCATCGGAGGACCGCTGATCAGCACCGAGGACTATCCCGTCGACGACTGGCGGCAGGTCATCGCCGTCAACCTCGACGGCGTCTACTTCAGCATGCGTGCGCAGCTGCGGCACATGCTGGCCAACGGCGGTGGCTCGATCGTCAACATGGCCTCGATGTTCTCGGTCGTCGCGCGCGACTCGATGGTCGCGTACGTCGCGTCCAAGCACGGCGTGCTCGGCCTCACGCGGGCGGCGGCGATCGACTGCGCGACCCGCGGCGTGCGCGTGAACTGCGTCGGCCCGGCGGTCATCCGAACGCCGTTGCTGGCGGCCGCCCTCGACGACGAGCAGTCCGCCGCGCTGGCGAGCCTGAACCCGGAGGCGCGGCTCGGCGAGCCGGCAGAGGTGGCGTCGGTGGTCGCGTGGCTCATGTCCGACGAGTCGTCGTTCGTCAACGGCGCCTTCTACGCCGTCGACGGCGCGTTCACCGCGCGATGACCGTACCGTCGGTCGGGCAGGCCGAAGCGGAGCTGCGCTCCGACAACCGATGCACGGCATGACGTCCTTCGGCCTCACCAGCAAGGTGATCGCCGTCACGGGCGCGGCCGGCGGCGTCGGCGCGGCGATCGCGCGGACGATCGCGGACGCCGGCGCGACCGTCGTCGGGCTCGACCTGGTCGCCGAGCACGCGGACGCCCGCGTTCGCGCGCACGCGCTCGACGTGACCAGCGCGGCCGACTGGGCGGACGCGGCGGCCGCGATCGAGGCCGAGTTCGGCACGTGCCACGGGCTCGTCAACAATGCGGGCATCACGATGCGGCGAAGGCTGGACGAGGTGACCATGGACGAGTGGCACCGGACCATGGAGATCAACGCAACCGGGCCGCTGCTGGGCATGCAGGCCCTGCTTCCGCTCATGCCGCCGGGCGCGTCGATCGTCAACATCGCGTCGATCGCCGCTTTGACGGGCCACTTCGCGGTTCCCTACACCGCGAGCAAGTGGGCGCTGCGCGGGCTGACCCGCGCTGCGAGCCTCGAGCTCGGGCCGCGCGGCATCCGCGTCAACGCCGTCATGCCGGGCCTGATGGCGACGGCCATGACGGCCGACGTACACGAGTCGGTGGCCGCGGCCCTGCTCGGCGAGGTCCCGCTCGGCAGCCCCGCGACCGTCGCGGACGTGGCAGCGGTGGTGCACTTCCTACTGTCCGACGCGTCGAGTCACCTCTCGGGCGTGGAGATCCCGGTCGACGGGGGACAGGTGTCTCAGGGCGGGATGAAGAGCGTGTCCGATGCCGTCCGCGCGGCGGCCGCGACCTGACGCGCGGACTCACGTCCGCCAGCGGCCCGGAAGCGGCTGCTCGGTGACCATATTCGGGGGGTTCTGGCCGCCATCGACTGGGACGTTCACGCCGGTGACCCAGGCTGCACGATCCGAGAGCAGGAAGAGGGCGACGTCCGCCACCTCGTGGTCGGTCCCCAGGCGCCCGAGCGGGAACTCGGCACGCTCCCAACGGGCGAACGCCGCTTCGTCCTTGGCCTTGACCCCTTCCCAGGCGGAGCCTGGGAAGAGGATCGAGCCGGGACTGAGCGCGTTGACGCGGATGTTGTGCGGCCCCAGCTCGCGCGCGAGCGACCCCGCCAGGTGGATGCATGCGGACTTCGCCGCGCCGTAGTGCGGCCGCGTCCAGGGATGCATGCCGGCGATCGAGGAGATGAAGAGCATCGCGCCGCCGCCCGAACGCACCATCCAGGGCTGTGCGGTGCGCGCCGCGATCGCCGGGTGCGTGATGTTGATGTCCAGCGTGAATCGCCAGTCGTCGGGCCCGATCGCGGCGAGCTGCGGCCCGCCTGCCAGCGCTCCGGCGGATGCGACGAGCAGTTCGAGGCCGCCGAAGGCCTCGGCCGCGTTATCGACGAACGCCCGCAAGGCCTCAGGGTCGGTCACGTCGACCTGTTCGCCGAAGGCGCGCCGGCCGGTGGCCGCGAGCGCCTCGACCGTCGTGCGCACGTCCGGCTCAGACCGCGCGCACACCGCGACGTCACAGCCCTCCGCCGCCAGGGCGAACGCGATCGCCCGCCCGATGCCGCGCGTACCGCCCGTGACGATCGCCCGCCGGCCGGCGAGTCCGAGGTCCATCTTCAGGCCCTCGCCGGCGAGCCGGACACGACGGGGTACTCGTAGTCCGGCGCGTGCATCGCGAAGCCGGGCGACAGCTCGCCGACCTCGATCACGAGCCCGAGCTCATCCGCGGTGTCGAAGTAGCGCCCGTGCGCTTCGCCCACGACGCCGGGGAACCGTCCGTCGAAGGTGATGCCCATCCCGCCCGAGGCGAGTGTCGCGGCCGCCTGGTCGAAGTCGTCGACGTCGAGCTTGACGTGGTGGAAGTGGTCGGTGCCGTCGTGCCCCTTCAGCGAGTCCGCGTACGGGCTGCGGTCGTCCAACGGCTGGATGAGCTCGATCGAGAAGCCGCCGCCGAGCTGGCATAGCGCCACCCGCATGGCGAACGGCCGCGGCTCGCCGTCGACGACGGTCGTCATCGTGGTCTCGTCGTACGTATAGACGCTCCACGGGCCCACGCCGAGTCCGTCGGCCCAGGCGCGGACGGCCCGGTCGATGTCGCCGGTGACGATGCACAGATGATTGGCGCCGGTGAACATCCGCGGCCTCGCTCTCCGTTTAGAATGCACTAAGCTGATTTCAGCTTAGTTTAGTTGATTGCTATGAAACGTGCAATCAAGGCCAGCTCGACAAAGTAAACCAACATCAATTCAATTTTGCTATGCTCGTTGACGCATAAACTCGCGGCGGAGGAGAAGCCACAATGCCCGCACGGATCGGCGTGGACGTCGGAGGGACGTTCACGGACCTCATCTATCTCGACGAGAGGACCGGTGCGGTCCGGGCCGGGAAGGGGCCGTCCCGCCCTGCCGCCGTCGACGAGGGCGTCCGGGCCGTGGTGACTGCCACGCTGTCGTCGGAGGAGATCGCCGGCGCCGAGTACTTCCTGCACGGCACCACCGTCGGGCTGAATGCCCTTCTCGAGCGCGCGGGCGCTCGCGTCGGGCTGCTCACCACGTCGGGATTCCGCGACATCCTCGAGGTGCGGCGCCTCCTGCGAATCGACGAGCGGGGGCATCGGCTCTGGGACGCCCAGTTCCGCGCGCCGGAACCACTCGTTCCGCGCCACCTGCGGCTCGGGGTCGACGAGCGGATGACGACCGCCGGTGAGGTGTTCCGGCCGCTCGAGCCCGCGTCGGTCCTGCAGGCAGCCGAGGTCTTCGCGGACGAGGGCGTCGAGTGTGTCGCGATTGTCTTCATGAACGCCCACGCCAATCCCGAGCACGAGCTTCGGGCCGCCGAGCTCCTGCGCGAGGCCGGCTTCGACGGGCCGCTGTCGCTCTCACACCGGGTGTCGGGTCAGTACCGGGAATACGAGCGGACGTCGACGACGGTGATCGACGCGTATGTCCGCCCGGCGGTCTCCAGCTACCTCGAGCGGCTCGGCGCCGGTCTGGCCGGCGAGGGCTTTGCGGGCGAGTGCCTGATCACGACCTCGTCGGGCGGTTGTGTCGCCTTCGCTGAGGCCGAGGGCCGTCCGTTCGAGACCGTGATGTCGGGCCCCGTCGCCGGAGCCGTCGGGGCCGGGCGGCTGTGCCGCGACCTCGGGCTCTCGCTCGCGATCACGGCAGACGTGGGCGGCACGTCGTTCGACACGTGCCTGCTCGTCGACGGGCGGCCCCAGGTCAAGCACGAGGGCGAGGTCGTGGGCATGCCGCTCCAGACCCCTTGGGTCGACGTACGATCCGTCGGCGCGGGCGGCGGGTCGATCGCGTACGTGGAGCGCGGACTCCTGTTCGTGGGGCCGCGCAGCGCCGGTGCCGATCCGGGACCGGTCTGCTACGGCCATGGGGGCGTCGAGCCGACCGTCACCGACGCCGCGGTCGTGCTCGGGATGCTCGCGCGGGACACGCTGGCCAGCGGGCTCCGGCTCGACAAGCAGGGAAGCCACGACGCACTCGAGCGCATCGGCGCCGAGCTCGGCCTCGAGGCCGAAGAGGCCGCCCGGGGCGTGCTGCAGGTGGCGGCGGCGAACATGGCGAGCGCGATCCGTGCAGTGAGCATCGAGGTCGGTGAGGACCCACGCGAGGCGGCCCTGCTCACCTACGGTGGCGCGGGGCCGCTGTTCGCCTCGCTGCTCGCGCGCGAGCTCGGGATAGGGACGATCGTGCTGCCCAACTACGCCGGCAACTTCTCGGCCTGGGGGCTTCTCGAGCAGGACATGGTGCGGACCGCTGCGCTGACGGTGCTGACCCCGCTGGACGACGGCGGTCTCCGGCTCGTGGAGGGCGTCCTCGCGCAGCTCTTCGAGCGCCTCGACGAGCGCCGGGCGCAAAACACCGTGCCCGGGACGGTGCTGCGAGAGGCCGAGCTCGATCTTCGCTATCCCGGCCAGGAGTACCACCTGACGATGTCCGTGCGGCTCGAGGACGGTCGCATCGCCGACTCGGCCGACGACATCGCCGAGCGGTTCGGCCGCGCCTACGAGCGCAGCTACGGTCACCGGTTCGACCAGCAGCTGGACGTGCTGGCGGTGCGCGCGATCGAGCGCACCGTGCTCCCGCGCGATACGCCGGATGCGGCCCCGGCGGCCCTGGAGCGCTCGCCGGCGCCGCATCTCACGACTCGCGCATGGTCGTTCGCGCGCGGCGAGTGGTGCGACTTCGCCGTGGTCGACCGCGACACGCTGCGGGCGGGTGACACGTTCGCCGGCCCGGCGATCGTGCTGGAGGCGACGGCCACGTCGTACTTCGACGCCGGGCTCACAGCCGAGGTGGATTCGACGGGGACGCTGATCGTGACCGACGGGCACGCGGGCTTCCCTGCGACGGTGACGAGCGCGGCAGGCGCCGTCTCCCCGTAGGCCGGCGAACACGTGCGCAGGGGCGACCCCGCGGCGGTCAGGCCGGCGCGAGGTCCCGCGCCGCCCGGCGGCCCTCGGCGATCGCATGAGCGGCCTTCCGCGGAACGACGCCATCGCCGATGGCGATGACGGTCGCCGCCGTCGCGAGGTGCGCCCAGTCTCGCGCGCGGCGCTCGCCCACCACGATCACGGCATCGGCCTCGAGCACGGCGCCGCGCTCGAGCTCGAGCCGGCCGGCGCCGCCCGAGACCGGGGTGCTCAGCGCGTGCACGTGGAGGTCCAGGTCTCGGAGTCGCGGCGCGAGCTGGCCCCGGCTCTCGAGCGGGATCGCCCCGGCGAACGCCGTCCCCGGCGTGACGACCGAGACCCGGAACGCACCGGCCGCCACCGCGAGCTCGACCGAGCTGACGGTCGGCCACCATCCGGCTCCGTCGTCGACGACGATCACGTGCTGCGGCCGGCCGAGCGCAGCGGAGCCCGCGATCAGCGCCTCACTCGAGAGCAATGTCTCGCCGGCCGCGTCCCAGTCCGGGCGGAGCTCGTCTGCGCCGACCCCGAGGATCACCGCGTCGGCGTCCGCGAGGTCCTCCGACGTCGCCTCTTCGGCGAGCCGGACCTCGACGCCGCCGGCCACCAGCGCGGCGGCGTAGAAGTCCAGCAGCCGCTGCCAGCCGTGTCGATGCGGAGCGGCGGTCGCCACCGCCAGGGCGCCACCGATGGTGGCGGAGCGCTCCCAGAGCGTCACTCGAGCCCCGCGGGTACCGGCAAGCGTCGTGGCAGCCTCGAGTCCGGCCGGGCCTGCGCCGACGACCGCGATGCGCCGGAGTGCCGCCCGATCGCGCGTGCGGACGTGCACGGGCGCGGCCGGTCGCTCCGTAAGTCCCGGTGGTGCCAGGTCCGGGTTCACGGAGCACAGCAGCGTCGGGTCGAAGGCGCGGCAGTCCTCGTTGCACGACACGCACGGGCGCACCGCCTCCGTGCGTCCCGCCAGGATCTTGCTCGGGAAGTCAGGGTCGGCGATCAAGGGGCGCGCGACGCCGACCAGGTCGGCGCCCGCTGCACGTGCCGACTCCATCTCGGCGGGCGTACGGAACGCCTGCGAGGCGATCAGCGGCTGTCCGATCAGCGACCGCAGCCGGGCCAGGTCCTCGAGCAGCGGCGGGGCCGCCGTGGCCATGTCCTGGACATAGTCGTTGCGCATGCCGACCGTCAGGTTCACCCACGCGATCTGCTCGCCGAGGCGCATGGCGACCTCTCCGATCTCGGCGATCGAGAGCCCGCAGTCGGCCTCGTCTCCGACGGACAGCCGGATCCCCACCGGCGCGTCCGGCCGCTGCTCGCGGACCGCGGCCAGGATTGCCAGGACCGGGGCCAGGCGCCGTTCGGCGTCGTCGTACGGGTTGGCGACTGGCGAGAGGAACTGCGCCAGAAGGTAACCGTGGGCGGCGTGCAGCTCGATCCCCGCGAAGCCGGCGTCGAGCGCCTGCAGCGCGGCGACGCTGAAGTCGGCGACCACTGCGGCGACGCCCGACTCGGTCAGCGCCAATGGGCGGGTCAGCTCGCGCGGTGATCGGACCGGCGAGGGAGCGACCGGTGGATGGAACTGCTCGGCGCCGAGGGTCTCCCGCCCGAGGTGGACGAGCTGAAGGATCGGGATCGCACCGCCGTCGCTGATGGCCTCGGCACGCGCCGCCTGGCCGGGCAGCGCGTCCGCGCGCCACGCCTGGCAGATGTTCCCGCGCCGGCCCGTGCCCGGCGGGGAGACGGCCGTCCCTCCGACGATCACCATCGCAGGCCCGCCGCGCGCCACCCGCCCCCAGTAGCGGGCCTCCGCGCGCAGCGGGATCCCGTCGGCCACCATCCCGGGAGCGTGCGCCGTCGCGACGAAGCGGTTCTTGAGCGTCAGGCCGGGCCCCAGCTCGAGCGTTGCTCCGAGCGGGGTGACCATGGGCGCCGACCCCTCAGCCGACGTAGCCGAGGCTGTGCATGGCGCGCTCGATGCCGCCCAGCAGGGCGTCAATGTGCTGTTCGAGGATCTCCGTGCTGAGCAGGAACGAGCCGAACGAGAAGTGGTAGAAGCCCTCGTTCATCAGTGCCATGCCGAGGTTGACGATCTTCTCGCTGTCGTCCTGCATCCGCGTCTGGTAGTCGACCACCGGCTCGGGCGCCCAGTGCATCGCGAGCAGGTGCCCGAAGCCGGTCGAGTGCAGCGGGATGCCGTAGCGCCGTCCCAGCTCGTCGATGCCGTCGCGGGCGCGCTTGCCCATGGCCTGCACGTGGGTATGTGCCTCGGGCGTGAGCTGCTCGAGACAGGCGATGCCCGCGGCCAGCGAGGCCATGTTGCCCCCGAACGTAGACGCTGCCGTGACCGGCGCCTTACCGCCGTGCGCGTCGGGGTCGAGCAGTGCCATGAGCTCTTCGCTGCCGCCGAGGCAGGCGAGCGGAAGCCCACCGCCTTGCTCATCGTCGTGAGGTCGGGCATCAGCTCGTGATGGGCCTGCGCACCGCCGTACGCGATCGGGAACGTCACGACCTCGTCGAAGATCAGCACGATCCCATGCCGGGCGGTGACCTCGCGGAGCCGTTGCAGGAACTCGGTGGTCGCCGGAATCATCCCGGCGGCACCGGCGATCGGCTCGACGATCACGGCGGCGAGCTCACCGGCATGCTCGGCGATCACCGCCTCGGCGCCATCGGGGTCGTTGAACGGGAACTCGACGACGTCCTGCGCGACGCCGGAGGTGACTCCCGGCGGCACGACGTTGCCGACGAAGCTGATCGTCGACTGCCCGACCACGAGGATGTCCGCGATGCCGTGGTAGCTCCCGCTGGCCTTGCCGAGCTTCGCTCGGCCCGTGTGGGCCCGCGCGAGGCGGAGGGCGAGCAGGTTCGTCTCGGTCCCTGATGCCAGGAAGCGCACGCGATCCACGGCCGGCATCCGGTCCACGATCAGCGACGCCATCCGGTAGCTCAGGTCCCACTCCGGCGAGCCGAACTGCGACGTGCGCTCCATCTGCGCCGCGACCGCCGTACGGATCGGCTCGTTGGCGTGCCCGTGGATCAGCACCCAGTCGCCTATGCGCAGATCAAGGTACTCGTTCTCGTCCACGTCCCAGACCGCGGTCCCCTTGCCGCGGTCGAGCAACACCGGGTACGGCATCTGGTACCACATGCCGCCCGCGTGGCCGGTGGGGATGAGGGGCTTGGTCTTCGCGAGCAGCTCGCGTGAGCGAGGAGTGCGCGCCAGATAGCGCTCGTACTCGCTCGGGTGAAGGTGAACACCTCCGGCTTCGGGCCGGCCGGCCGTCGTGACAGAGTCCATGACTGAAGTGATATCAGTTTACGTGACACGCGGCAAGCGCGTCCGCAAGTTCCTCAACCACCGCCACGTACCGGTCAACGTCGGCATCGGTGTGTGCGACCGAGAGTGTCCACTGCCACGGGCGAGCCGGCGTGCCGTAGACCCCTCGGTTGACCTGGAAGAACCAGGCGAGCGCGTCGAGGCGTGCGTCGCGCTGGCGAGCAAACGTTCGGACGTCGACGATCCGCTCGGGCGCGAGCGTGAAGCATCCGCGGGCCCCCTCGGACAGCGCGTATCCCGGTAGGTCGCTTGCGCGCAGAGCGCGCGCACAGGCGTCCGCCAGCCGAGCCGAGCGACGCTCCAGCGCGCCGAATGCGCGGTCCGTCAGCACCTCGTCCAGGTTCGCGCGAGCGGCCGACATGCTCAGCGGGTTGCCGTTGAAAGTGCCGACCTGGTGGACCTTGCCGCGCACGACGAGCTCCATGAGCTCCCGAGTCGCTCCGATGGCCCCGGACGGGACGCCGCCGCCCAGCGTCTTGGCGAGCGTGACGACGTCGGGGCGCACTCCGTAGCGGCCGGTCGCGCCAGCGGGACCCACCGACAAGCCCGTCTTGACCTCGTCGAAGATGAGGACGACCCCGTGGCGGGCCGTTGCCGCCCGTGCGGCCTCGAGGTACCCGGGCTCGGGCACGGTCATCCCGAGCATCATCGTCGGCTCCATGATCAGGCACGCCGGGAGCCGGTCCTGCGCCGCGAGGGTCTCGAGCGCGGTGCCCAGTGCGGCGGCGTCGTTGAAGGGGACGCCCACGGTGAGATCGGAGATCGCGCCCGGGATGCCGCGCCCGTACGGCACGCAGTCGTCCCAGAACCCGCTGGACGGCGGATCCCCGAGGTCGTCGAGCCCGATCAGCAGGGCGTCGTGGTGTCCGTGGTAGGAGCCCAGGACCTTCATCACGAGGTCGCGACCGGTGAAGGCGCGCGCGATGCGCAACGCGTCCATCGTGGCCTCGGAGCCCGAGGTCGTGAATCGCCAGAGTGGGAGCTGCCAGCGTCGCGCGAGCTCCGCGGCCACCGCGTGCGCGTCATCGCATGGCGCCCCGAGGTGCGTCCCGCGGAGCATGCTCGCGCTGACGGCCTGCGCGATCGCAGGGTGCGCGTGCCCTTGGACCATCGCGCCGAACCCGGCGTGCACGTCGATCCGGGCGGTGCCGTCAACATCCCAGACATGTGATCCCAGACCCCGCACCAGGTGCAGCGGCCACGGCTGCAGCA
>Ga0299914_10001356_pt1 | contig 16124 bp, 12 predicted proteins | sample RVTome_10_FD_201361 | JGI IMG/M metagenome (GOLD analysis project Ga0299914, IMG submission 201361) | Soil microbial communities from uranium-contaminated site in the Upper Colorado River Basin, Wyoming, United States - RVT153D57 (version 2) ...
CTGGCGGCGACCTACGAGCGACGAGTACGCCTCACCAACCGTTGGCGCCCGGGCGTGGTCCGCCACCTCCGGCTGCGGCCCGGCGACCACGTGCTCGACGTTGGCTGTGGTACAGGGGCGAACTTCTCCCACCTCGTAGCAGCTGTCGGTGCGACCGGTCACGTCACGGGCATCGATCTGAGCGAGGCCATGGCCGCTCACGCCCGTACCCGCGTGGCCGAGAACGGGTGGGACAACGTTCACATCGGCATCGGCGACGCCGCGACAGCACCACTGCCCGCGGACGTGGACGGAGCGCTGTTCTTCCTCGTCCATGATCTGGTGCGCTCCCGGGCCGTCGTCGATCGCATCGTCGATGCCTGCCGCCCCGGCGCCCGCGTCGTGGCCTTTGGCCCCAAGTGGGCGCCCCGCTGGGCGTGGCCCCTCAACGCGTTCGTCCGTCGAGGCATCAGGCCCTACGTCACGACATTCGAAGGACTCGACGCCCCCTGGGACCACCTCCACCGGCGGCTCAACCACTTCTCGGTCAGGCTGTTAGCACTGGGAACGCTCTACCTCGCCGAAGGGTCCGTCGCCAGCTAACGCAGATCTGCCGATCCGCGCTCGCCCCGGACGACGCCGCGGACCACAGATCGTCGTATGGAACGTCGAGCGCTCACCCGGCGGTAGGGACTACCTCGCCGTGCTGATCTGTGCGGTTCCCTCGCCGGGCAGAACGAGCGCCGAGCGGGTGATCGGTCGTGCTTTGCGGAATGCAGCAACCGCCGTGCGTCGACGCCGAGAGAGCGACAGTGACCCGGCGTTGTGGGGCGCGCATGCTCTGCGCGGGAGAGTTGTTCTGTGACACCCTCCCGACGTCGGTCCAGACGTCGCACGCGTCGGAGACGCACGCTCCTCGGCCCGTCCAGATCACCGAATCTGGAGCGGGTTGGAGTCGGATCGAGATAGCGGCGGATCACCGGTTCCGGCGTGCGTTCTCCACTGCTCGGCCGCGCGTTCTGTGTGCCGGCGGACGGGCGATCTGGGCGTTGTGATCTGAGCGTGCGTTCTGGCTCGGATCCCGTCATCGACGCCATCGCGGATCGGCAGGATCTGGCGCGTCAAGCGTGGTGGTCCGACGTGGCGTTGCTCACCACCGTGAGCGCCCTGGACCGGCACTTCGGGGATGCGCCTCGGCCCGCAGGAAGCGCGCATTATGGGACGGCGTCTCCTTCGTCAACACGCGATTCGAACCGCCGTTACGCGCTAGTTGCGTCGCGCCGTGTGACGGCACACATGCGCCGACATGTCAGTGCTCAGGTGGTCAATCACGCCGACGTTCGCGGCCGCATTCTGTGGGCCTTGTGCGGCGCTTCTGCCGCGCGGTCGGGTCGAGTGTCCCCCGCGTCTGGAACAGCTTCGACCTCGTGGGGTCGCGTCCTGATCCGTATGTGCGGTTGTTGGCGGCGCCCGACAGACTGGGTTCGTGTGGACGCAGGCAGCTGGGAGCCGATGACAGCACCAGTGACGATCGTCGCCCGGCCCGGGACGCCCGGGCTGGACACCGCACGCGACCTCCTGTCCCGGAACGATCTGCCGCACCGTTGGGTCGACCTCGACCATGATCCGCTGGCGCATCTCATCGACATGGAAGGGCTGCGGGACCGGCGGTTGCCGCTCGTGCTCTTCCCGGACGGCTCCACTCTTCAGGGTCTCGAGGAGTATCTGGAGCCGGTACCAGGCCGGGTGGCGCGGGGGATGCTGACCGCTACCTAGCCTCAGCTCGCTGGCGAACGGAGCTGGCGCAGCGTGCCGGTCTGTCGACCAAGCCAGCGCACGCCGTCTACGACGTTGTGATCGTGGGAGCCGGGCCGGCTGGCCTGACCGCGGCGGTGTACGCCCCGTCGGAAGGGCTTCGTTGCCTGGTCGTCGAGCGGCAGGCTCCGGGCGGGCAGGCGGGGACGAGCTCACGGATCGAGAACTATCCCGGCTTCTCCGAGGGCGTGAGTGGCGGAGAGCTAGCCGATTGTACGTACCACCAGGCTCGCCGACTGGGCGCCGAGTTCGTCATCGGCGTCGAGATCGAGTCGGCGCAACCGGAACCCGACCGGACGGTGCGGGTCAACTTGACCAGCGGTTCCGCGGTCAGTGCTCGCACGGGTGTGATCGCGACCGGTGTCGCCTATCGGCAGCTCGACAGGCCCGGGGTCGAGGACTTCCTCGGACGGGGCGTCCATTACGGGGCATCGACCGAGGGGGCGCCCGGCTATCGCGATCGCCCGGTTGTCGTCGTCGGGGGCGCCAACTCTGCGGGACAGGCAGCGCTGCACCTCGCCGGATATGCCCGCGACGTCACGATGGTGGTGCGGGGAAAGTCCCTGGCCGAGAAGACGTCGAGCTACCTGGTCGAGCGGATCGAAGCCCACGATCGCATCACTGTCCGCACTCGTTCTGCGATCGCGAGGGCCGAGGGGCGAGCGTCTCTGGAACGAGTTGTGGTCGCAGGACCAGACGGCGACGAGGTGCTGGATGCCAACGGCCTGTTCGTGTTGATAGGCGGCGCCCCGTTGACCGCCGGAGTGGGCGACTGGCTGCGCTGCGATGAGCAGGGCTATTTCATGACCGGGCCCGACCTCCGCGTCGCTGCGGACCGGACGTGGTGGCCACTGGATCGCGATCCGCTGTTCCTGGAGTCCGGTCAGCCGGGCTTGTTCGTGGCTGGCGACGTCCGCCACGGTTCGATCAAGCGCGTCGCGTCAGCGGTCGGCGAGGCGCCATGGCGATCGCGCTCGTTCACAGCTACCTCGGGTCGCTCAAAGGAGAACCACGATGAGCCTCCGGGACAACGTCCGATTCGCCTGGCAGCGCCTCCGCCACCGGTCAGGCACCTGCCCCCATCTGGTGGAGATCCAACCATTGAGCCCGCCGAGCCCCCTCGAGGGCTGCCCCGGCTGCCTCGAGGTCGGCGATACATGGGTCCACTTGCGGATGTGCATGACCTGCGGACAGGTCGGTTGCTGTGACTCGTCGAAGAACCGGCACGCCAGCAAGCACGCAAGGGTTGCCCGTCATCCGATCCTCCGCTCGATCGAACCCGGTGAAGACTGGCTCTGGTGTGTCGTCGACAGGCGCGTGGTTGAACCGTCGGGATAGTCGGCGGTGGCGGTGCCGTCGTCACGCCGGACTGGCACTTCGGGTCTGGGGTGACCCGGGCGGGGATGATGGCCTCGACGGCCGCCGCGTAGGTGTTGGGTGTGGGTGAAGCGGAACATGTGCCCCGGTTGGACGCTCGGACGATAGGGAATGCCCGCTCGATGCACCCGACCGCTAGCGAGCGCCGGTTGAGGGCGGTCGCCGGCGGCCCGCCCAGTGGTCGGGGTGGTCATTTCCGGATGGACCGTCGGCGTCCCCAGGCGCTCGAGCGCTACACGACGATGGCGACCTTGCCTCGGGCGTGGTGGCCCAACATGTGACCGATCGCGCTCGCAGCGTGGCTCAGTGGGTAGGCCTTGTCGATGACGACTTTGACGTCGCCAGACTCGAGGAGCGTGGCGAGGGCAGTGAGGTTGTCGCGGTTCACCACACAGGTCACGAACTGCACGCGGGTGGAGCCCCGGCCGATCAGGGCCGCCCGCGCCATTCTCGGTAGGCCCGCGAAGAAGCGTCCCGTGTTCCCGATGCTGTTCGGGATCAGCAATCCGGTGGGGGTCAGCACTCGGGCCGTTGCGGAGGGCGGGTGGTTCATCACGTTGTCGAGGATGACGTCGTAGCGCCGCTCGCCGCGGGTGAAGTCTTCCTTGGTGTAGTCGATGACGTGATCCGCGCCGAGGGACCGGACCAAGTCGACATTCCGCGTGCTGCACACCCCCGTGACCTCTGCGCCCAGGGCCTTGGCGATCTGCACCGCGAGCGTCCCGACGCCGCCCGACGCGCCATTGATCAGGACTGTTGTCCCCGGCCCGACCTGGCCCACGTCGCGGATGGCGATCATCGCGGTCAGGCCCGACATGACCGATGCCGCGGCCTCCTTGAACGAGACCGCGGCGGGCTTCTTGATGAGCCGGGACGCCGGAGCGACGGTGAACTCTGCGAACGTGCCGAGGGGTGTGTCGTCCCACAAGGACCCGAACACCTCGTCGCCGGGCTGGAGGTCGGTCACGTTCTTGCCGACGGCCTCCACGACGCCGGCGACATCGGTCCCCCGCACGGGGGTCGACGGCTGCCGGAGCCCAGATTTCAGCCGGAGGATGTACGGGACCCCGGTCACGGTGACCCAATCGGGGGTGTTCACGCTGGTGGCCCCCACCCGAATCAGGACGTCGTCGTCGCCGACCGCCGGTCGCTCGAGGGTGGCCAGCTCGAGCACCTGCTCGGGCCGCCCGTACCCCTGCTGGACGATGGCCTTCATGGTGTTCTCGTCAGCCGTCGCCGGTTCGGGGAGGGTAGCTGGCTGCGAGTGTTGTGGATCCTCAAGATGTTTGGTCATGCGCACACCGTGACCGACTCGGGTCGGCTCGCAGTGGCGGGGCGGTATGGCCGTGGTCGAGGCGGCCGACGCGGGCTCAACCGGAACGCAACCAGGTGACCGGTGTCGAGATCACGGGGGTGCGGCTGCCTGCTGGTCGAGGAGCTCGTCGAGCACGTCTCGTATGTACTCGAGTGCGTGGCGCTCGTCGAGTCGTTGTTCGGCCGCCTCCTCACGCGCCGCGGTTGCCTCTGGGTTGGAAGCAACTTTGTCGGCTGCGTCGGCCCCGAGCAGCAGCGCCTCGACCGGGGGCAGTCCTGTCGTGTCCAGGAGGCCCAGGATGCGGGCTGCGTCTGGGAGGCGGTTGATCGTGGTCATCATGTTGATGAACTCGATGCATACGAGGTCGGCTCCGCTCATGTTGCCCGCCTCGAGTAGCTCGTCGACGTAGGAGCGGAGGATCTGGAACGCCCGCGAGTGATGGCCGCGTCGAAAGGCAGTTCTCGCCTCGAAGGTCTCGTTGGGCGAGTTGGTCCGGACCGGGACTTCGACCGAGGCGGACTCTTCGTAGAGCCGCTCGGCCCGCTCGTGGTCGCCCTGGAACGCTGCGGAGGACCCCAGCAGGAACAGCGTCCAGTTGAGAAACGTCGGCGGACCCTCCGCCCGGAATCGGTCGGCCAGTGCGCCGAGGTGAGTGTCGGCCTCCTGGAGACGGCCTGAGTTCAGCAGCGCACCGCCGAGGAAGATCTCGAAGAGCGAGGCGATCTGCTCCTCGCCGCGCCGGCGCATCTCGGCCACGGCGAGTGGCCTAAGCGCGACCGCGTCTTCGCCGTTGTCTCCGACTACCAGCCGGGCGTGACGCACGAGTACGTGGTCGGGCTTTCCGCACTGCTCCACGAGCCGGGCGTAGCCCTCGCGGTCGTGGGTCAGCCCGTAGCACAACGCGGCCCACACCAGCCCGAGAACGATCGTCTCCTGGTCGTCGGGTGGGGTCATGGCGAGGATCCGTTCGGCCCAGTCGCAGATCTCGCCGTTGCGACGGCGAAGGAACCCCTGCACGGCAGTCGGGCGCACGAGCGCGGTGGCGAGCGTGAGATCGCCGCTGGTGCACGCCCAGTCGACGGCAGCACGCAGGTTGGGCCACAGCTCGGAGAGGCGAGTGGCACCCTCGATCTCGGCGTGACCGGCGAGCAGCTCACTCAGGTGCTTGACCTCGGTGAGAACGAACTCGGCATGTCGCTTCGCGATCAGGTCGCTTTCGCCGGCGTCGGAGAGGTGTTCGCCACCGAACTGGCGCATGGTCTCCAACAGCCGGAAGCGCCGGCCGTACATCCCCGATTCGACCATGACCATCGACCGCTCGACCAGGTCACCCAGGAGCTCGTCCACATCGGCGACATCGAGCTCGGCGTCGGAGGCGACGGTCTCGGCTGCGTTGAGATCGAACGACCCGGCGAAGATCGAGAGTCGCCGGAAGAGCATCTGCTCGGGCGGCGACAGCAGGTCGTAGGACCATTGGATGGTCGCCCGCAGCGTTCGGTGGCGTTCGACACTCCTGCGGCGGCCGCCGGTCAACAGGCGGAGGCGGTCGTCGAGCCGTTCCACCAGATCCGCGGGCGAGAGGCTGCGCGTGCGGGCGGCGGCCAGCTCGATCGCGAGGGGGACGCCGTCGAGGCGACGGCAGATCTCCTCTACGGCGTCTCGGCTGGTGTCGGGATCGAAGGCCCGATCCGCAGCGGCCGCCCGCTCGTTGAAGAGCTCGACACCGGGTCCGGCCGCATCGAGGGGTCCGACGGCGATCAGTTGCTCGCTGGCGAGGCCGAGACCCTCCCGCGAGGTGGCCAGCACCCTGACATCGGTGCAGTCCTCGGCGATGGTCCGGGCCAGCTCGGCCGCGCCATCGACGACGTGCTCGCAGTTGTCCAACACCAGCAGCGCACGACGGGACTGCAGGGCCGTGACGATCGACTGGGGCAGCGATCGACCCGAGCCCTGCTTCACATCGAGGACGTCAGCGACGGCGCGAGGAACGTCGGCCGAGGAAGCGATGTCTGCCAGCTCGACCAGCCATGCGCCACCGCCGAGATCGACTTCCGCGATACGAGCCGCGGCCAACGCGAGGCGGGTCTTGCCGATCCCGCCCGGTCCCACAAGCGTGACGACGGGAGTATCGGCCAGTGCCTTGGCGATGACTTCGAGGTCGTCGTCTCGGCCGATGAGTCGACCGGATCGCCCAGGGAGATTGCCTCGCCGACTGTCTTCGGTTCGCAGTGGTGGGTGATCGGCGTCGCCGAGTTGAAAGATGCGCTGGTCTGCGCCCACACCACCGAGGCGAAACGTGCCCAGGTCCCGCAGCACGTGACCGTCGAGCAGTCCGGTGGTCACGCCGGACACGAGGGTTTGACCGCCATGACCGGCTGAGGCGATTCGCGATGCCACGTTGACGGCCGGACCGAAGTAGTTGTCACCGCGTTCCTCGGCCTCACCGGTGTGCAGACCGATCCGGAGCCGGATCTCCGCGCCTTCGGGCCAGGGCTCGCTGCTGATCGCGCGCTGCAGCGCGGTCGCCCAGGCCACGGCGTCGCCGGCCCGATGGAAGGCGACACCGAACGAGTCGCCGCCGGTCGCGAAGATGTAGCCGTCGTGATCCGCCGCGGCCGACCGTACGAGCTCGTCGTGGCGGGCGATGGCCTGTGCCGTCTGCTGTCGATGGCTGGCCCAGAGGCGAGCCGACCCCTCGATGTCGGAGAAGCCGAACGTCACCGTCCCGGTTGGAATGCCCGACGAGGCCCCGGTCGATGGTGCTCGGACGCTCAGCTGCTCGTCCTGGTCGAGGATCAACCTCTCCAGCTCGCGCAGGCGAGGCCCCGGTTCGACCCCGAGCTGTTCAACGAGGTGTTCGCGGGCCTTGCGGTACGCGGCCAGCGCTTCGGCTTGGCGGCCCACCTTGTACAGCGCCGTCATCAGCAGCGCCCACAGACCCTCACGGAACGGATGGGTCGCCGTCAGCTCGGTCAAAGGGCCGATGGCGGCCGGCGCGTCGGTCTCGACGAGTCGTTCGAGGTCGACCTCCATGGCGCCGAGCCATTGCTCGACCAGCCCGGCCACGGTGGCCGCCAGTCCCCCCGCATCGAGCCCGGCCAGCGGTGGACCCGTCCACTCCGTCAGGGCGGCTTCGACGTCGCCCGCATCGAGGTGGCGCTGGAAGCGGAGCACGTCGACCGAGTCGGCATCGACATCGAGGCGGTACGCGGCACCGGACCGCACGATCGAACCGGGGCCCAGACCCTTGCGGAGACGGGTGATGTAGGACTGCAAGGTCTTCTCGGCGGTGCGAGGCGCCGTTTCGCCCCACACCAGCTCCACCAGTCGCCACACCGGAACGGCCGCCCCGGCCGACAGCGCGAGGGCGGCCAGGACCGCCTGGCACCTCCCGGGACCGACATCGAGCGGATCCCCATCATCGGTGGCACTGACCCCACCGAGGAGACGAATCTGCACCACGCGGCTCCTCCGTTCACCCGCGAGCAGCAAGCTTCCCATAGTCCCGGCCATGACGAGACCCTGCGGTTGACCGGTTGCGTCCCACCGGACCGCGGGTTGTGTACCGGTTGAGCCCGTTTCGGGCCCCTCATCCGCACCCTACCCATCGACCACCGCGACCCGACCCGAGTCGTTCATGGTCGGCGCATGAACAGACAACCGAATCCCGTCAGCGGCCGGATCGAGGCTCGCGGGCTCGTCAAGCGCTACGGCAATACGGTCGCCCTCGACGGCCTCGACCTGACCGTGCCCGAAGGCACGATCCTCGGACTCCTCGGTCCCAACGGTGCCGGCAAGACCACCGCCATCAGCATTCTGACGACGCTGCTCTCGCCCGACGCCGGCACGGCCACCGTCGCCGGCGCCGACGTGGTCGCCCAGCCCGCCGAGGTGCGCCGGCGCATCGGCCTGTCCGGGCAGTACGCCGCCGTCGATGAGTACCTGACCGGCCACGAGAACCTCGAACTGATCGGGCGCCTGTACCACCTCGGCACCAAGCGCTCGCGCGCCCGCGCCATCGAACTGCTCGACCGGTTCAGCCTCACCGAAGCCGGCAGTCGGCCCGTCGGCACGTACTCGGGTGGCATGCGCCGCCGCCTGGACCTCGCCGGAGCGCTCGTCGCCGAGCCGCCCGTGCTGTTTCTCGACGAGCCGACCACCGGCCTCGACCCGCACAGCCGCAACGAACTCTGGGACGTCATCCGGGACCTGGTCGCCCAGGGCAGCACGCTGCTGCTCACGACCCAGTACATGGAAGAGGCCGACCAGCTGGCCGATGACATCGTCGTCATCGACCGCGGCCAACAGATCGCGCACGGCACCGCCGACGAGCTCAAGAAGCAGATCGGCGGCGAGCGAATCGAGCTGCACCTCGACTCCGACGCCAGCGTGGCGGACGCCCAGCGGATCCTCGCCCACTTCACGACCGGCGAGATCCACGTCGAGGAGCGCCGCGTCACGGTGCCGATCGTCGGCGGCGCCGGCACCCTCACCCAGGCCCTGCGCTCGCTGGACACCGCGGGCGTCGACGTGCAGGACGTTGGCCTGCGCAAGCCCACCCTCGACGACGTGTTCCTCAGCCTCACCGGACACATCGCCGAACGCCAAGCGCCCCACCCCACCCCCATCAACCGGGACCAGCGCGTCCTACAGGAGGCCTGAATATGCACACCCTCACCGACACCCTCGCCGACGGCTTCAACATCGCCCGTCGCAACGTCATCAAGATCCGCCGCGTCCCCCAGACCCTGGTCGCCGTCCTGGTCTCGCCACTGCTGATGGTCGTGATGTTCAACTACATCTTCGGCAGTTCGATCGAGATCCCCGGCGACAGCTACGACGGGTTCCTGATCTCCGGCGCCTTCGCGATGATCCTCGTCTTCGGGTCCACCTTCACCGGCGCCGGACTGGCAGACGACATGCAGAAAGGGATCATCGACCGGTTCCGCTCGCTGCCCATGTCCCGGTCAGCCGTCATCGTCGGTCGGACCGTCACCGACGTGATCTACAACCTGCTGTCCCTGATCGTGATGGCCCTGGCCGGCCTGGCCGTCGGCTGGCGGATCAACGGTGGGCTGGGTGACGCCGTGCTGGCCTTCGTCCTGCTGCTCGCCTTCGCGTACGCGTTCTCATGGATCATGGCGTACGTGGGCTTAGTCGTCCCCAGCGCAGAGGTTGTCAACAACGCCGCGACGATGGTGATCTTCCCCTTGACGTTCATGTCCAACGCGTTCGTCCCCGCCGAGAACCTAGTGACGCCTCTGCGGATCTTCGCGCAATGGAACCCCATCTCGGCGGTGACGCAGGCATCCCGGGAACTGTTCGGCAACGTCCCCGCCGGCGCCGGCGAGCCAACAGCCTGGCCCCTGCAGCACCCGGTCGCCTACACACTGCTCTGGACGGTCCTGATCATCGCGATCTTCGGGCCCTTGTCGATCCGTCGGTTCAGCCGGTCCTGAGCGACGCTGGCTCAGGGTGAAGGCGCGCCGCGAGGCGTACGACGCATCCTGGTGCCCCGACCGCGTTGACGACTGGGGCATGGCCAGCCGGAGCACCGTGTACCGAACAGGCGGCCCATAACCCGCGGCCGTAACGCGGCCGCTCGATGTCACAGAACGCCGGCTTGATGATCGACTTCCAAGACGTCCGGCTGGCTCCGCTCGCGATCGCGAGCGCGACCGATTGCCCGATCTGGTGCGACCTCGCGGCCGCCTGTGCGTGCACAGGTCGCCGACAGCCCGTGCTGCGCATCAGCACTTCCAGTCCGGGCACCGCTTGCCCAGTCGAGCGTGAGGCATCAGATAGCTCCGGAGGTGTCAGCCCTGTCCCCAGACCGGACAGGGAGCACGTCGACGCCAGACACCGGGGCCCGGCCCCGCGTTGCCGATTCTGGCTCTACCAGGCCAAAGGTCGGGCTGGCTGTAGTTGTTGACGCTAGAGAGACTCTCGCTAGATGTAGATCCCAGGAGCGTTAGTCAGCCTGGGTGAGGCGGCTGGCGGGCGGCTTGTGGCCGAGGGCGCTGTGTGGTCGCCGCTTGTTGTAGTACTCGAGCCAAGGTGCGAGCGCCTGGGCTCGTTGGTGGTGGTTCTGGTAGCTGACGGCGTAGGCCCACTCGGCTTGGAGGGTTTTGATGAACCGTTCGGCCTTGCCGTTGGTCCGGGGCCGGTAGGGCCGAGTCCGGAGATGCTTGATCTCCAGCTCTGCGACGGCGTTGGCGTGGATCTTTGAGCGGTAGCCGGTGCCGTTGTCGGTCATGATCCGCACCACGGTGACCCCGCGGGTGGCGGACCACGCGATGGCCCGTCGGAGGAACCCGACGCAGGTGGCGCCCTTCTCGTCGTTGAGGATCTCGACATAGGCGAGCCGGCTGGTGTCATCGACCGCGACGTGCACGTAGTCCCACCCGGCCCGGTAGGTGGCCCGGTAGCCACCGTGGCGGCGGTGGGCGGGCAGGCCAGGGCGATCGAAGCGGCCGAGCTTCTTGATGTAGATGTGGATCAGTTCGCCGGGGTGACGCCGGCAGTAGCGGTTCGGCGGTTCCGGTGGCTCCAGCCGGGACAGCCGGTGCAGCCCCTGGCGGCGCAGCACCGCGCAGACCGTCGAGGTCGCCAGGTCGAGCTCGGCGGCGATCTGGGTCGAGGTCCACCGCATGTGCCGCAGCTGTGCGATGAGCGTCTCGGTCTCCGGTGGGGTGCGTCCCGGCACCTCGTGTGGGGCCGAGGAGCGATCCGTGAGCGCTTCTCCGGCGTCATAGCGAACCAGCCACGGGTAACAGGTTCGTTCCGAGCAGCCGGCGGCCTCGGCGGCCTCGGCCACCGTCCAGCCCTCGTCGCGCACTCGCTGGCACATCAGTGTTCGGCCGTGCGGGGTCAGGCGAGCATTACCGTGCAGTTCCATCGGGCTCCTTGAGGTGAGGGTGGGTCGCACCCCCAATCCTCAAGGAGCCCGTCATGACGAACGTGGATGGGAACTACAGCTAGAGGAAGGAGTCGGATGATGGCGCTTCGGGGAACGATGATGGCGATCCGGATCCATACGCCCGGGGTCGACGGGCTCCGGTACGAGGCGATCGAGACGCCTTCCCTCCGCCCCGGCGAGGCGCTGGTCGACGTGCACGCCGCCGCGATCACGCGCGGCGAGCTCGAGTGGCCGCTCGACCGGCTGCCCGCCGTTCCGTCGTATGAACTGTCAGGTGTGGTTGCGGCGGTCGCAGACGACGTCGTAACGGTCGCCGCCGGCGACGAGGTCTTCGCGTTGACGCCCTTCGACCGCGACGGTGTCGCCGCCGAGTACGCCGCCGTCCCTGCGGCGACTCTCGCTCCGAAGCCGGCGACGCTCAGCCATGTCGAGAGCGCGGCGGTTCCTCTGCCTGCGCTCAGCGCCTGGCAGGGCTTGTTCGTTCACGGCGACCTCGAGGCCGGCGAGCGGGTCCTGGTCCTCGGAGCGGTCGGCGGTGTCGGCCAGTTCGCGACTCAGCTGGCGCGCTGGCGCGGCGCCTACGCGGTTGCGGCCGCCTCGCCCGACGCGTTCGACGCCGCACGCGCGCTCGGAGCGCACGAGGTAGTCGACGGCCGGAGAAAGCTCGACGAGGTCGGTCCGGTCGATCTCGTGTTCGACACTGTCGGTGGCGAGCTCCTCGAGCGCGCGACTGCCCTGCTCGGAAGCGACGGACGTCTCGTCTCCATCGCCGAGGACCCACCAAGGGAAGGAACGTACTTCGTCGTGGAACCGAACCGCGAGCAACTGATCGAGCTAGCGCGCCTCATGGACACTCGCCAGGTTCGCGTCGCGATCGATTCGACGTTCGCGCTCTCGGAGGCGGCCGCCGCGTTCGAGCGCAGCCTCGCATCGGGCAAGCACGGCAAGGTCGTCATCCGCGTTGTCGGCTAGAGGGCGTTCGGTGCAGCCGGAGGTGGGTGTGACGATGTGTCCGGCGCGTACGCCGGGCGGTATCGAGCTCGGCGAGATGGTTGAGCGCCGTCTCGCTCAGATCTGACCGGAGGACCTCCTGTTCACGGCGCCAACGGCTGGCTTGCTCCGGCGGAGCAACTGGGGCCGCTACGTCTGGGACCGCGCCGCCGAGGATCAGCCCGGCGGCATCGTCCCATACACCGACGTCTGTCCTTTTGCTGTCGACCTTCGCCCCGATGCTGAACTCGAGGCCAGTGCCCTCGGGCCTGGGGGTGAGCCGGCCGTGGGGGTAGTGGGGTCGCCCGACCAAGACGGGACGCGATGACGCTGAACGTCTCCCCTCGGTGCACCCCAGGCCGATCTCTTCCCCCTCGGCGACCGCCCAAGCGACCCTCAGCCGGTTCCCACGCCGACCGCGTCCACCGACTTCGGTGGCCACGAAGCACCAAAAGCAGTTGAGTCCCAGGTAGTGGTGTAGCGGGCGAAAGTCCCCCGGACGCGATGACCACCGCGTCAGCCTCTTGAAGTTCCTGCGAAGAGCGACGAGAGGAAGAACGCGGTGGTCGCAACAACATGGACGCGCTGGCGTGGCTGCGCAAGCAGCTCGACGGTGACGAGAACGATCTCCTGCGGGAGATGGTGGGCGAGTTCGCCCGGCGGCTGACGGCCGCCGAGGTCGACGCGGTCACCGGGGCGGGGTGGGGGGAGCCGAGCCCGGAGCGGGTGAACCACCGCAACGGCCATCGCCTGCGTCCGCTCGACGCGAGGGTCGGCAGCGTGCAGCATTGCTCATTGGCGACACCTCCCGCACGGGGCGACTCTCCACGGTACGCCGCAATGAACGGTACGGGCGGTCTCGCTTCCCGTCCTGCGAGGGTCGTCCAAGCGATTCCTAAGGACACTCAGAGCGATGGGCGTCCGAGGCCGAGTTGTGGCGCTGATTGCCGGGAGTGAGACGCGCGGACCACCGCTCAGCTCTGCGACGGGTCTCAGAGCCGGCGGTAGGTGACGGCGGCGGGCCGGCGTCGGCGCCGTCGTTATGTGGCAGTTCGCTGCTCGCATACGGGGCGATCTCCAACGCCCTTCCATGGCCTCCGATGACGACGAGTACACCGATCTACGCGCCGTTCTCTTGTGTGCTCGACAGCGTGACCCTTGGACATCGGTCCTTCCGATAGGTAGGTCGATGCTTCGTTCGCGGGTCACGTAGACCGCCAGGTTTGTTGGCTACGACCGGCGCCTTGAGTCCGCGCCGGGATCCCGATCGGGGCCACCTTGTGGCGGATGCTCGGCGAGTGGGACGACCGCGGGAGAGCGGACACCATCGTCGTTGCACACCGTCGCTCAGGCTGGTCCGTCGTAGGCATCCTGAGTCCTGACAGTCTCATGACCGAGCTTCCTGCGCCTGCCATTCCTCGGCGAGCAGCGCGTAGCCGAACCCGTCGAGCCATGTACCGGAGCGGTGCAGCGATTCGCTGATTGTGTGGGTCTCGCGCCGCATGCCGAGTCGCTCCATCAGTCGCCACGAGGGTTCGTTTGCCGAGAAGCACTCTGCGGTGACCCGGCGCAGCCTGAGCTGCTCAAAGCAGATCCGAAGTACCTCCCGCACGGCTTCGGTGGCAAGTCCACGGCCACTGAAGTCGGGATGGATGACCCAGCCGAGGTCGGCTTGGACCCCCTTGGCCTTGTCGGCGACCTCGGCTTGGGCCCAGGCGTCGCCGACGGCGACCATCAGGTCGCCGATGACCTGGGTGTCGAGCTCGATCACGAGGGATTTCTCCAGCGATGCTGGGTCTTCGAAGTCAGCTCGGTAGACGTCGAGCGCGTGGGGCGCCCGTGTGAGCCATCGGCTGACTGACTCGAGCCGGCGGATCTGCCATGTCGCTTCCATGTCGTCGAGGGTCGCGGGTCGAAGCACGAGTCGTTTGGTTCGGACTGGCCATGCGACGTCTTCGCGCAGGGAGGTCACCGGTTGATTCTGGTTGGTCAGGGCCTGGATGGGGTGCGCCGAGGGTCCCGCGGAGGAGCGAGCCGGTGCCGGGTCCTCGGCACATGACGTCAGGTCGCGGTTCTGCGACATGACGTCAGTCCGCGTCGCGTCCGTGCACGAGGAGCGTCCCGATGATCAGTGCGGTGAGCACGTATCCCCAGAAGATCGAGGCGTGGAGCGTGTTCGACAGGGCCGAGGCGATGATCTCGGGTGAGTCGAAGTCCGACTCGATGCCGAGGGTGCGATAGCCGGCATCGAAGGGCAGGAACCGCACGGCCTCGGCGGGGGCGAACTGGACGACGAGGCCCTCGACCACCAGCCACCACACGAGCACGCCGGAGACAGCGCCGGCGCTGTGGCGGACGACCATCCCGACGCCGAGTCCGAGCACGGCCGAGCCCGATGCATAGAGGAGCGCCCACCCCACGGTGGCCAGCACGCCGGACGTCTCGCCGACCTCGAAGCCGCCGGCGAACGCACCGGCGAAGCCAGTGATGAGACCGATCACGCCCAGCAACAGGCCGAAGCCGGTGGCGACGACGGCCTTGGCGACCACGACCGGCCACCGGGCCGGGCGCGCCGTGAGCGCGGCGGCCAGGGTGCCGTGCTGCACCTCGGAGGTGAACAGCAGGACGCCGGCGATGGCAGCCAGTACCACCGTCAGCGTCGTCGGGAAGACGAAGACTTCGGATGCGATCAGCACCTCGTCGTTGAAGACGGCCGTGGCCCACGACGTCAGCAACCCGATCACCGCCGCCACGACCAGGAGGATCTTGTTGGCCCGCACGGTCGTGGACTTGATCCACTCGCTGCGCAGGATGTCGGGAAGATCACCGACATGGCGCCGGCGGGCAGCGCTCGCAGACGGGGCGGGCAGCGTGCGCTCGGTGATGGTCATGATCGGGTCCTCGTCTTCGGTGATGGTCGTGGCAGGGCTGGGTGCGGCGGTCATGCGGAGGCGAACTCGGCGGAGTCGGTCGTCATCTCGAGGAGGCTGTCCTCGAGTGACTGCCCGGTCCGGGCCGTGAGGGAGTCGACGGTCTCGGCGGTGATCAGCCGCCCGGCGCCGACCACGACGAGGTCGTCGGCGAACTTGGCCAGCTCGGCGATGAGGTGGCTCGACACGAAGACGGTGCCGCCCGCGTCGGCGAAGCTGCGCAGGTGGTTCCGCAGCCAGCGGATGCCGTCGGGGTCGAGGCCGTTGGACGGCTCGTCGAGCAGGAGGACGCGCGGTTCGCCGAGCAACGCCGTGGCGAGGGCGAGCCGCTGGCGCATGCCGAGGGAGAACCCGCCGGCCCGATCTTCGGCCACGCTCTCGAGACCGACCCGGGCGAGCACCTCGTCCACCCGGGGCCCGGGGATGCCGCTCAGGGCGGCGGTGGCCCGGAGGTGGTTCCGGGCGGTGCGGCCCGGGTGGATGCAGCGGGCGTCGAGCACCGACCCGACGACGCGGGCGGGGTGCGCGAGGTCGCGGTAGTGGACGCCGTCGTAGCGGACCTCGCCCCGGTCGGGCCGGGTGAGCCCGACCATCATCCGCATGGTGGTGGACTTGCCGGCGCCGTTGGGGCCGACGAAGCCGGTGACCCGACCGGGGGCCAGGTGGAAGCCGAGGTTGTCGACGGCGACCCGGTCGCCGTAGTACTTGGTCAGTCCGGTGACGGTGATCATGACGGTGCTCCGTGGGTGGTGGTGGGATCGACGAGTACGGTCGGGACGGGCGCGATCGACACCACGTC
>Ga0299914_10001357_pt1 | contig 16119 bp, 15 predicted proteins | sample RVTome_10_FD_201361 | JGI IMG/M metagenome (GOLD analysis project Ga0299914, IMG submission 201361) | Soil microbial communities from uranium-contaminated site in the Upper Colorado River Basin, Wyoming, United States - RVT153D57 (version 2) ...
ATCTCCATCCCCCAGATCGGGGCCGACTTCTACATCGTCGAGGGAGTCGAGCTGCGATGGCTGCAGGAGGGTCCCGGTCACTTCCCCCAGACGCCGATGCCCGGCCAGCCCGGTAACGCGGCCTTGGCGGGACACCGCACGACCTGGAAGGCGCCCTTCAACCGGATCGACGAGCTGCAGCCGGGCGATCAGATCTCCGTGGCGACTCTGCAGGGGGAGTTCACCTACGAGGTGCTGCCCCAACCGGGCGACGGAGGTGAGCCACCGAAGGGTCATTACATCGTCGGACCCACCGCGACCGAGATCCTGAGCGACAAGGGCGACAATCGGCTGACGCTGATGGCCTGCCACCCGAAGTACAGCGCCCGGCAGCGGATCGTCGTGGAGGCGAAGCTCGTGGGCAACCCCGCGCCTCCGACGCCGCGGAGCGACACGCCCGACACGCTCGAGGACCTCGCCGGCGGCGACGACGGCGCCCGGGTGCCGGCCGTACTGTTCTCGCTCGCCGCCATGGCCGTGTGGTTCGCCGCCTGGTTCGTTGCCCGCCGATACCGCCGCTGGAAATGGCCGGCCTACCTCGTTGCCCTGCCGTTCTTCGCGGTGCTGCTGTTCGTCGCGTTCGACTTCATCAACCGACTCCTCCCGGCGGCGTACTGAGATGCCACGCCCAGGCTGCCCGACGGTGCTCGTCGCCCTCGCGGTCGGAGCCGCCGTCCTGTTCGCCGGATGCTCGAGCGCCGGAGAAGGCAGCGCCTCGATCACCGCAACCACGCCACCCCCGGAGACCACCACGACGACCGAGCCACCGCTCGAGGCAGGGCGGCAAGTGTTCGTCTACACGCCTGCGATCGGCGACTGCTTCGACCGTCGGCAGCTCGAGGAGCGCCCGGCGACGGGTCCACAGCAGACCGACATCGTTCTCGTGCTCGACTGCTCGCTCCCCCACGAGAACGAGGTGTTCGACGTCCTCGAGGTTCCCGACGCCCCGCGCGACTATCCGGGTGAGCCCGAGCTGCAAGACTTCGCCCGCAGTCGATGCGCGACTGGGTTCGGCGACTACGTCGGGCAGGCCTACGAGGTGTCCGAGCTCGAGGTCGGCTACTACCTGCCTTCGTCGAACGAGTGGTCGTCGGGTGCCCGACGGCTGGGCTGCTACGTGTACGACGTCGACGGTGCCAGGCTCGTTGGTTCGATGCAGGGATCGGGTCGCTGATTCAGACGATCCTCTCAGCGGCCGCGGAACGACGCTCGGCGCCGCTCGCGGAAGGCGGCCATCCCTTCTTTCAGATCCTCGCTCGACCACGCGCGCGCGAAGGCTGCCTCGTACTCAGCCCGATTCGCGTGATTGAGGCCGAGCTTGTGACCCTCGATGGTCAGCGGCGCCAACTGGGCGATCTGCTCAGCCCAGTCCAGCGCGCTGGATGGCTGGCCGAGACGCTGCACCATGCCGAAAGCGTGCGCCGCCTGACCGCTGTAGACCTCCGCCGCGAGCAGCATGGCACGGGCCGGGGCCTCGCCGGCGACCTGGGCCAAGCGACGGATGGTCCACTCGTCCACCATGAGTCCGAGCTTCGCTGCCGGTATCCCGAACTGCGCGTCGTGGCAGGCGACACGCAGATCACACGCCACGGCGAGCTGCGTGCCCGCCCCGAGCGCGGCCCCCTCGACCGCGGCGATCGTCGGGACCTGCGCACGATGGAGTCCCAGCAGGACGCGGCGAAGCGTCTGCACGAAGTCGGTGTCCTCGACGCCACTCAGGTCCGCGCCGGCGCAGAAGTGTCCGTCGGCGCCAGAGAGAACGATCACGCGACACGCGTCGGCCTGCGCAGTCGCGATCGCCTGCTCCAAGCCATCGAGCGCCTCGTGGTCGAGGGCGTTGCGCCGCTCCGGGCGATCGATCACGACGACCGCGACCGCACCGCGCGTCTCGTATTGGATCACCGACCGGTCCAGCGGGGTGAGCGCTTCTCGACGAAGGCCGCTATGCCCTCGGCCGCGTCCTCGGTGGAGCTGGTGACGGTGAGCATCGTGTGCAACAAGCGCAACGCGTCGTCGGCCGGTTGGTCCCATACGGCGTAGAAGGAGTCGCGGCCGAGTCGCATCACCGCCGGCGACTTCGCCGCCAGGTCGTTCGCCAGCTCCTTCACCTTCGCCTCGAGGTCGGCGGCCGGCACGACCTTCGTGACGAATCCGATCCTTTCGGCCTCCTCGGCCGGGACTCGGCGGCCGGTCATCATCAATTCCAACGCTTTCTTCGGCGGCATCGACCTCACCAGCGGCACCGTGATCACGAAGGGCCACAGCCCGACGCCGATTTCGGGCGTGCCGAATTGGGCGTCGTCCGCCGCGACGACCAGGTCACATGCCAACGCGAGGCCCATGCCGCCGGCGAGGGCGTAGCCGCGCACCTTGGCGATCGTCGGCTTCCCCAGGGCCCAGAGCGCACGGAACAACTCGGCCAGGTCGCCGCGACTGTCGTGCAATGCAAGATGGTCGGGGCCGGCGGCCATTCCGGTGAGGTCGGCACCGGCGCAGAAGGCTCGATCGCCCGCTCCCGTGAGCACCACCACCCGAACCTCCGCATCGGAGCGCAACTCCTGTACGACCTCACGCAGACGCTCGATCATCGTCCACGTCAGTGCGTTCCGACGCTCGACTCTGTTCAGCGTGATCGTCGCCACGCCGCCGTCGACGTCGACGAGGACCTCGCTCGTGGTCACCCGGCGGAGACTACATGGCGCCGGTTGGCGAGAATCCACACGGTCGACGTGCGCCCGTCTATTGTGACGAGTGCTGTGGTGGCATTCGCAAAGCTGGGTAATCGACGCACGGGCTGGTCGAGGACGGAACCTTCAGCAGAGGTCAAGCTGCCGAAGGGTGCTGAGGCTGCTCTCTGGTCGATCGTCGAAGCGGTTCCAGATCCGCGCAATCATCTCGTGCTCTCGCGCGATCTGTCGGGCGAGGTACGCATCACCGACCTCGATCGCGCGGCAGCTGCGGCCGCGTTCGGAGTCGACACCGACAACCCGGCGCTCGTCCTCGAGCCGCAGCCGATCATCGACGTGCGCGACAAAGTCGACACCTATTACGACCTGGGCGCCATCGCCGAGAACGCTCCGCTCACGAATCATCTGTTCGCCCGCGCCGATTCGTAGCGCCCGGCGCAGACGCCGCGCAGACAGCGGCGAGAGTCGTCCATGACTGAGGTCGCGCGCCGAGCGAGGTGCCGTCGTCGGGATCCCAATATTCCGCGAACGTCGCCGATCGTGCTCCGGAAACCAGTCGCGACGCGAGCCAGCTCTGCGCATCGGTGTCGCTAGCTCGGCCGGCGGCTACCCACAACAGATACGTGAGCTGCGGCCAGGCCGGCCCGCGCCAATAGGTGCGCGAAGCAAAGCTCTCTTCGTCGCGATGCACACCGGCCGGGCCGAACCGGCCGCCGTAGTGCCGGTCGTCCACCAGGTCGCCGAACACGATCGGCGAGGGGACACCGAGCGTCACGAGCAGCCCGTCGAGTGTCCTCACCGCCCCAGAGGTTGCTTCCGCCGGTCCGGCGTCGACCCAGGTGCGACGGCGGTCGTCCCAGCGATCACCGAGCCGGAGAAACAGCTCGGCCGCGTGATCCTCGAGTGTCGAGTCTCCGCTCGCGTCCGCGAGCTCGCGCGCGTTGAAAGCCACGAGCGCGTTGAACCCGATCGGTGCCGCGCCGAACGCCGGATTACACAGCGGGGCGCCGGACACACCTCTCACGATCGTGTCCATCAACCGACCCTTCACGTCGTACCACTTGCGCTCGTCGAATGAATCCTCGTCACACCAGTGATCCCAGCGAGGGCTGTCGTCGGCGCCCGACTCCCACGGGTGCACGATCGTGATCAAACCGGTTCGGGCATCGCGCTCGCGCTCCTCGAGCAGGAAGTACAACCCCGCGAGCGCGCACGCGACGACCTCGGCGGGTACGTCGATACCGAACCGCCGAAGCTGCGCGACCGCGTGGCCATACATCGGTGGTTGCGTGATGGTCGACGCACCATCGCGCCGCCAGAACTCGGCGTGGAAGGTCGGATCGGCCTCGTAGTCGATGTGCGGGACGAACCCGGAGTCGTCCTGAGTCCGGAAGACATGCGCCAGCTCCGTCAGCGCGCGGTCACCTTCACCGAGGTGAGCCCACACGATGGCGTGAAAGCAAGAGTCCCAGAGCCATTGAAACGGATAGACCGTGGAGTTGGGGACGGTGTATCCCTCCGGACGCCAGTGCTCCGCCAGAATCGTCCGAGCCGAACCGTCGAGCGAGGACGGTACGGTTTTCCCGCCGCTCACTGAACGGTCCTCGTCATGCCCAACTGCGCCTTCGTGTCGTTTCGTCTCGGTCTGACCGACGGCGTTTCGGTCGTCGCGCGCGATTGGATCGACGCGTTCCACTCGTTCGGCTTCGACGTCGTGACGGTGGCCGGCGACGGGCCGGTGGACCGTGTGCTCCCCGGCTTGGCCATCGAGGCGACCGAGCCTCCAACCGATGCCGAGATCTCGGACGCGCTCGCCGATATCGACCTCGTCGTCGTCGAGAACCTACTCACGATCCCGATGAACCTACCGGCATCGAGAGCCGTCGCTCGGGTCCTGCAGGAACGTCCCGCGCTGCTACATCACCACGATCCGCCGTGGCAACGAGACCGATACCGCGATATCGACGAGCTGCCCCTCGACGGTCGGGCGTGGCGCCACATCACGATCAATCGTTTGACGGCAACGGAGATGCGTGAGCGCGGGATCCAGGCGACAGTCATCTACAACGGTTTCGAGGCCTCGCCGATGGCCGGCGACCGCCAGGGTCTGCGGGATGCCGTGGCAGTCGCGAGCGAGGAGTTGTTGGTCGTGCATCCCGCGCGGGCGATCGAACGCAAGGGGGTGCCCGACGCGGTCGCCTTGGCGGAGGAGCTCGGGGCGACCTATTGGCTCACGGGTCCGCCCGAGGAGGACTTCGCCCTCGAGCTCGACCGACGCCTCGCCGCGGCGCGTTGTCGCGTCATTCATCAGCCCGTCGAGAACATCGACGATCTCTACGCCGCGGCCGACCTCGTCGTGTTCCCGTCGACATGGGAGGGGTTCGGGAACGTGCCGATCGAAGCGTCGATTCGAGCGCGTCCCGTCGCCGTCGGCCGGTATCCCGTGCTCGCCGAGCTGGTCGAGCTCGGCATGCGATGGTTCCACGTGGACGACCGATGGCCGATCCAGGAGTTCCTGGCCGCGCCCGACCGCAGCCTGCTCGAGCACAATCGGTCGATTGCGGTCGAGCACTTCTCGCTCGAGCGGATGCGGGCGCGCCTGCGCGCGCTTCTCGCCGACGCAGGGTGGCTGCCGTGACCGATCCGGTGCGAGTCAAACGTGCCCGCATCGCCCGACTGGCCAAGATCGGCCAGCGCATCGGCTACCTGCTGTTCGCGGTGTCGGCGATCGCCTTCTTCGTGGGATTGGCAACCGAGCTCTCCGGCGCGTTGGTCACGCTGGTCGAGTTGTGCCTGTTGGTCGGTTCGGTGTTCTTGGCGCCGTCGATCGTGCTCGCCTACGCCGTCAAGGCCGCCGAGCGGGATGACCGAGAGCACGGTCGATAGAGTGCGGACACCAACCACTGGGGGTGTGACATGACCAAAGCGGCCGTCCTCACCGGCGTCGAAACACCGCTGGAGATCCGCGACGACATCGAGGTCGCCGCACCGGGGCCCGGTGAGGTACGCATCAAGATGGGTGCCTCGGGCGTCTGCCATTCCGATCTCTCGGTACAAAACGGGACGATCCCGATGCCGACGCCGATGGTCCTCGGGCACGAGGGCGCCGGCACCGTTGTCGAGGTCGGCGACGGTGTCACCGACGTGCAGGTCGGCGATCATGTCGTGTTGTCCTTCGTGCCGAACTGCCGGAGCTGCTACTTCTGCCAACGCGGCCAGGGCTATCTCTGCGAGAAGTCAGGCATGGCGGTGATGGGCGGGCTGCTCGACGGCACGACCCGCCTGACGTCGAAGGGCGCGCCCCTCCACCAGATGGCCATGCTCGGCACATTCGGCGAAGAAGCCATCGTGCCCGAGATCAGCATGGTGAAGATCGACTCCTCGGTGCCGCTGAAGGTGGCGGCATTGATCGGCTGCGGCGTGCTCACCGGGGTGGGAGCGGCCACGAACACCGCGTCGATCCGCGAGGGCGACACCGTCGCCGTGATCGGCTGTGGCGGGGTCGGTCTCAACGTCATTCAAGGAGCACAGATTGCCGGCGCGGGTGAGATCGTGGCGGTCGACACGTTCGACTCGAAGCTCGAGATGGCCCGCAAGTTCGGCGCGACCCAGACGGTGAAGGTCGGCGAGGACGACGCCGCCGGTGTCATCACCGCCGCGAGCGGAGGCCGTCTGGCCGATACGACCTTCGAAGTGATCGGACTCAAGGACACGATCATGCAAGCGCTCTCGCTCACGCGCAACGGTGGCGAGTGCATTCTCGTGGGTGTGCCTCGGATGGACGCGATCCTCGAGATCCCCGCCGCCTTCGAGTTCCTGTACCTGAACAAGACCATCAAGGGGTGCTGGTATGGGTCGTCGAACGTCCACGACGATGTGCCGAAGCTCCTCGGTCTCTACAAGGACGGCAAGCTCAAGCTCGACGAGCTCATCTCGCGCGAGATCGACGTCGGCGGGGTGAACGAAGCCTTCGACGCCATGCAGGCCGGAGAGGTCGCGCGTTCGGTCATCACTTACGAATGACCGTTCGAATGCCGGCCGCCGAGCGGCGAGCGCAGCTGCTCGACGTGGCATTGCGCGTCTTCGGCGAACGTGGCTTTCACGACACGTCGATGAACGAGATCGCTGAAGCGGCCGGTGTCACGAAGCCGGTGCTGTATCAGCACTTCGGTTCGAAACGAGCATTGTTCCTCGAGGTGCTCCGGGAGGTGGGCGGTCGGCTACGCGATGCCGTGGGAAAGGCCACCGCAGCGGCGACGAGCCCTCACCAACAGGTGGAGCACGGCTTCCGCGCGTATTTCACCTGGGTCGCCCGCACGCTCGGCGGCTTCGACGTGCTCTTCGCCGGCGAGACCCGCCGAGATCGCGAGTTCGTCTCGGAGGCGTTGAAGGTCGAGACCGAGATCGCCGACGTGATTGCCGAGCTGATCGTGGTCGATGGGCTCGGAGAGGAGCGGCGACGGTTGCTCGCCTACGCCATCGTCGGCTTGGCGGAGACCACCTCACGACACTGGTTGGCGAACGACTTGGACGTCGATGCCGATCTGCTCGCCCAGCAGTGTGCGGACCTCGCATGGGCGGGGCTTCGTGGGCTGCGCGCCTGACACGAACATCAGCGCTACGGTCGGCTTCCGTGATCGCGGTCGTCATCGTGCTTGCCGTGCTCGTGCTCGTGCTGTCGGCGTGGCTGTTCGGCACGCGCAACGCGCTACGTGAAGCCCGGCACCGGGGCGACGAGCTCGACGAGCGCCTCGAGGCCGCGACCCGCGACGTCGAGCGCGCCATGGGCAACGTTGCGGCGGCCGAAGCCAAGTTCGACGAGGAACGCAAGCGCGCCGATCAAGCCGACGCCGATGCAGCCGACTCTGCGAAGGAAGCTGAAAAAGCCGAAGCCGTCGCCCGGGCGGCCGGACAGCGGGTCCTGGCCCTCGAACAGGAAAGCGTCGATGCCGGTGCATTGTGGGCACTCGAGGCAGTTCGTTTCGATCGGGTGTGGCGCGACCACGCCGCAGTAGGGCCGACGGCGCCCTCACCGTTGGCTGACACCGCCGATCCCGCGCGCTCGGCCGTGGAGATCCTCGCGGAGGCTCTGCGCGAGGACTCCGGGACGGCGATCGACGTGCAGTGGAAAGCCGACGACGTGGCCGCGCCGGGACCGGCGGCTCGATTGGTGCGGGCGTGCGAGGAGTTGTTCGCGGTGGCACGCTCCGTCGACAGCGGTGTCGTGGAGGTGCTGCAGAACGGCGGCGACGCCTACACCGTCCGGTTGCGGACCGAGCCTGTCCTCGCCGCGCCGACCCACGTCGTAGCTGCGCTCGAGGCTGCGGGTCTCGATCCGCGCACCCACGACGACGTTGTCGAGGTGCGTGTCACGTTGACAGCGGCGGCGGATCCCGACACCTGAGCGGCAGCCGGGCCGCGCCGGATCCGTGGGAGGGCGACGAATTTTGGTTAGCCTGGTGAGGTCGAGCCGGATCGCCCGGTTCGCGGGGCAACCTCACCCGCTTCTCCCTCGACCGTGAGTCACGGCGTGGAGCTGACCGAGGCCAGCCCACCCGTATCCATCCGTTCGAGGAAGCAGAGAAGCACGCAATGACATCGTTCAACGCTCTCGGCCTACGCGCCGAGCTGGTGGCCGAACTGGCTGCCCAGGGGATCCAGGACCCCTTCCCCATCCAAGAAGCGACGATCCGCGACGCGCTCGCGGGACGCGACGTATGCGGCAAGGCCGCAACCGGTTCGGGCAAGACCCTGGCCTTCGGCCTGCCGCTGCTCCAGCGCACACCGGGAAACGCGGCGCCCCATGCCCCCCAAGCCCTGGTGCTGGTGCCCACCCGCGAGCTCGCCCGGCAAGTCCTCGACGTCCTGCGGCCGCTGGGCAAGACCGTGGGCCTACGGGTTGCGCAGTTCTACGGCGGCACGTCGATCGACCGCCAGCTCCGGTCCCTCGACCGCGGCGTCGACGTCGCGGTCGCCACTCCCGGTCGCGTGATCGATCTCATCGATCGAGGCGCGTTCGCGGGTACCGCGGTCGAAGCCGTCGTGGTCGACGAAGCCGACCGAATGGCGGACATGGGATTCCTGCCGCAGGTCGAGTGGATCCTTCGACGTCTCCAGAACCGCAAGCAGACGCTGCTGTTCTCGGCCACGCTCGATGGCGACGTCGACGTCATCGTGCACCGCTACCTTCGTGATCCGGTCCGCCACGAGGTCGTCGACGAGATCGACGCCGATGCCGAGGTCGAGCACCGCTTCTTCGCCGTTCACGAGATGGACCGCGTCAAGGTCTTGGCGGCCATCAGCCGCGGCGTCGATCGCACCATGGTGTTCATGCGCACGAAGCGGGGCGTCGATCGCCTGACGCGTCAACTCGAGCGTGAAGGTGTGAAGGTCGCGTCGATGCACGGTGACCTGCGCCAGACCGCACGCGAACGGTCGTTGCGAGCGTTCGCCGAAGGCGAGCTGCCCGTGCTCATCGCGACCGACGTGGCGGCACGCGGCATCCATGTCGACGACGTCGACATCGTCGTGCACTTCGATCCTCCCGAGGATCCCAAGGGCTACACGCACCGATCCGGGCGCACCGCACGCGCCGGCCGCGACGGCCTCGTGGTCACCTTCGTGCTGTGGGACCAGGAGCGCGACGTCGACCAACTTCAGAAACGCCTCGGCTTGCGGGAGCCCATCATCGAAGTCTTCTCGAACGATCCGCGTCTTGCCGACGTCGCGACGCTCACCGGCCCGGCACCGAGACGCAAGATCGCGACCGGCTGACGATGCGGCGGATCCTCGTCGTCGTTGTCGTGGTGCTTCTCGGCCTGGGCTGCAGTTCCACCACCGACGAGTCGACGAGCGGGACCGACCCGGTCAGTTCTCCGGCGGCATCGCGACCATTCGAGTTCGAGCAGTGGAACGAGGTCTTCGTCGACGCCAGCCGGTCGACCGAAGCGGGGACCCAGACGCCGGGTTACCCAGAGCGCACCCTCGAGACTGCCATCTACGTGCCGGCAGGTACGGCGCCCCGACCGCTGATCGTGTTCTCGCACGGCCTCGGCGGCCACCCTGACAAGTTCACCGCTTTGCTCTCGGCTTGGGCTCGGGCCGGCTACGTCGTCGCCGCACCCGCCTTCCCCACGACGAACGACCGGGTGCCCGGTGTCTCGCAGAACTTCACGGTCGCGTTCGGGCAGCCCGGCGACGTGTCGTTTGTCCTCGACGAGGTTCTGAGACTCAACGACGAGCCGACGAGCCGCTTGCACGACCGCGTCGATGTCGAGCGGATAGGCGCCGGCGGCCTGTCGCTCGGCGGTGGCACGACCTACGCCGCCGCCTTCAGCGACTGTTGCCGGGACGAGCGGATCAAAGCCGTCGAGATCCTGGCCGGCGCCAGGTTCCAGTTGGCTGGTGACATGACCATCGACGGGCACGTTCCGCTGTTGATCGTGCACGGCGACAAGGACCCCGCGCTGAGGTACGACCTCGCGGTCGAGGCCTACGACCTCGCCGAGCCGCCGGTGTGGTTCGTCACGCTCCTCGGCGCAGCCCACGCGCCCGCGTTCGAGGACGACGTGACGCCTCACGATGCGATGGTCGAGCAACTCACGACGGACTTCTGGGACGCGACGATCGGCGGCGATACCGCGGCCTTCGCAACCCTCGAGCGCCATGGGGCCGTCGACGGCCTGAGCACGCTTCAGTCCAAATAGCGGCGCGGTGTCCCGGGGCTGATCACTCCACGGAGTCGTGACGGTCCCAGGCCAACCCCAGGATCGCTGCACCCTGGTGAACCGCGTTCAGCTCATTTGGTGTCGGCCGACCGATGTGACCGCGCCACAGGACGAGTGCACCCCGCGCCGGCGCGTCCACCGTTCCAATGGGCTCGACCCACACCGTCTCGAACCCACATCGCCGGGCGTCCGTCGCGATCTGGGCGGGTAGTTCGTCGATGCTCTCGAGAAGCTGTCGTGCGTTCGTCGCCACGGCCGCGTCCCACGGTCCGCCCGGCACGGCGGCGGGCAGGTCGTCCCGCGACGCCGCGACCACTCGGAAGCCGGACGCGCCGACGGAGAGCAGCACCGCCGCCGCCGTCGTCGGGTGACCCTGCATGGCGCGCACGACGCGTGCGGCCACCGTCGCGAATCCGGCGTCGGTGGTAATGGCGGTGACGGCCTCGGCCAGGCCGACCGCCGCGGTCTCGGGCGTCAGCAGGCACACGATGCCCGCGACGATGGGATCGTCCAACCGGTTCATCGCCCACAGATCCGCGGTCTTGTGGTGGCCGTCCGCCCCGACGATGGTGATCCGGAGAGGTCCGGCGACGACGTGGGGAAAATCGCCGGCCATCGCCACCGCCGCGGCGTAGGCCCACGCCGTGTCCTCGTCGACGAACTCCAGGACCGAGTGACCGATGAGATCGTCGGGTGCACGGTCGACGAGATCGGCCGCTCTGGGCGTGGCGTATCGGATGTTGCCGTCGGGATCGATGACGAACGCGCCCGCGGGGAGCGCGTCGACCAGGGCCGTGAGAAAGTCGGGCTGTCCGCCACCCGCCGTGGCACTCGGCATGGACGTAAGGGTAGGCCGCGTCATGACGAGGTGGTGCCATTGGCTTCGTCTTCGAGTCCCCGCAACAACACCTCGGCCGCGACACGGGCGCGCTCGTCGTAGTCGGCAGGAAAGCCGACCCCTCGGAACGAGTTGTTGGCATCGCTGAGGCAGAGCAAGGAGTAGGCGACCGCCCGGCGTCGATCGGGCGCGGCCAGTGGATACGCGTCGGCGAGAGCGCCCTCGGCCAACTGCTCGAAGTGGCGGTACATGCCGACCAGTCGTTCGCGCGTCGTCTCGTTGAAATAGGCCGAAGCGCGGAGCTGGTCGATCACGAGGATCAGATCCGGCACGACGAAGGCGCCGCCGAAGAGCAACCCGAGCAGCCGCTCGATGAGCACCCGACCTTTGGCACCGTCGACCGCCGCGTCGAGCAACTCCTGCACTCTGTCGAGCACACGGTCGACCATCGCCCCCATCAACGCACCCTTCGTCCCGAAGTAGTGGGGCACCATGCTGGTACGTACCCCGGCGACTCGGGCCACGCGCGAGAAGCTCACGCTCTCGATGCCGTGCTCCAGGATGCACAGCTCGACGGCATCGAGAATCTGGGCCCGGCGGACCGGGGCGAGGCTCGGCCGGCTCATGCCCCTCGCCTGCTCACGCCGGCTGTGCCGGTGGACGTTGGAAACCGGCCCACCTGGGGTAGATTGATCACTCGATCAATCTACCCTCATGCCGCGATCCCCCACCTCGGCCCGAACCCCCGCCGGCCTGGACTCCCCCATGGCGCTTCACCCCCTGCTCGATCACCCAGCACTCCGCTACCTGCGCGAGGACGTCACGCTTCTCGACGTCGAGGGCCGCATCCTCGGCACGACGATGGAGCACGACGTCACCATCGGTTACGCGACCGATGTCTGGCGCGACACTCCCTTCTTCACCTTTCTCGACCCTCGCGACGAACCAGAGGTCCGGCACAACTGGAAGGCGTTCGTCGCGATGCCGGGTGCGACCCGCACGTGCGAGGTGAAGTTTCGCAGTGCCGACGGTCTGCCCAACTTGGTCGAGCTCGACCTGACCAACTACCTGGACGATCCGGCCTGGAACGCGGTGGTCGCGGTCACCAGGAACATCACCGTTTCCCGAGCGGCCGTCGACCAGCTCGCGCATCAGCACGAGGTCATCGAGAAGATCGGTCGGGGCGACACGGACGAGGCGTTGGCCGACATAGCCGACCTGCTCCTGCGACAGGTGGGACGGTCTCGAGTCGGCATCGCCTCCTACGACGACGGCGGCCAGCGCCGTGTCGAGATCGGTCGTGGGCTCGGCGCGGCCACGATCGAGATGTTGATCGATGGTGCCGCCGACGATGATTCGGCCGGTGACCGAGGAGTCGTCCTCCTCGAACCGGCTCTGGACCCGCGATCGGGTCGCACGTTGGGGGCGGTGCTCCTGGTGCTCGACGAGCCGAGGGCTCTGCTGGACCATGAGTTTCTCGCCGTACAGGGAGCAACCAAACTCCTCGCCAGTCTCGTCGTACAGCGCCGCCAACATGAACGGCGCGCCTACCGCGCCGTCCACGACGAGCTGACTGGCGCCATCAACCGCTCGCACCTGCGGGACCGGGTCATGCAAGCGTTGCGACGACGGGATTGCTCCATCTCCGTGCTGCTGGTCGACATCGACGGGTTCCAACGCGTGAACGACAGCTACGGGCACGAAGTCGGCGACCGGCTGTTGCGCACCTTCGCCGATCGGCTCGGTGGCCTTCTGGAGTCAGACGACGTCCTCGCCCGCATCGGCGGCGACGAGTTCGTGATCCTGCTCGTCCAGCGATTTGCGACCGACGCCGCCGAGGTCGTCGCGGAACGCATCTCAGAGCGTCTGACCGAGCCCTTCGCCATCGGCGGACGGGAGCTCCATGTATCGGTCGGCATCGGGATCGCGACGACGCCGTCGGACGACTGCGATTCAGTCGATCAACTTCTGGCCGAGGCCGACGCTGCTCTCGTCGAGTCGAAACAGCGCGGACGGGGTTCGACCACGGTCTTCGAACCGACGGTTCACGACCGCATCATCACGCGCCTCGAACGAGAGAACGAACTGCGACGCGCGCTGCGAGGCGACGAACTGAGCCTCCACTATCAGCCGACATACGACCTCGGGAGCGGGAACGTGATCGGCGTGGAGGCATTGGCGCGATGGCATCACCGCACCGACGGCTTGCTCCTGCCCGCGACGTTCGTCCCCCTCGCCGAGGAGGCTGGGTTGGTCGAGGAACTGGGTGCGTGGGTGCTGGACCGAGCAGTGGCCCAAGCCTCGGAATGGGTCGAGCATCATGTCGTGGCTCACCCGTCCATGCTCGGGGTGAACGTAGCTCCCGGGCAGATCGCCTCCGCCGGCTTCGCTGACCGGGTGAGCGATGTGTTGCGTCGATATGGGTGGCCGGCTCCATCACTCGTGCTCGAGCTCACCGAGACCAGCCTCATGATCGACTGCGAGCAAGCGCGTACACAGCTCGAACATCTCGAGCGCGTCGGCGTGCGACTCGCCATCGACGACTTCGGCACCGGCTACTCGTCGCTCAGCTATCTTCACCGGTTTGCCGTCGACATCGTGAAGCTCGATCGAAGTCTGGTGGCCGCGATGGACAGCCACCAAGGCCCGGCCGTTGCCAAGGCGGTGGCGTCGCTCGCCCGCAGTTTCGAGCTGACCTCCGTCGCGGAGGGCATCGAGACATCACACCAGCTCGCGGTCGCGCGCTCGCTCGGCTTCGACTTGGGTCAGGGAAGGCTGCTGTCCCCGCCACTCGAACCCGAGGCGTGTCGTGCGCTGCTGCGGGAGCGGTCCAACTGATACGGTCGCCGCGTGTTGCGCCGGCCAAGGGGGATGGCCCTCGTACTCGTAGTTCTCGCGGTCGCGAGTCTTGCGGCCATCACTTCGAGTGGTGAGCAGCCGGCCAACGCAGGCGCGCCGGCCGAGCCGCCCAACGCCAACCCACCAATCGACTGCGAGAACTGGCGCTACGGCGCCTCCGACGAGCCCGCGAGTCTTCCGCCCGAGTTCGACCGGGACGACTACAAGCGAACGTCCCTGCGAGATCCGCGGCCGTTCCTGCACGAATCACCTCAGAACCACTGCGGGCAGAAAGGCGCCGCCGTCGATCTGGCGTGGGGGCTCTCACGAGGCTCGAGCGACGTGGTCATCGCGGTCCTCGACTCCGGCATCCGGTGGCGCGACGTCGGGCCGATGGACGACCTGGCCGCCAAGGCCCACATCGACCTGCTCGAGGCGCCACCGCCATGCTTCCCGGGAATCGCCGACGGCGACTGCAACGGCGATGGTGCCTTCAACATCGTGGACTTCGGCGCCGTCACCGATCGCAACGGCAACGGTGTCGCGGACCCTGAGGACCTGATCCTGGATCCAGCGTTCAACGACGGTCTCGACGCCGACGGCGACGGCTTCGTCGACGAGATCTCAGGTTGGGACTTTCTCTACGGCGACAACAACCCGTTCGACACGGTGAGCTACGGGCACGGCACGGGCGAGGCGCTCGACTCGACCGCCGCCGAGAACGGCAGTGGCGATGTCGGAACGTGTCCTGGTTGTCAGTTCCTGCCGGTGCGCGTGAGCGACTCTTTCATCGCCGACGGCGGCCGGTTCGCCGCCGGTGTGTTGTTCGGCCTCGATCAAGGTGCTGACGTGATCCAGGAGGCACTGGGCGCCATCAGCAACCCGCGCCAAGCCCAGCAGGCGATCGACGCCGCCTACAACAGGGGTGTCGTGGTGGTCGCGTCGATGGCGGACGAAGCGAGCGCCCATCCAAACCTGCCGGCGTCGCTCGAACACACGATGGCGGTGAACTCGGTCACCGAGAAGGAGATCGATCTCCTCGGCACGCCCGTCGAGGGCTACCTCGCGCTGAACGGCTGCACCAACTTCGGGGGCCACACGTTCGTTTCCGTTCCGTCGAGCAGCTGCTCGTCGGAGGCAACCGGCATCTCGGCGGGCCTGGTGGGTCTGCTCGAGAGCTACGCCCGAGAGATCGGCTTGCCGGCTCATCCCGATGCGATGGGGTCACCGGGATCCAATCTGTTGTCGGCGAACGAGGCCATGCAGCTCGTGAGGCTCACTGCCGACGACGTCGACTTCGGCACACCCACTGCCGTCGATCCGCCCAACAACTTCGGGACTCCGACCGGCAACCCGCTGATCGACACCGTTCGGTACCCCACGCGCGCCGGTTGGGATGCCATCCACGGCTACGGACGCATCAACTCCTACGAGATGTTGAAGGCCGTGCGGGACGGTCTCATCCCACCGGAGGCGATGATCGACTCCCCCGCGTGGTTCGATCTGTTGCCGAGCACAGGCTCGGTGCCCATAGTCGGCAGTGTGGGGGCGGCCCGTGCCGATTCGTACGACTATCGCGTCGAGTGGGCCCCCGGCGAGCAACCCCCCGAGCATCCCGCGACCGACATCTGGACCGTCGTCGCGACCCAGAGCGGGTTGACCTCGCCGCTGTCGGGGACGTTGGCCAACCTGAACCTGGCCGCGATCGCGGCCGTGTTGCCCGATGGTGGGCAGGGGCCGCCGATCGACCCCACGGATCAGAACCGACCAGAGGCGGAGCGCTTCTCGCTTCGACTGCGCGTGGTCGTGACCGCCCACGGCGGCAGCGGTGACGGGCTGACCGGCGAGCACCAGAAGCAGGTCTTCGTACACGACGACCCGGATCTGGTAGCCGGCTTCCCGATGCGGATCGATGGCGCCGGGACCGCGAGCCCCCTGTTCGTGGACCTCGATCGCGACGGCAGCACCGAGCTGGTCCTCGGCACCGATG
>Ga0299914_10001358_pt1 | contig 16119 bp, 13 predicted proteins | sample RVTome_10_FD_201361 | JGI IMG/M metagenome (GOLD analysis project Ga0299914, IMG submission 201361) | Soil microbial communities from uranium-contaminated site in the Upper Colorado River Basin, Wyoming, United States - RVT153D57 (version 2) ...
CACGCCGCCGAATTTGCAGGCGCGATCTTCTCCCCAGCCCACGACGCTGAGCCCTTGTAGGAGCGTCCCTCGGGGCGCGATCTTTTCTCAAACATCACCAACACCCGCCCCTCTCTGAACCCCATTCGAAGCGCGCCCCGCTTTGATCGACCCTTCGGGCGCGATTTCATAACCCGGATTCGCTGGCCGTCCGTTTGGCTCCCCCAGATGCCTGCTTCGAGATCTTCTCGCCAACCTCCATGCCCCGTTCCTTTCGAAAACGTTCGTCGATGCCGAAGGATAATAGCCATTAATTAAATTTAATTGATTTTTTTAATTAATGGCTCACACTAATCAAACCCGTTTAAGCAAGGAGCTTGAAATGAACAGGGAAGATTACCGGACGCCCGAGGCGGGCCAATTGATCCAGGTGCCGGAAGGTTACCTTGCTTTCGTGCCGGCACCGTTGCCGCCGCCCATCGAGTTCGACGCCGCACTGGTGTTGGCACTGTCCCGCGCCGATGCCGCCTTGAGCGAACTTTCGGGCGTGGGCCGCCTGTTGCCCAATCCGCATCTCCTGATCGCGCCGTATCTTCGGCGCGAAGCGGTGCTTTCATCACGTATCGAAGGCACGCGGGCGAATCTCGATGATCTGCTACTGGACGAAGCCGACGACAACTTCGTGGCAGAGGACCCTGGTGACGTTCTCGAAGTGCGCAACTACGTAACCGCGCTTGAGTTCGGGCTGGAGCGTCTTGCAACGCTACCATTGTCATTGCGGCTCGTGCGCGAACTGCATGAGAAACTCATGCGCGGCGTGCGCGGCGACAATGCGACGCCCGGCGAATTTCGCCGCAGCCAGAACTGGATCGGTGGCCCCGGCAGCACAGCCGCCACAGCGAGTTACGTGCCGCCGCCGCCCCGCGAAATGCAGGCGTCGCTCAATGACTGGGAAACCTTCCTGCATCAACGCAACGCAACGCCGGATCTCATCCAGTGCGCGCTCATGCACGAACATTTCGAAGCCATACATCCCTTCCTCGACGGCAACGGGCGCGTCGGTCGCCTGCTGATCACTTTGTTTCTCATCGAGCGTGGGCGTCTTTCGCAGCCGTTGCTTTATCTATCCGAGTACATCGAAGCCAACCGGCAACAGTATTACGATTGCCTGCACCGGATCCGCACGGAAGGTGATTGGCGAAGCTGGTTGATCTGGTTCCTGGAAGGTGTGCGCGAAACCGCTACGCGCGCACGTGAACACGCCGCAAGGTTGATGGACCTGCGCGAGGAACTCCGCACCGAGTTCCAGGACTTGCCCAAGGCAGGCGCCCTTATTGATGGTCTTTTCGTGAATCCTTACATCACCGTCAGGCATGCGGCGTTACTCATGAACGTCACTGTACCGACCGCCGGTAGTGCGATTGCAGCGCTTGAAGAGCGGGGCCTGTTACAGGAAAACACCGGGCGATTGCGGGGCCGCGTGTTCGCCGCCATGCGTGTTCTCGAAGCGCTGAAGGAATAGGTGCGCGCCGATACAAACAGTTTCCGCTCTTGAAAAGAAAAGGCTCGATATATGCGGGCCTTTTTTCCGTGATGGTGACGTCTCGCCATAAGTCCTGCCCTTCCAGCCTGCCTTTCCCCGAACTCTCAACAAACCTGCCTTGTAGGAGCTTCCCTCCGGGCGCGAACTCGCGTCGCTGGGATTATGGCCCCCATTTGTCTAAGATCAGGCGGGGTTATTGGACATATACAAGAGTGTCTCTGTAGCGCACGAACTGCGGCGACAAGATCGCGGTCCCCGCAGGGCCATCTAGAGATACCAGCTGGGAGGGATTCCCGTGGGCCGAAGGAGAAAAGAATCGCTGACGAGCGTGCTTATCCGCCTGCCGTGGTGGATGAGCGCGATCGGTGTGCTTGTAGTACTCGTGCTGCGCCAGGTCTGGCTTGCGTGGGTCGATGGCTCGAATGATCTCGGGATGTACGCGGACGTTGTCCGTCAACTGCATTGGTGGTTCTACGGTTTCGCGATGATTCTCGCGCTTGGCTCTCTCGCCTCGCTGATTCGCCACCGGTGGAATGGCCGCAAGATCGAGGCACAGCTCGGAAAAGATTCCTTTGATGCACTTCACTGGCGCGAGTTCGAGGCTCTTCTACAGGAAGCCTTCCACCGCCAGGGCTACCTTTCGGTAGAAACACAAAGCGGAGCCGATGGCGGCTACGACATCGCCCTTCGAAAAGACGGCAAGCTCTACCTCGTCCAGTGCAAACACTGGAAAGCGCAAAAGGTCGGTGTCGCGCCCGTGCGCGAACTCTTCGGCGTGATCGCGGCGCGGGGTGCCGCCGGTGGTTTCTTCGTCACTTCCGGTTACTTCACTGAAGATGCAAAAGCCTTTGCTGCACAAACAAAGCTCACGCTCATCGATGGGCCAATGCTCAAGAAGCTGATCGCGCACGTCGCGCGCGCAAAACCCGTAGCGGATGTTCAATCCGAACGAATCGATCCTGTTGTAACGCTTGCGCCCGACTGCCCGAAATGCGGCGCTGAAATGATCAAACGTGTTGCGAAGAAAGACGCGAATGCAGGGAAGGAGTTTTGGGGATGTTCGGAGTATCCGAGGTGTTGGGGTGCGGCGAATGTCTGACCGCCCGGACCTTCTAGTCGGATTCGACTCCGCATGGACTGCTAACAACAGCGGTGCAATAGTCCCATTGCTGAGAAATTCGGACGGTCGATTCATCGAGTTTGGTGAACCCGCGATAGCGGATTTCGACAGCGCAACGCGGATGCTCTGGGACTGGCAAAAAAATGAAAATCCAAGCTCTACGCTGATTCTGATAGACCAACCGGTTGTCGTAACAAATAAGACGGGTCAAAGACCAATTGAAAGAATCGTGAGTTCAGCGGTCTGCAAACGTCGGGGCGGAATGCAGCCTGCTAATACTTCTAAATCCAAGATGTTCGGCCCTGGCTCTCCGATTCATCTCTTTCTCGAGCGTTTCGATGCGATCGAGACCTACCCCGTTCAGATCATGATGGCTCTCGGCTGGGTTCTCGAAGATGAACGCTCCTGTGGGCGATTGCCAAAGTACAATCTCGCGAATCGCCGGAAGTTCCGGTATGACGATTGGCAATTCGTATGCGATCGGGTAATTCAGGAGTTTGAAAGAAGAAACCTCCGGTTGCTGTGTTCGTTTCTCAATGAGTTGAAATCGAATCCACAGCCAAGAAAGCACCATCAGGACCAGCTTGACGCATGTATCTGCCTGCTGGTCGCAATACAGATATCAGAGTCCCATCCTTGTATGGTCATCGGGAGCGCCGAAACCGGCAGTATCGTTAGTCCTTATGGATACGAGCTTTACGAAGAGTTGGCGGGGCGTTGCGGAAAAATCGGGCTCGAACCCCGGGAATGGATTCGGGAATTCTCCCTTGAGCAAATGAATACGGAAAAAGCTGGAAGATGAGAAAAGAAGAACAGGAATTCCTCAACGAGCTCGACAAGAAGCTCTGGAACGCAGCAGACAAGCTGCGCTCGAATCTGGATGCGGCCCAGTACAAGCACGCGGTGCTGGGTCTGGTCTTCCTTAAATATGTGTCCGATGCTTTTGCCGAACGTCGTCAGGAGTTGGAAGCGCAGTTTCGCGACAAGAAGCACGATTACTACCTTGATCCAGCGGGTTACGAGGACATCGAAGTCGCGATCCAGGAAGAGTTGGAAGTGCGGGATTACTTCAGAGAGAAGAACGTATTCTGGGTGCCTGCATTGGCGCGCTGGGATTTCATTCGAAACAACGCGAAGGTCGCGTCCGGCACGAAGCTGAAAGTCAAGAACGGCAAGACCTTTGAGTATAAGTTCACCAGTCTTGGTCGTCTCATCGATGACGCATTGGAAGCAGTCGAAAAGGAAAACCCGAAACTCAAGAACGTGCTCGACAAGCGCTACACGCAGTTGCAGCTCGAGCCTGCGCGCCTCGCGGGCCTGATCGATCTCATCGCCACCGTTCCTTTCCAGCACAAGACGCTCGGCGCCAAGGATATCCTCGGCCACGTCTACGAATACTTTCTCGGCCAGTTCGCGCTCGCCGAAGGCAAGAAGGGCGGGCAATATTTCACGCCGAAATCTATCGTCTCGCTCATTGTGGAAATGCTTGAACCTTTTGAGGGCCGCGTCTACGACCCGGCGATGGGTTCCGGCGGCTTTTTCGTGCAAAGCGAGAAGTTCATCGAAGAGCACGGCGGGCGCATTGACAAGCTCTCTGTCTATGGGCAGGAATCCAACCCCACCACCTGGCGGCTCGCAGCCATGAATATGGCCATCCGTGGTATCGACTTCAACTTCGGCAAACAGAATGCCGACACCTTCACCAACGATCAGCACCCAGATCTGCGCGCCGATTTCGTCATGGCTAATCCGCCCTTCAACATGAAGGATTGGTGGAGCGCGAAACTCGAAAACGACCCACGCTGGACGCACGGCACGCCGCCACAAGGCAACGCGAACTTCGCCTGGCTGCAACACATGCTGTACCACCTCGCGCCCGACGGCAGCATGGCGCTGCTGCTCGCCAACGGTTCGATGAGTTCCAATACCAGCGGAGAAGGCGAAATCAGAAAACGGCTGGTGGAAGACGACAAAGTCGAATGCATGGTCGCGCTGCCTGGTCAACTTTTCACCAACACCCAGATTCCTGCATGCATCTGGTTTCTTACTAAAAACAAGAAAGCGCATCCTGAAAAGGGACGCCGTCGCAAGTACCGAAACCGCAGCGGCGAGGTACTGTTCATCGATGCGAGAAATCTCGGATACATGAAAGACCGTGTATTACGCGACTTTACGCAGGATGACATCGACAAGATCGCGGGAACGTTACACGCATGGCGACGCGGCTCTTCGTCAAAAAGGAAGGAACGGCGCGCAGAGGGTGAATACGAGAACATCCCCGGCTTCTGCTACTCAGCTACCCTCGAAGAAATCGCCAGACACGACTACGTGCTCACGTCCGGTCGCTACGTTGGCGCCGTGGAAGCTGAAGGCGATGGTGAACCGTTTGAAGAAAAGATGGCAAGGCTGACAAAAGAACTGGACGAGCAGTTCAAGGAAAGCGCGAAGCTGGAAAAGCTGATTCGAAAGAATTTGGCGGCGTTTGGTTATTCATGAACCCGATACACATTAAGTCACTAATTGACGAAGAGGTTCTGGAAATAATGACTGGACCGTTTGGTAGCGCTTTGCACTCTCATGAGTATGTAAGTGACGGAGTTGCTGTCGTTCCGACGGAGGCGGTCTCAGATGGCCGGCTCGACTTCACGAAGTTCCCTTACGTGACTCCATCAAAAGCCCAAGCACTTAAGCGCCACAAGCTAAGAAAGGGCGATCTGATATTTGCACGGCGTGGTGCTCAAGCATGTGGTAAGTCCGCGTTAGTGCGCGATGAAGCCAACGGTGCTATTGCTGGAACCGGGGTGATAGTTGCGCGAGTTCTTAATCAGGAAAGGTTAGATCCAGAGTACTTTGCGTATGCGGCGGGATCCCCCGATTCGGTTGCTTGGCTGAAACATCATGCAATCGGCGCCACAATGCCGAACTTGAATAGTAGTGTGATCGCGTCACTACGCATCCCGCTTCCCGATTTGTATGAGCAAAAGAAAGTTGTGGAGGTGCTTAAGTCCATCGACGACAAAATCGAACTCAACCGCCGCATGAACCAGACACTCGAAACAATTGCCCGCGCGCTGTTCAAATCCTGGTTCGTCGATTTCGATCCTGTCCGTGCCAAAGCCGAAGGCCGCGATACCGGTCTGCCCGAACATCTCGCCGACCTGTTCCCGGATCGGTTCGTGGATTCCGAACTTGGCGAGATTCCGGAGGGATGGACGGAAGGTGCCTTGGAAGATCTGGCAGTTCTCAATCCCGAAAGTTGGTCAAAGAAAGCGCATCCGTGTGACGTAGATTACGTCGACCTCTCGAATACAAAGAATGGGGTTGTCGAACAAACCCAAGAATTTGAATGGGATTCGGCTCCGAGCCGTGCTCGCCGCGTGCTGCGCAAGAACGACACGATTATGGGCACGGTACGACCGGGGAATCGGTCCTATGCGTTTATCGCGTCTGACGGTTTGACGGGAAGTACAGGTTTCGCGGTACTCCGTCCAAAGGAAGTCTTCAATCGCTACTTTATTTATAGCGTCGCCGTTTCCGAGGCGAATATCGAACGTCTCGCGCACCTAGCCGACGGCGCTGCGTATCCAGCCGTCCGTCCAGAAGCAGTTTCCTCAACGGAGTGCGTTATTCCTAATAGAAACGTATTGAAAGCGTTTGACGATTTGGTTGACCCCTTGCGAGTTGCTTGTGCGTCCAACGAACAATCTTCGGGAACACTTTCCGGGTTACGTGAAGCGCTACTGCCTAAATTACTTTCCGGAAAGCTGTCCGCCATGGAGGCTGCGTGATGTCCGAACAACAACCGTTCTCTCTGCGTATTTTTGTGGTCGACGGCGACCCGGACGGGCTGCGCGTGGTCGAGCGAAGTATGTGGATTGGCAAAGCGCTGGTGTTTCCACGCGCCTTGCTGCCCAAGGTGAAGGCCCGCGAAGAGTTTAGACAGACGGGCGTTTATTTTTTGATCGGTCCGCGAGACGACGGCGAAGGTGAAATGCTGTACATCGGAGAAGGCGATCCGGTGTGCCCGCGGCTGGAGTCACACTACGCACAGAAGGATTTCTGGAATCGCGCGGTATTCTTCGTGGCCGGACCCGGGCAATTGAATAAAGCGCATGTCCAGTACCTGGAATCGCATCTCATTCAGCGCGCGAAATTTACGAAGCGCATGCGCTTGGATAATGGGAACCAACCTGGCCCGTCGACCCTTTCCGAGGCAGACGAAGCTGACATGAAAGTCTTTCTCGAAAACATGCTCGGAATCTTGCCCGTTCTCGGAATTAACGCTTTCGAACAACCGGGATTGAAAAGTTCGTTGGAGACCAGGTCCGACCTGTATCTCGCTGGCAAGGGGGTCGAAGCGACAGCATACGAATCGAACGATGGCTTTGTAGTGCGCGCTGGTTCTACCGCAGTTCTCCAAGTGACGCCATCGATGAAGGAACATCTACGAGGATTCTACGACAAGCGTCGAGAGCTTGTTTCACTGGGTGTGCTCGTCGCCATGGCTGGCGATCAGAACTACACCTTTTCGCAGGATTATGCGTTCAGCTCGCCGTCAGCTGCGTCTTCCATAATTCTTGGCCAAAGTACCAATGGCCGGACGAAGTGGAAAGATAGTAGCGGGCGAACGTTGAAGGCAATTCAGGAATCAGAAGCGGGCGCAAGCGTTTAAGGGCAAGGAAAAGAAAGCGGTATGGACGATATTTTTCGCAGCTTGGTGAACGAGGCGCAATTTACCGGCGAGATGTTGGGTGCAGGCGCTACCCGGATAGGAAAGGCGAATTATGCTTCAAGGGGCGTGTATTTCGAGGCATTTTCACTGCTATCGATCGGGTTGGAGCGTATCGGAAAGCTATGCGTAATGCTGGATTACTGGATCGAATACGGTAGTTTTCCGGAAAATCCGAAGTACATCAGAAAGTTTGGGCACAATCTCGAGAAGCTGTACGCGGCAGGAGTGGAAATCGCGCAGCGTCGTGAAATCGAGTTCGATTGGTTGAGTGAGCTAAACGACAGCGTCCACCAGAGTATTTTGTCCGTTCTCTCAGACTTCGCGGTTTCGGAACGGTACGCGAATCTGGATCAGCTATTAGGTGCTTCCGGAAAAATGGATCCGATGGCCCGCTGGGTGAGCGAAGTGGACGAAGTGCTTTTCGATAAAAGGGTTTCGGAGCGTAAAAAGAAACAGATCCTCAAAAACGCGAGCCTGATCCACGACCGGGCTTCGCATCTGATGCTGGTGCAGCATCAGGCGGAAGATGGCTCTGAAATATCGAGTGTTTTGGATGCGAGCATGCGCACCGGCAAGTGGGAGGCGACCGCGAAATATCGGCGGCTCTATGTTCTTCAGGTAGTCCGCTTCTGGTGGGAAATCCTGAGAGGACTTGAATGGGCCGCGCGCAATGCCGGTCTTCAGCCACCGTTTTTCGGTGATATTTTCGGATTATTCACGAACGACGACTCGTATTTCCTTCAGAAGTCGGATTGGCAGCGGGTCTAGACGATGGCTTTGCACATCGGAAGACTCTCCTCCCGGCGTACGGTCTACCAACTCAGCGTCACGCTATTGAATATCCAACCGTCCATCTGGCGCAGGCTGCTCGTTCCCGCCGACATGCCGCTGAAGCGTTTGCACGATGCCTTGCAGATTGCGATGGGCTGGCAAGACTGCCATTTGTTTCAGTTCGCCGTGGGTGATGTGCGCTACGGCATCGCGGGCGCGCGTATTGATCCGGAGATGAAAAAGGAAACGGGCGTGAAGTTGAAAACGCTGTTGCCGAAACCGGGCGCGAAGCTGATTTACGAGTACGATTTTGGCGATGCCCGGCAGCACGAGATCGTGCTGGAAGAAATCCTTCCGTGGCCTGAACACCATTTGCTGCCGCGTTGCGTGGCAGGTGAGCGAGCCTGCCCGCCGGAAAATTCTGGTGGGTATCCGGGTTACGAGCATTTGCTTGCCGTGCTGAAAGATTCTTTACACCCTGATCACTCAGGCATGCGCGAGTGGGTGGGCGAGGATTTTGACCCTGAGACGTTCGATCTTTCTGCGGTGAATTTTCGGCTCGGGGCGGCGTTCGGGCAGTGATGATGACTGGAAACATCTGGATGGAGCGAAAAACGTACTATTTTGCTGAAATAGTGCAGTCACACCTGCAATATTTAGATGTCAGGACCAACAAGAACGCTCACGGACGCAGGACATGATCGAGATTTCAACACTGAATGATATCGCTGCGCTTGCGGAATCCTTCGAGGTGGAGTGCAAGCTGGCAGCCGGGAAGGATGGCGACGGCGCTGTGCCGAAAAGCTTCTGGGAGACGTATAGCGCGTTTGCCAATAGCCATGGCGGAGAAGTCTTTCTCGGCATCAAGGAGCTGAAGGGCGGTTTCGAGGTGCAAGGCATCCGCAATCCGGTCAAGGTGCGTGAGGATCTCTGGAACCAGCTGAACAACCCGCAGAAGGTTAGCGTGAACCTGTTGCGGGACGTGGATGTTCGCGAGGTCGAAATTGACGGTAAGACCATTCTGCACGTTCACGTGCCGCGCGCGCAGCGGCGGCAGAAGCCGGTTTTCGTCGGGAGCAACCCCATCACTGGAACGTATCGCCGACAGAACAGTGGCGATTACTTGTGTGACCCGGAGACGGTCAAGCGGATGCTGGCCGAGCAGGTTGAGGATTCGCGCGATAACGAATTGCTGAAGGGTTATGGCATCGAGGATATCGATTTCGAGTCCTTCAACGCTTATCGCCAGATGTTCGCCACGTTAAAACCCGATCACCCTTGGAATCAGGCGGAAGCGCAGGAGTTCCTGCGGAATATCGGAGCGTGGCGCATCGACCGCGACTCGGCCCGCGGGTCATTGACGCGCGCGGGCTTGCTGATGTTCGGCAAACAGCCCGTCATCCTCGAAGCTTTTCCGAATTACATGCTGGACTACCAGGAACGCGCCGACGGCGACACACAGGCGCGCTGGCTGGATCGTCTGACACTGGATGGAACCTGGTCGGGCAACTTGTTTGATTTCTACCGCCGCGTGATCAAGAAGTTGACGAGCGATTTGAAGGTGCCGTTTGCACTGAAAGGCGATCAACGGCTTGAGGATACGCTGGTCCATCAGGCGTTGCGCGAGGCGATGGTGAACACGCTGGTGCATGCCGACTTCACCGGCCGGGCGTCGGTCTACATTGTGAAGCGACCGGACATGTTCGGCTTCCGTAATCCCGGTCTGATGCGCGTCCCGCAGGAACAAGCGATCGCTGGTGGGGAAAGCGACTGCCGGAATCGCTTGCTGCATGCCATGTTTCGATACGTGGGCCTGGGCGAGCAGGCAGGATCGGGCATTCCGAAGATCTACCAAGGCTGGGACAGCCAGCATTGGCGCCCGCCCACGTTGTACGAGAAGACCGAACCTTCGGACCAGACGCTGTTGGAGCTTCGGATGATCGACCTGCTGCCGGAGGGGGTGGCGGAAGGGTTGCGGCAGCGATTCGGGCAACAATTCGACGCTCTGCCGAAGCTGGAGCGGCTGATACTTGCCACGGCCGCCACGGAGCAGGTCGTTTCACACGCGCGGCTGGGCGAAATCACGACGGAACACGCCCACGATCTTACGCTGGCGTTCCAGGCCCTTGTTCGAAAAGGCCTGCTGATGACCCAAGGCCAAGGCCGCGGCACCACTTATCATCTCCCGGGGGCAAACTTCCCCACACCAGAGCAGGCTTTCGGGGCAAGCGTTCTGCCCAGCGGGGAGGGGGGGAGCTCCGGACATTACGGGGGGAGCTCCGGACATTACAGCCCGAGCTCCGGACATTACGCCGAAAGGTCCGGACAATCGCCCCGTAGCCAGGAGGGGTGGCTGGACGTGGAGGGGCTGGATCGTCCGCTGGTAGACGACCTCCAACTTCTGAAGGCAGAGATATTGTCGGAACTCTGGAGCACCGGGCAAGCCGCTCGCGCCAAGGGAAGAATGCCGCAGGCCGACATGGAGCAAGTAATCCTCGATCTGTGCCGCGATCATTACATGACGCTGCCTGTGCTGGCGGCGCTGCTTGATCGGAAGCCTGACCCCCTGCGCAAAAATTACCTGAAACCCCTTGTTGAACAGGGGCGCGTCGCGCTGGCGTTTCCTGCGCAACCGACCGATCCGCGCCAGGCGTACACCACCCGCGACGAGGACCAGTGATGATCACCGAAGCACAACTGGAAGATCTGTGCCTGGAATGGTTCTCGGAGAATGGTTATCAGGTTGTGCACGGGAAGGACATCGCACCCGAGAGCGATTCGCCGGAACGAGCGGATTATCGAAGTGTTGTTCTTGGCGGACGGCTGAAAGCCACATTGAGGAAATTGAATCCGAAACTATCGGAGTCAGCGATTGAAGAGGTGGCAGCTGGCTTGTGCCGTTCGGAATACCCGTCCTTGATCGAAAACAATCGAGCGTTCCATTCCAAATTGATACGCGGAGTTCAGGTCGAGGTACGGACGGACGAAGGCACCGCAGTCGAAGACGTGCAACTGATCGATTTCGAGCATCCTGAACGGAACGATTTCCTTGTCGTAAATCAGTTTACGGTCCAAGTCGAAACCCACTTGCGTCGCCCGGATATCGTGCTCTTCGTGAATGGTCTGCCACTCGGAATCATTGAGCTGAAGAACCCGGCAGACGAGAACACGGACATCGGCAGAGCATTTGCCCAGCTTCAGACATACAAGCAAGACATCCCGGATCTGTTCATGTCGAACGTCGCTTGCATTATTTCGGATGGTGGCCAAGCACGTGTCGGTTCGCTCACAGCGAACATGGAACGCTTCATGCCGTGGCGCACGATCCGTAGCGAGCATGACCAGCCAGCTTTGGAGTTCGAACTCGAGAAAATCGTGCGTGGTTTCTTTGCGAAAGATCTTTTCCTGGATTATCTGCGGCACTTCGTGCTGTTCGAGCAGGATGGCGACGATCTGATCAAGAAAATAGCCGCGTATCACCAGTTCCACGCAGTGCGCGAAGCGGTGAAAGCAACGCTGGTTGCTGCGCAGAAGGATGTCGTGAGCAACCCGCGAGCGGATTACGCCGATCGTGTTGAGGCAGGTTCCGGCAAGGCGGGTGTGATCTGGCACACGCAGGGATCGGGCAAGAGCATTTCCATGGTCTGTTATGCCGGCAAGCTTCTGCAGCAACCGGAAATGAACAATCCAACCATTGTGGTGGTAACGGACCGTAACGATCTCGACGGTCAGCTTTTCGAAACCTTCAGCGCAGCGTCCGACCTGCTGAAGGAAGTGCCGGTTCAAGCCAACGACCGCGATGAATTGCGCCGTTTACTGGATGCACGTCCTTCGGGTGGCATCATCTTTACCACCATCCAGAAATTTTGGCTCAAGGAAGGCGAGGAACAGCACCCAATATTGAATCAGCGGCGAAATATCGTCGTGATCTCTGACGAAGCACACCGCAGCCACTACGGGCTCGATGCAAAGCTCAATGCCGCGACCGGCAAGTACAAGTACGGCTATGCGCGGCACTTGCGCGATGCGCTGCAGAACGCGACGTTCATCGGCTTCACCGGTACGCCGATTTCCGCTGAAGACAAGGACACGCGCGCCGTTTTCGGAGAATACGTCAGCATCTATGACATCCAGGATGCCGTGAAAGATGGCGCTACTGTCCCGATTTCCTACGAAAGCCGCCTCGCCAAACTCGACGTGAACCAGGCTGAAATCGAGAAGCTGGAAAAGGAAGTCGAGGATATTCTCGAAGACGACGAAACGGTGTCGTCACGTGAGAAAGTCAAGAGCAACTGGACAGCGCTGGAAAAACTGGTCGGTGCTACTCCGCGTCTGCAGCAAGTCGCCGAAGACCTCGTGCAGCATTTCGAGACGCGCAAAGAGATTATTCCCGGCAAGGCGATGATCGTGTGCATGAGCCGCGATGTGTGCGTGCGCCTGTACAACCAGCTCGTCGCGCTTCGCCCAGATTGGCACGACGACGATCTGGAGAAAGGTGCGATCAAGGTCATCATGACGGGTTCCGCATCCGACGAATCGCACTTCCAGCCGCACCTGTACAGCAAGAAGCAGAAGAAACGCCTTGAGCGCCGCTTCAAGGACCCGAACGATCCCTTGAAGCTCGTGATTGTGCGGGACATGTGGCTCACCGGCTTCGATGCGCCGCCTGTTCACACCATGTACGTGGACAAGCCCATGCGCGGCCACAACCTCATGCAGGCGATTGCCCGTGTGAACCGTGTGTTCAAGGACAAGCCGGGCGGGCTGGTGGTGGATTACATCGGCATTGCCAATGAACTCAAGGCAGCGCTGAAGACCTATACCGAATCCCAGGGCAAGGGTACGCCGACGAACCTCGCGGCCGAAGCTCTACCAAGGCTGATGGAAAACCTCGATATTGCGCGCGGCATCCTTCACGGCTTCGATTACAGCGGCTACGAGAAGAATGCGTTGCAATTGCTGGTGCCGTGCGTGGATTACATCGTCCGGCAGGACGCCGAAGCGTCGGGTGAGGAACGCAAGCGCGCCTTCCTCGATGCGGTCACTGCCATGACGCGCGCCCTCGCACTTTGCGGCACGCTGGACGAAGCAGAAGTCGTAAAGAAGGAAGTCGCCTTCCTCTCTGCTGTCAAAGCCGCGATCCTAAAATGGACCGCTGTGGACCGCCGTCGCACCGAGGCCGAGAAGAACTCAGCCCTTCGCCGGATACTCGACAACTCCCTGATCTCGGAAGGCGTCGAAGACATCTTTGCGCTCGCCGGCCTCGAAAAGCCGAACATCTCGCTCCTTGACGACCGTTTCCTCGAAGACGTGCGCCACATGAAAGCTCGCAACCTCGCTGTCGAGCTGCTGGAGAAGCTACTCAAAGGCGAAATCAAGTCACGCCTGCGCCGCAACCTTATACAGGAAAAGAAATACAGCGAACGCCTTCTCGAAAGCATTCGCAAATACCGCAATCGCGCCATCGAAACCGCGCAGGTCATCGAAGAACTCATCCAGATGGCCAAGGAAATGCAGGCCCAAGCAAAGCGTGACCAGGAGCTCGGCCTCAACCCCGACGAAATCGCGTTCTACGATGCGCTCGCCAACAATGAGTCCGCAGTCCGCGAACTCGGCGACGATATTCTCAAGAAGATCGCGCACGAAGTAACCGAAAAGCTAAGGAATTCAACCGTCGTAGATTGGCAGAAACGTGAAAGTGTCCGTGCACGGCTGCGTATCCTTATTCGACGTACTCTCCAGAAATGGAAGTATCCACCGGATAAACAAGATGCGGCAATTGAGCTGGTGATGAGCCAGGCCGAGAAAGTTGCGGAAGGCTGGAATTAGATAACCCGCTGGACTTTAAGTGATCCCTATATGATAAAACGGATAGTAAAAGAATTTCGCTCCAATGCTAGCTGGGCGGTTCATAACGAAGTCGAACTTTTCAGATGTTTGGCGAGTGCTATACAAAAATTCTCGCGATCGACTTTTATTGACGAGACGCATGGCGGGAAAGTATGTAACGTCGAATTCGATTCGGTTTTGAATACCACTGAGGTATGCGAGATATCTGACCTTCTCATCATGTCGATAAGCCGAACCAATGAGATTCGTGCGACATTTTGGCAAGCAAAAAAGGAAAAGAAGTCGAGGTGGTTATTTAGGAATTCGTTAACGACTTGTCTTGACTTTACCGGACAATTTAACCAGTGGGATTTGTTGGCAAGGCGCCCAACCATCAGGCCTGCCTACGGTTTTAACCCACCTCATGATCTGCTTTCTGCATTCGACTCCGCGTCGATCGGTAGTTTTGGCGTTTTCTATGAGCATAAGCAGAACATAGAGGTGGCACATTCCGTTGCCGAAATGGTCACTTGCGCGAAACCTGCTAAAACATCGTTAGCTATTAACAGTTACCTTCATAAATATAATTATCACCATTCGGAAGCGATCGGCTGCCTTACGCTAGATGGCTTTCTTCACGCGTTATTCGCGTTTCGAATAGGCGCCCTGATCGATTCGAGGCAGACTGCTCACGCATGGTTAATTAGTCGGGTACTAAGCAAAGCAAAGGCATCGGGAACTTCGGCGGCCTTCATCCGTGCACTCTCTGCAGCATTGATTTCTGATCGTGCAACTTCTAACGGAGATGAACCTGAGTTCAACGTCTCAATTCTGATAGTGCGCGAGGAAAATCAATGATCGAATTTGCGAAGTTTGAGAAGGTCTCGATAAAGGCTCACCCGGTGCTGAACGAGAAATGGGTGCAGGATCGAATCGCAGAAGACCCCGCAGTTCTCGGATTTGGCGACATTGTCTTGAAGGACAAGGAGCGCATCCAACCTCGTGCCGGCCGCCTCGATCTGTTGCTTCAAGATCCCGATGCAAACCGGCGTTATGAGGTGGAGATCCAACTAGGACCCACTGACGAAAGCCATATTATTCGTACGATTGAATATTGGGATATTGAAAGAAAACGATACCCACAGTATGACCACGTGGCTGTAATCGTAGCTGAAGACATCACGAGTCGTTTCCTGAACGTAATCAGCCTCTTTAACGGACTGATTCCTATTGTTGCAATCCAGATGAGTGCCCTGAGTTTGCAAGGTAAAATTGGTCTTGTGTTCACGACTTTATTGGATCAAATGACGCTCGGGCATGTCGATGAAGATGAAGAGGTTAACGAAACGACTGATCGTGCTTACTGGGAAGTGAGGGGTTCCAAGAAGACGGTTGTGATGGCCGACAGGTTGTTGGAAATGGCGAGGTCCTTGGACCCGGAGCTCGAGCTCAAGTACAACAAGTTCTACGTAGGACTCGCGAAAAACGGGATACCGAGTAACTTCGTGGTCTTCAGGCCAAAGAAAAGTTTCATCCGATTCGAACCGCGATTGAAGAAATCACCTGAGTTGGAAGACCGACTCGATCAGGCGGGATTGGATGTGATGGATTACGACGTCCGATGGGGCCGCTATAGGCTTCGACTTCAGCAGAAAGATATTGAACAGCATGCTGATCTTCTCTCGGAGCTCGTTCGCGAGGCATACAAAGGCAACTCAAGGGAATAATTCAGGTAGGCACCAATTGGAGGCGTGCGATGGAAAACGCGAATGCTCTTTCCCCTTCGTACAAGCTGATTCTTCACAAATCCTACTATGACAAGGGATTCTTTAACCTTGGCGTAGGCGTCGAGAGGTATGTACGTTCAACAAGCGGCCCCGCCATTTTAGTCGTTGACAGAACAGGGAAGGAGTTTTCTGTGAACGTCGATCGAGGAGTAAACTTGAATGGTTCGCCTCGGATAATGGGTGGTGTTGAGCTTCGCAACTACTTTCAGCAACACTTTAGACAAGGTGATTGGGTCGAGATACGTGTGGTAGCTCCGGATAAGTTCGTTTTGCTACAACCGAACGAGCAGAGCAATTCCGGTGAGTAAACGCGAAACTGGCTCGTCTTGCGTTTAAACATTGATGGTACGAAGGCGTG
>Ga0299914_10001359_pt1 | contig 16117 bp, 14 predicted proteins | sample RVTome_10_FD_201361 | JGI IMG/M metagenome (GOLD analysis project Ga0299914, IMG submission 201361) | Soil microbial communities from uranium-contaminated site in the Upper Colorado River Basin, Wyoming, United States - RVT153D57 (version 2) ...
GCTCGTAGGCGAAGAGCTGAACGCGTAGGTCGAGGAGGTCGCCGTGGGCCAACGATGCCGTGTCCGCCGAGATGTCCCCGACCAGGGCGGCGCGACGGAGCACGTTCGCTGTCTCCACTGGCAGCAGGTGGGGAGCGACGAGCACCTCGGACTCCAGGAACCGCTCGGCCCATCGGCCGTCGGGTCCGCTGTCCACGAGAGCGGCGACGACGGTCGACGCGTCCACCACGAGGGTCACGGGCGGTCCGTGTCTCGGTGGCGGATGATCTGAGCAGCCGAGAGGCTGCTTGCCGTGCGCCTCTTCCGGTCGCGGATGCGCTCGGCCAGAGCCTCGGGATCGGGTCGAGCGGCGAGCTCGATGAGCTCCCTGCGAAGGTGTTCCTGCAGGGATCGACCGGCTACCGCTTCTCAGGTGGCTCCACCGAGATGGATCAGGTTCCCGTCCGGGTCCCTCGTCTGGGCGAGCCGCTCACCCCACGGTTGGTCGGCTGGCTCCGCCACGATCGGTGCGCCGCTCGCCCGCAGCACCTCCAGGGTCGCATCGACGTCGTCGACGTAGACCCAATACGCGAACCGGTCGGCGGCGGCGCCGCCGCTCAGCCGTGGCGGCGAGCCGGTCCACGTCGAGCCCCAGGTGTTCGACGTGCTCGCCCACCTCCTCGACAATCGAGAACGGGTCGTCGCCAAGACCGAGCTCCTCGACGCCGTCTGGGGCGACCGCTTCGTCAGCGAGTCGGCGCTCACCAGCCGCATCAAGGCGGCCCGACAGGCTGTGGGCGACGACGGCTCGGCCCAGCACGTCATCCGCACCGTCCACGGCCGCGGCTACCAACTGATTGCCGCCGTTCGGACCAAGGACGGGCAACCGAGGTACCGGCCCGGCTACGAGGCTCCGTCCCTGGAGCAGGAGATCCGCTTCTGCACCACCTCTGACGGCGTCCGGCTCGCCTACGCGACGATCGGCCACGGTCCGCCACTCGTGCGCGCCGCGCACTGGATCACCCACCTCGACTACGACTGGCACAGCCCGGTGTGGCGCCATTGGCTGGAAGGACTTGCCGGGGGGCGGACGCTGGTGCGCTACGACGAGCGGGGGTGCGGCCTCTCCGATCACGACATCGACGACTGGTCCTTCGAGGACTTCGTACACGACCTCGAGACGGTGGTCGACGAGCTGGAGCTGGAGCGATTCCCGCTGATCGGGGTGTCCCAGGGTGGTCCCGTTGCCGTGGCCTACACAGATCGGCATCCAGAGCGGGTGAGCAGGCTCGTCCTCGTCGGCACGTACGCGCAGGGCCGACTCCGGCGTGCCCGCACCGACGAGGAACGTCGTGAGGCGGCGCTGCAGGTCGAGCTGGCGCGCCTCGGGTGGGGTCGTGACGACCCGACGTTCCGACGGTTCTTCACCTCGATCTTCATCCCGAATGCACCCCCGGAGCTGTGGGACGCATTCGCCGAGCTGCTGCGCCGCACGACGTCGGCGGAGAACGCAGCGCGGCTCATGGAGACCTGGGCGGACATCGACGTGACCGAGGCCGCCAGCCGGATCAGGGTGCCCACGTTGATCCTCCACGCCCGCGACGAGCTGCGGGTGCCCTTCGAGCAGGCTCGGATGTTCGCAGCACTCATATCCGGCAGCCGACTCGTACCGCTGGACAGCCGCAACCACCTCATGCGCCCCGACGAGCCGGCCTGGGAACTGTTCCTGCGAGAGCTCGACCTCTTCCTCGCCGAGGACGACGGCTGACCCTGGACCGCCTACGCGTAAGCGCCCGGGGTCGGCCGCTCAACTTCCCGCGCTGCTAGCGCACCCGGCATAGAAGCCCGCGTCGCTTCCTCCTTCGGTGGCGAACGGCTGCCGATCGGACTTCGAACCGTCATCGGCCACCGTCCGGGGAGATCATGCCCACCTCCCTATCCCTCCGTGGTTCGCGCCATGCCAGAGCGGGAAGGGCAATAGCGCCGGCCGGCCTCGCGGCGGATGCTGCGGGGGCGGACGCCGACGAATGGGATGAGTCCCAGCGAGGAGGACACAGATGAGCGAAATCGCAAGGGTCACCGAGATCTCGGCCCGCTCAACCCAGGGCTTCGAGGATGCCATCAGGCAGGGGGTCGAGCGGGCCACTGAGACGCTCAGGGGCGTGACCTCGGCCTGGGTCAAGGAACAGCAGGTGAACGTGGAGAACGGACAGGTCGCCGAGTATCAGGTCAACCTCCTGGTCACGTTCGTCCTGGAGTGAACCTGCGTCAGACATCGACCACCCGCAGGAAGCGAGCTGGTGGTGTTGGTACCTGCAGCGTGACCTCGTAGGTCTCGGCCAATCCGTTGTCAACCAATCGGTTGAGCGACGTCGTACGGTCTGATGGAGGTCAGCAGGCCGAGGAGGTGGGTCAGGGCTTGGCTTCCAGAATGAGGTTGAGCGGTGTCTCTGCTGCTCGCCGGAAGCGGGAGAACCCGGCTTCTCGGAGGATCTCACCGAGTCGAGCCTCGCCAGCCTGCGCCCCGAGCCCGAGCCCGACGTCCTGGGAAAGCGAGTTGGGAACGCAGACCATCGTCGATGCCAGGTACAGCAGCGCCGCCATCGGGTTCTGCGCGACGTTGGTGGGTCGATCGTCGAGCGCGAACGGCTCGACCAGCAGGACGGTGCCGTCCTCGGCCAGGTGCTCGCGCGCGTGGCGCGCCGCCCCTACCGGGTCGCCCATGTCGTGCAGGCAGTCGAAGAAGCAGATGAGGTCGTAGGTTCCGTCATAGCTGGTAGCCGTCGCCACCTGGAACGAGCAGCGGTCGGCGAAGCCGGCCTCGTCGACCCGACTCCGAGCCGTCTCGATGGACGGCTCGTGGAAGTCGATGCCGGTGAACGTGGCCGCCGGGAAGGCCCCGGCCATGGCCACCACCGAGGCTCCATGCCCGCACCCGACATCGGCGACCTTGGCGCCGTGGTCCAACTTCTCGGTGACTCCCTCCAGAGCCGGGATCCACTCGGTGGGCAGATGGGCCCGATAGCCGGTGCGGAAGAACCACTCGGTGCCCGAGAACAAGCAGGGGTCGTGGTCGCCCCAGGCCAGCCCACCATCTCCTCGGAAGGCCTGCGTGACCTTGTCCACATCCATGAACATCGCACCAATGGCGTTCATGGCGCGAGCCACGAACACCGGTGAGCTGTCGTCCGCCAGCGCCATGGCATGCTCGCTCGGCAGGTCGTATGTGTCGGACCCGGCGTCATAGCCCACGAGGCCCGCTGCCGCCTGGGCATCGAGCCACTCTCGCACCAGCCTCAGCTGGCAGTCCGTGCGCGCTGCCAGGTCGTCCGCGCTGACTTGCCCTGCTCCCGCCATCTCCCGGTAGAGGCCGAGCTCATCGCCCAGCCACATGCCAGCGCAGACAGCGGCCCCCGTCATGTGCCCTACCAGTTGGCCCATGAAGGCTTCGAGGCGCGCTTCATCGATCGTCGACTCGCTCACCGCCAACCCCCTCCTTCGTCACCCTGCATTCGTTGCCGGGCCCCCGCCGCCCAACGCGGCCACATGACGGTCGCGCCGGTGGGGTTGGGTGTCAATCGCCGTGGGGCGTGGGCCTGGAGTGGGTCGACAGGTTGCGCAGGGTGGCCGACCGGCCCGAGGCGTCCTGGGCCTGGACGACGTAGAAGGCGGCCTCGCGGACCAGCCGTTGGGCGGGGTGGTCCGACTGCATGGCCTGGCCCCCGCTGGCTGCGGCCAGGGCGTCGGCGGATCGCCGGGCCAGGTCGAGCCCCCACGCACGCGCCGCGCTGGACCGCTCGATGTCGCCCTGGTCGGCGTCGACGGCGGCTGCGCAAGCCGCCACCACCGCTTCGCAGGCTGCGAGCTCTGCGGCCAGCCGCCGATGTGCCTCGACCGCGCCGGCGTCGCCGTGGGCGGCCAGCAGGGTCAGGCTGCGGTCGACGACCCCCAGGGCCGACGGATTGAGGCACGCCACCCGGGGGCGATCGCGCTGGCGCCACCTCTCGACCGGCAGCACCGCCACCACGTCGCTGTGGGGCACGAACAAGTCGTCGAAGCGGAGCCGGATGGTGGAGGTCGATGTCATGACGGCCAGGTCGAGGGGATCCGACGGCACGAGCCCCGGGGCCGTGGCACCGGCCACGGCCGACCACACCAGGTCGTCCTCGCTGGTGACCGCCGCCACCGAGTAGACGTCCGCCAGCCCCCACGAGGTGACCCAGGGTGCCTCTCCACGCAGCGACCATCCGGAGCTCTGCCGTTCTGCCCGCAGCGCGGGAGGCCCACCGCGGCGGACGTGTGCGAAGGCGGTGCCGGCCAAGCTCTGGCCGCGGGCGAGGGGGCCCAACCAGCGGTGACGTACCTCGCCGTTGTCGGTGTTGCGGAGCAGCCCCACCAGGCCGTGGTGCTGGGCCCACACGAAGCTGGTGGCGCCACAGCCTCCGGCCAGGGTGCGCAGCACGGCGCGCAGTGTGGGCGGGTCGACGTCGGCTCCACCGTCCTCGGTCGGGGCCACCAGACCGAAAAGGCCCGCCTGGGCCAGAGCCTCGAGGTGGGTGCGGGGCACCAGGGCGCTGCGGTCGGTCCGCTCGGCGGTCGGGGCCAGGAGGCCGTCGGCCAGCTCGCGGGCCCTGGCCACCACAGACGCGTCGGCCCGTTGATCGTCACGGTGCTCACCGGCAGCGCTCATGGATTGGTTCCGTCCCCCAGTGGCCGTGGCCGCCGGTCGGGTTGCCATGGCTGGGTGATCAGCCTGGCGCCGCGCTGGAACGTCAGGTACTGCCACGCCCACCCGAAGAGTACGAGCAGCCTGCTGCGGAAGTCGACGAGGTAGGCGAGGTGCACCAGCCACCACAACAGCCACGCCGGTAGCCCGCTGATCTGCAGCGGGCCGATGTGGGCCACGGCCGCCGAGCGGCCGATGGTGGCCAGCGACCCCTTGTCCCGGTAGCGGAAGGTAGGCCGAGGGCGGCCGTCGAGATCGGCCCGGATGACCGCAGCGGCGTGGCGGCCGGCCTGCAACGCTGCGGGGGCGACGCCGGGTACGAGCCTGCCCTTCGTCTCGGCGTGCGCCATGTCGCCTATGACCAGGATCTCGGGGTGACCAGGGAGCGACAGGTCGTCCTCGACGATCACCCGCCCGGCCCCGTCGAGCTCGGAGCCCAGGGACCGGGCCAGCGGTGAAGCGGCCACGCCCGCCGCCCAGATCACGGTGGCAGCGTCGATGCGGCCGCGATCGGTGTCGACACCGCCGGTGTCGACGCCGGTGACGAGCACGGATGTCCGCACGTCCACGCCGAGGCTACGCAGTTGGTCTTCGGCCCGGGCCGTCAGCCGAGGGGGGTAGGTCGACAGCACACGGTCGGCCGCTTCCACCAACACCACCTTGGCCGTGGTCGGGTCGATGCGGCGGAAGTCGCGCGCCGCGGCTTGGAAGGCGATCTCGGTTATGGCACCCGCCATCTCCACCCCCGTGGCGCCGGCTCCGACGACCACGAACGAGAGGAGCGCCCGCCGCCGGTCGGTGTCGGTTTCCTGCTCGGCCTCCTCCAGCGCCGACAGCAGACGCCTCCTGATCTCGAGCGCGTCCTCGATCGTCTTCAGTCCAGGGGCGTGCATCGACCACTCGTCGTGTCCGAAGTAGGAGTGCGTGGCGCCACAAGCAAGGACGAGATGGTCGTAGGGCAGCTCCTCGCCGTCGAGCACGACCACACGGCGCTCGGGGTCGACGCGGTGCACCTCAGCCAGGCGCACACGTGTGTTGGGATTGCTCCGCAGGGTGCTGCGGATCGGGTAGGCGATGTCGGACGGGTTCAGACCGGCAGTGGCCACCTGGTACAGCAGGGGCTGGAACAGGTGGTGGTTGCGGCGGTCCACGACGGTGACCTCGACAGGCATGCCGCCGAGTCGCTTGGCCACCGCCAGGCCCCCGAATCCGGCGCCGACGATGGCGACCCGATGGGGCGAGGGCATCGGCTCACCCTACGGTCCCACCGCGGGAGTACGAGCCCGGGCGGCTAATCTCCGGCTCCGCCGCTTCGCTGGCGTCACCGTGGAGGTGGAGATGCTCGAGGCCGCCGAGGTGGAGCGGATCAAAGCGGTGGACGCCCTGCTGTTCCAGGCAGCCCGGCCGGTGAAGATCCTGTCGGCCTTGAGCTGGCCGCTGAAGGTACGCGACAGGTTCCTGCAGGACGGGGGGGAGGTGCTCCCCGACGTGGAGTACCCGCCCTTCGATCCCCAGCCGACGATCGAGCTCGTGCGCGAGGCGCGCCGGAAGATCTACCCCGGCGACGTCCTCGACGACTGGCTCGACCGCACCGCCGCCTCCATCGAGAAGGGTGCCCTGATGCTGGCCACGCGGGGTACGAACGCCTTCGCCGCCTACGGGCGGGAGCTCTACGGAGGGCCACGCGAACCGCTACGCCATCAGCCCATGACCCCCCATGACCTGGCCGAGCGGGTGCTCGAGGTGATCGACCACCTGCATGCGCTCGAGGTGGCGCTGCCCACGCCGCCGCCCAGGACGGCCGCGGAGGTGGAGGCCTTCATCGCGCCTGCCGTGGCGGCCCACTTCGGTGACGACGCTCCAGCGGTGGAGATCGTGGACGACCTGTCGGCCAATGCCCTGGCCAGCCCCACCCGCATCCGCATCCGGCGCGATGCCGTGTTCACCGACCGCGACGCCGCTCAGCTCCTCAACCACGAGGCCTTCATCCACGTGGCCACGGCCCTCAACGGGCGATCTCAACCCGAGATCTCCATCCTCGGCGTGGGCCACCCGGGCACCACGCGCACCCAGGAAGGCCTGGCCGTCTACGCCGAGATGCAGAGCGGGACGATGGAGCTCGACCGCTTCCGACGCCTGGCCGAGCGGGTTCTGGCCGTGCGCATGGCGGTCGACGGGGCGGACTTCATCGAGGTGTTCCGCTGGTTCCGGGAGCGGAACCCCGACGCCATCCAGGCCTACGAGTCGACTCGTCGGGTCTTCAGGGGCGGGTTGTTGACGGGCGGGGCTCCCTTCTTCAAAGACATCGTCTACCTGGCCGGGTTGCTGGAAGTGACCACCTTCGTGCGTGGTGCCTTCGCGGGGTCCCGTACCGACAGCATCGGACTGTTGTTCTGCGGAAAGCTCGACATCTGGGACATACCGGCCCTGGCCGTGCTGCGGTCCGCCGGTCTCTGCGTCGGCGCCCGCTACCTCCCCCCTTGGGTGTCCGACCCCCGCGGGGTGCTGGCCCAGCTCACCTGGCAGACCTTCCTGGCCCGCCTCGACCTGGCCCAGGCCACCGAGACGGTGGACCGGATGCTGGCCCGAACCACCCGATTCGAGTCGACCGGCTGAAGACTCGCCGCCCTGGGCGCTCCCGGAGTCACGGAGGACTCGTGGCAGGGATGCCCGCCGCGGTGGTGATCACGTCGCCCATCAGCTCGGCGCCGTCGGGGTTGAGATGGATGATGTCATAGGTGAGCCCGGGCCGGCCGGCGGCTGCGGCCCAGTCCGCCACCACCACTTCGGGATGCCGGTCGGGCAGCAGTCGGATGCGCTCGTTGACGTAGGGGAAGTACCACGCGTACTGCGCGTACTGCCCCTCGTCGCCGGGTGCCACGAGCGCGGGGGTGAGCTCGCGCAGGGTGACCCACACGATCCGCTGGGTGCCGCGCTCCTTCAGGTCCTCGATCAGGGCATCGGCCTCGCCGTCGAACCTCTCCGCCCAGGCGTCGTAGCGGGCGCGGTCCTTCTCCCACAGCGAGTTGTAGCCCAGCGCCACCACGACCACCGAGCCGACGTTGCGGTTGGACAGGAAGTCGTCGGTGACCTGGTGGATCATGAGGGCCGGTCGCCCCACCACCTCGACCTGCCAGTCCGGGACCCTGGCCGTCAGCGCGTCCTGGGCTCCCAGGGCCACGGAATCGGTGAGCATCGTCATCGTGCGCGGCGCGGACGGGTCGAGTGCGGCTGGGGCGGCGGGGTCGACGGTCGTCGGGGTAGCCGCTGGCCGAGCCAGCCCGTCGATCCTGTCTGCCGGGCGATCGAGCGACCGCACGAGCCCGGTCAGGGCCGAGGTGGTGGATGTCACCCCGCCCGGCCCGCTGGACGTGGCTGGCCCGCTCGACGTGGGCGACGCTGCATCGACCGGCCGACCGGCGCCAGGGCCGAGCAACTCCGCGACGACGACCATCCCGGCGGCCACGACGCAGGCGGCGGCCAGGATCATCACCAGACGGCGGACGATGGCGACCGGCATGGGCGTACGACACTGGAGCGGGCGAACGTCGAGTGGAGAGTACCCACGACCCTCGGTGCCTGCCACCGGCGTGGCTCCCCCGCCTACCGGCAGGCCCGGGAGCCGTCGGCACGGTCACCCGCCCAGCAGCTCCAAGGCCCGGGCCTGGAGGCTCCCGACCGACTGGCCGATGCGCTCCCACAGCGGATCGGGGCGCTTGCCGCGCCGGTGCAGGCCGAGGTTGAAGCCGGTGATGATGGCGAACTTGTAGGCGGCCAGGGCTCGGTACCAGCCCAGATCGAGTACGGCGCCGCCGCTGGCGTCCTCGTACATGGCCACCAGCTCCTCGGCGTGGGGCATGCCCTCGGGGGTGGCCCCCTCGTGGTTCCAGGCCGGTGGGTCGTTGAACGTTGCCAGCCACCCCACGTCGTTGGCGGTGGCCCCGATGCCGCAGAGCTCCCAGTCCAGGACGGCCTGCAGCTCTCCGTCGCGTCCGTAGTAGAGGTTCCCGAACTGGAAGTCGCCGTGGAACAGCCCCATCGTGGCGTCAGCGGGCATGCGATCCAGGAGCAACTGGCGCAGGCGGGGCTGGTCGCCCAGTGCATCCGGATCAGCCGCCTTCTCCACGAAGCGGTCCCAGCGCTGCACGTCGTCTGCCAGGGGTACCGGGTCACCCAGGTAGGCGCACCGCCGGGACCAATCCACGCGGTGGATGGCGGCCAGGGCCGCCGTGGCCTGTCGGGCCATGTCCTGGCGGGTGGCGGGGGACAGATCGGTGATCCAGCGCGAGTCGCCCAGGCCCACGACGTCACCGCCGCGCAACTGGGGGACGACGAAGTAGGGCCGGCCGAACCACTGCAGGTCGTCGGGACCACCCCACCATCGCACCGAGCAGTGCGGCACCTCGGTGCCCTCGAGGGCCCGCAGTGCCGTCACCTGGCGCACCATGTCCGCCGTACCGCGCCAGTTGACGTCGGGCGGGGGCAGGCGCAGGAACCAGCGATCGGTGACCGGCCCGGCGGACACTGCGAACCCATATGCGAAACCGGCGTGACCGGGCATCTTCGTAACCTCGGCCACGGTGGCCGCCGGATCGTCGTAGCGGTCCCGGCAGAACGGGACGAGGCGCTCGGTCAGCTCGTCGAGCTCCACCTGGTCGGTCTCCCCGTAGCGACGGTGTGTCCGTAGACCACACTAGGAGGGACCACGAACCGAGGAGGCCACATGGACGACGTGATCGCACCAGCGCCGCAGCGCCTGCACCACCACGCGGTCGTGGTGCGCGACCAGGAGGCGACGCGCCGATTCTACGAGGACGTGTTGGGCATGCCGCTGGTGGCGACCTGGTGCGAGGTGGAGAACATCCGGGGCAAGGAACGAACGTACTGCCACACCTTCTTCGCCCTGGCCGACGGCTCGGCGCTGGCCTTCTTCCAGTTCGCCGACCCCGCCGATCACGAGACACTGTCGGGGATCGTGCCCGGGTCCCTGAACCACGTCGCCCTGGCGGTGGACGAAGCAGGCAGGGCCGAGATCATCGAGCGCCTGGACCGTCACGGAGTGAAGCACCGGACGGTGGAGCACGGCTACTGCACGTCGCTGTACGTCACCGACCCCGACGGGCTCGTCGTCGAGTTCACCGTCGATGCCGCAGACGCGGCCCAGATCGACCGTCACCGCAGGGCCGACGCCCACGACGAGCTCGAACGCTGGCTCAGCGGGGACCACGCACCCAACAACGACCTGCGCTCGCTACGCGCCTGATCCAGGGGACGACCCCCGGCCGGCCGGATCTGGGCCAGCGGCACCGATCCGTCAGGTTCCGGTTTGAGTCGGCTGTAGCCGCTCGGCGACGGTGGTCAGGAGCTTCCAGCCCATGCCCGGGACGTCGTCGAGCGCGCGTCGCAGCCCGGCTCGGTCCAGGCCGAGTACCTCGAGGGGGGTCTCGGCCAGGACGTCGGCGTTGCGGGGCGCATCGCAGAGCACACCCAGCTCGCCGACTATCTCGCCGCGGCCGAGCCGGCCGATGGTCTGCCCGTCGCGCTGCACGACGGCGGTGCCGGCCAGGATCACGTACAGCTGGCGGGCCGGGGACCCGGTGGTGACGAGCGTCTGGCCGGCGTCGACCTGTTCCAGGTGGGATTCGCGGGCCAGGCGGCGCAGCTCGCGCTTGGAGCAACGCTCGAACAGAGGCACCTGGGCCAGCTGATCGGCGCGGGCCTGGTGTTCCACCCGGCCAAAGCTAGACCTGGGCAACGGGCTGGTTCCCGGCCCAGCGTAGGCTCGCCGTCGATGAGCGACCTGGTTCCGCCGGAGGCCCAAGCGATGGTCGGTGAGGTGACCTCTGGTCCGGTCACCGCGGAGATCACGGCCAAGGAGTCGCAGCGCTACGCCCAGGCCGTCGACGACCTGAACCCCCTCTACTTCGACGAGGCGGCGGCGCAGGCAGCCGGGTACCGCACGATCATCTGCCCACCGACGTTCCTCGATCACGTGGTGGTCTCCGGACGTCCGCTGTCGGATCTGCGCACCGACGGGCTGTTCCGCCAGCCGGGCTCGCCTCGCCTGGCCATGAAGCGGGTGATGTTCGGCGGGCAGGAATGGGACTGGGAGGCGCCTGTTCATGTAGGTGACACCGTCACGGCCACGCAGCGTCTGGCCGGGGTCGAGCGCAAGGAGGGCAGTCGCGGGCCCTTCGCCCTGGTCACATGGGAAACCACCTTCGTCAACCAGGACGGCGAGGTCGTGGCCCGGTGCCGCCTGCAGGGGATCTCTCGATGAACCAGCCCTACCTCGAGGACGTGAGCGTCGGCGACGAGCTGCCCCGGGTCGTGCGCCGGGCCAGCCGGGCCCAGCTGTTCCTCTACTCGGCCGCGACCTGGAATCCCCATCGCATCCACTACGACGCCGACTACGCCCGCGTGGAGGGTCACCCCGATGTGATCGTCCACGGGCCTCTGCAGGGGGCGTGGCTCACCCAGTACGTCACCGAGTGGATGGGTCCGGCCGGCCGTCTGCTGCGCGCCGGATGGCAGAACCGGGCCTCAGCGCTGCCCGACCAGGACATCGCCTTCACGGGTCGGATCACAGCCGTGGACGGGGACGAGGTGAGCGTCGAGGTGACCGAGGAGGACGCCGACGGCCGTGTCCTCATGCCCGCTTCTGCCGTCGTACGCCTGCCCAGCCGAGGCTGACCAGCAGGGCCGACCAGCGGGCCGGAGCAACCGGCCGGGCCGACCAGCCGGAGCCATCCGCCGGGCCGACGTGCCGGCGCCGCGGTCAGGAGACGAGGCGCGGTCGGCGGGAGCGATTACCGGTGCCGATGGCGATGGTGACGACGACGAGCACCACCCCGAGCACCGCCGCCATGGTCGCGAGAGTGTGGAAGCCGAGGCTGCTCACGACGATGCCCGACGTGATGCCGCCCACGGCGCCCGCCACCGTCATGGCCAGGTCGGCGGTGCCCTGGACGCCGACTCGTTCGGCCACCGTGAAGGAGTCGACGAGCAGGCTGCTGCCGGCGATGAGGCCGAAGCTCCAGCCGAGGCCGAGCAGGAACAGCCCCACGAACAGCTGCGGAGCCCGTTCGGGGTCGGCGTGCCCGGCCAGCTCGGCGGCGATCACCAGCGTCACCCCCGAGGCCACGATCATCGGTATGCGACCGACCCGGTCCACCAGCCACCCCACGACCGGCGAGAAGGCGTACATCCCGATCACGTGGACCGAGAGCACGAAGCCGATCACGTGGATCTCGTGATCGTGGTGTCGCATGTGCAATGGAGTCATGGTCATCACCCCGACCATCACCCCGTGGGCGACGATCAGGCTGGCCACGGCCAGCAGGGCCCGGGGCTTGGCGGCGATGAGGCCCGCCGACCGTCGCACCATCGTCCAGCGACGCTCGACGCTGCGGCCCAGACCCCCGGCCACCACCAGGGGATCGGGGTGCAGCCGGGTGGACACGTTGAGGGCGGCGAGGCCCAGGAACACGGTGGCGAACAGGAACGGGCCGACCAGCTCGTGGAAGCCCATCGCCTCGGCCAGGCGGCCGGCCGGGTCCACCAGGCTGGGACCGACGACCACGCCGATCGTGGTTCCCCACACGAGCAGGCCGATGGCGCGGGCGCGTTCGTGCTCCTCGGCCAGGTCGGATCCGGCGTAGCGGGCGGCCAGGTTCGTGGAGCTGGCCACACCCAACAGCAGGATGCCGATCACCGCCAGCGGGTAGAGCCGTGTGATGCCAGCCAGCGCGGCCAGCATGGCGCCGGTCACGGCGACCGTGTAGCCGAGCTGCAGGCCGGGGCGACGGCCGCGCTGGGACATGAGTGAGGCGAGGGGGACGGTGGCGGCGGCGCTGCCCACCGCGAGGCCGGCCGCGGCCACCCCAGCCAGGGCCGTGCTGCCCGAAACCTCCTCGGCGAGCAGGGCACCCACGGCGAACCCCGAGGCCACACCGGCCCCGCCCAGGGCCTGGCTGGTCATCAGCACCGTTAGCGTTCGACGTTGGAGGGCGGCGCGCTCGACGGTCCCGATTGTGGAGGCAGTCAACCTCGGCCCTCCTCAGCGCGCTGGAAACCCCGGCCGGCACCCTAAGCGGCGCGCCGGGTGGCTCCGAAACGCCACGATGGCCGACCCCGGTGCACCGAGGCCGGCCATCGCGGAGGGAGCCTGGACGGTCAGAGGACGGTGATGTCCACGACCTTGGTGTCAGCCAGACCCGAGGCGGAGCCTCGGAAGGGCCGGTCGCTGAAGGTGAACACGCCGCCGTCCTCGGCCACCAGCAGGTAGCCGTTGCCGTAGGGCACCATGCCGTTGACCGGGGCGTGCAGCTGCTCGAAGGGAATGATCGCCGGCAGGGACCCGACGAAGGGCGCCTCGAACGCGAACACGCCTCCGTCCTGGCCCACGATCCAGTAGCCGTGACCGTCGGGGTCAACGGTGAGGCCCGAGACCGGGAGATCGGGACCGACGCTGCCCACCGGCACGCCGAGCCTCTCGGCGATGCCCGTGTAGGGGTTGCCGAGGAACTGGGCGTTGTAGGCGAACAAGCCGCCGTCGGATGCCAGGGCGTACACCCCGGCGCCGTTCACCGTGGGCTTGGCGTCGTTGATGCCGCCCCACAGGTCCTTGGACAGCACGAGCTGCATGTCGGACTGGGCCTGGGCGTTGAGCGTGCCGAACTGAGGGACGACCCGGCCGGCGTTGCTGAACACCCACAGGTCGTTGCCACCCACGCGTGCCAGGGCAGCCGCAGCCTCGGGTTGGCCGTCCACGGTCTTGACCAGCGTGGCCGGGTCGACGCCAACGGCGTCGGGAGCTCCGCCGATCTCGTGGATGACGCCAGCCGAGTCGAGGATCCACATGCCCGTGCGATCGGCCGTGACCTCGAAGTCGACCGCCGTCTCGCCGGCCAGGAGGGGGCCGACCAGCTTCGAGATGGTGGTCTCACGGGCGTTGTCGTCGGTGGCCGCGGGGTCGAGGGACCTGAGGAGGGAGCGGGCCTCGGCCCCGAAGGCGTACAGGTCGCCGTCCTCCTCGATCAGGAAGTAGCCGTCGCCGCCGGCCAGTCCGGTGGTGTGCCCGGCCAGGTTGATGTCGACGGAGCCGCCGGGCAGGGAGATGGTGGAGGTCGCGGTGGACGCCACCGCCGAGGGCGCAGTGAAGGCATAGTCGAAGGTGCACGAGCCACCGGCAGGCAGCGGGTTGGCACAGGTCCCGTTGACGGCTACCGAGAACGCCGGGTCGGTGGGGTCGGCCACGCTGATGTCCTCCGCAGGGCCGAGGGTGATGTTGGTGACCGTGACCTGCTGGACGGGGGCGGTCTCGCCCTTGGCCACGGGTCCGAAGTCGAGGTCACGGGGTGTCACCTGCAGCCGACCCGGGTCGTCCCCGGCGTTTGCCAAGCCCACGCCCAGCAGGGCCAACTCGAACCCCTCGGTGGTCGGGCCCGAGGTGGCGGTGATCTCCGCCGTGCCGGTGGCTTCACCGGGGTCGACGGGGATGAAGGTGTAGGAGGCGGTGCACGAATCGCCCGGAGCCAGCGGGGTGGTGCAGGTGTCGTTGTCGAGGGCGAACTCGGCGCTGGGGTCGTCGACGACGACCTCCATCTCGGCCATCCCGACGTTGGTGATGGTCACGTCCTGTGCGCCGGTTGGCACACCAACCGCTGTGGCTCCGAAGTCGTGGCTCTGAGGGGTGACCCAGGCGATCGATGAGGGTTGGGCACCAACGCGGGAAGGGACCGCCACGACGGCGGCCAGGGCTACGGCCAGTAGCGCCAGCGCCACCAGGGCGGCGCGGCGGAGGCTGATGGGTAGGGCGATCAGCACGATACGGATCCTCCGGAATTCGACGTGATGTCATGTTCGTAACGGATTCGCGATGCGACCGTAACGCGACTGATGGCCGCCGTCTGGGCACCCGACCTCATCGCGGCCGGCGTGACCAGCGCAGCCAAGCGTGCGGTGCGCTGGCGCGTGTCACGGCGTCGACGGCGGGAGCGGCCTGGCGCAGGTCCTCCTCGAGTCGAGCCAGCCACTCGTTCCAAGCCAGCAGCAGTAGAGCGTCGTCGAACCTGGATTCGTCGCTGGCACTGGCCTCGACGCAGCGCCGCAGATCCGGGCCCGGGTCGGTGTCCGGCTCGGTGCCGGTCTCGGCGTCCGGGTCGGCCTCGAGGCCCGAGTTGGAGTCGACACCCGCATCGTCGCCGGCCATGGAGGCGGCGGGCACTGGACCACCACGGCTGCTGGCCTCGAGCCGTTCAGCCACTGCCTCTAGCTGGCGAGCGCGGGCAGCGCGGCGGTCGAGGGTGATGGCCACGGCAGCCGTGCACCCCTGCGGGCCCGGTCGCTCCACATCCCTCACCAGGCCGCTCAGCAGGGCTCTAACCAGGTTCGGGACGCAGAACACCCTGATCCAGGCTGCTGCGTCAACTCGCTCGCCCCGCTCGCCCAGGGCGGCGGCGAAGGCCGAGTCGGCATGGCGGCGCTCTCGTCGCAGTTCGAGCGCGGCCGCCGTTCGCTCGGTGGCGGTGCCTGTCAGGATGACCCCGATGCCCTTGGCCGCGGCCCGGTAGACAGCGGCGAGGGCCGTCGCCAACGTGGCGTGGGCGCCTCGGGGCCACAGCAGCAGGCCGGTCAGGACGGCCACGATCGCACCGAGGGTCACCGTCTCGACGCGCACGATGTCGGTGCGTAGCCCGCCGGGTTCTGCCAGATCGAAGAGCACGACGACGCATGTCGTGAACGAAGCCTGGCCGACCACGAAGCTCACTGCGCCCGGCGTGTAGCCGGCCAGTCCCACCGTGATGGGGAGCAACGTCCACATCGCCACCTCGGACCCGCCGAAGACCAGCAGTGCCAGCGCCGCCACCACGAATCCGACGGCAGTGCCGCCCACGGCCTGCAGCGCCGACGCCGACGTCGAGGACGCGCTCGATCTCAGGACCGAGAGCGTCCCCAGCGTGATCCAGAAGGCGTGCTCGACCGGGACCAGCTGGGCCACCACCACTGCCACCGTCATCGCTGCCGCGCCTCGCATGCTGTTGCGGAAGGCGACGCCCCCGGGGTCGAGCTCCACCCGGGCGATGTTCCAGGCCCTCTCTACCGTGTCCCTCAGCCGATCGGGCAGCCCGGCCAGCTCGGGCGCGCTCGGCGTGGGGTGGACGCCGGCCGCCGATCCGGTTGCCTCGGCGGCGTTCGCCTCGATCCACAGGGCCACGTGGGAGAGGGCGAGCAGCGGGAACGAGCTGCGCACCACGTCGACGGTGTCGACTGGGTGCCCTTGCTCGGAGATCGCCTCGCTCCTGAGGCGGACCAAGCGGACGAGCCGGGCGTGGTCGAGGGGCGTCATCGCATCGGCCAGTGCGTGACCGTCGGAGCGACCGGTGAGGGTGATCGCAGCCCGGGCCAGGG
>Ga0299914_10001360_pt1 | contig 16114 bp, 12 predicted proteins | sample RVTome_10_FD_201361 | JGI IMG/M metagenome (GOLD analysis project Ga0299914, IMG submission 201361) | Soil microbial communities from uranium-contaminated site in the Upper Colorado River Basin, Wyoming, United States - RVT153D57 (version 2) ...
TCGCGGTCGGTGCCGCCGTGGGCGCTGCGGTCGGCGCGGCGGTCGGAGCGGCCGTGGGCGCTGCGGTCGGTGCCGCGGTCGGTGCCGGCGTTGGCGCGAGGCGTGCCGGCGGCGTGGCCGTCGGGGCAGGCGTCGGCGTCGGCTTGGGGGCCGGGTTGCGCGGCTTCGGCTTCTTGTGGATCTCGAAGCCCATCAGGTGGGCCGAGTTGCGGTCGGGCGACAGGAGCATGTCGAGGGCGCCGTCGGTGACGGTTGCCTCGTACGGACCCCATCGCTTCCACGCCCGGAGTGGCAATTCGCCGACGCCGGTCGCGACGACCTGGTTCTCGAGCGAGACCGTGAAGCGATGGTCGTTGCTCGCCCAGTCTTCCTTCGTGTAGAGGTAGACGTCGTACGTCCCGTTCGCGATCGCCTGGCGGAGGTGCCAGTTGCCGGTGCGGTAGGCCGCCCCAGCCAGCATGGTCTGGATCGCGGGCGCGGGCGTGGGCGTCGGTGCGACGCTGTTCCTGGTCAGGATCGGATTGCCGTCCGAGAACCCGTTCCGCTTCGCGTCGGCGTGCGATCGGAACGGCTTGCCGTCAATCGTGACCGCGCCGCCATTGACGTTCACGCCAAGGACAAACGTCGGGGCGGCCGTCGTCGAGATCCGCGGCCAGGAGGAGACCGTGACACCGGCGCCGTTGCGCAGGTAGGCGCGCTCCCACGACGCGTTGTCCCAGACGGGCACCCTCTGGCGCCAGTACCGGCGCGTCTCGGTGTTGCGACCCCAGCCGGTGTGGACTGTGACCGACGCCCCGGCCTTCATCGCGAAGGTGCCCGGGAACCGGTAGGTATTGCGGGAGTAGCGGTCGTTGATCCGCCAGTTGTTCATCGACATGCGCTGTGCGCACGTGTTGGTGATCTTCACCCACTCGCCGTTGCGGTTCAGCGAGTCGTTGCCACGGGCATCGAACTTGGCGCCGCTGATGATCACGCACGATCCGGCGTCCACCACCCGCGGGGACTGGACGAACGCGGCCGTCGCGGCCACGAGGGCGAGGGTCAGTGCGACGATCGGAGCGCGGACCCAGAACCGGGTGCCAAAGGTGCGCCGCGCCGTTCGGGGCTTTCGGGCCGGTGCGCCCGGGTCCGGCGAATCGGAGTGTCTCGTCCTCCGATGTGCTGGCCGGATGTCCCACATGTCTCGTGTCCTCCCTCGGGCTGGTGGCCGGGAGGCGCGCGACGTGGGGAAGCCGTGGGACAGGGGCCCCGGCTCGTGACATCGGCAACCCGGCCACCTGCATTCGCAGGTCCGTAGGCTTTGCGGCCCCGCCTCGCGACGGGTGTGCCTTTTCGCTGCACGAAGGTTCGCCGAGGGCCCCGTCGGTTGTCTCTGGCACGTTGGTCAGGGCGTGGTGAATGCACGCACCACCGAGGATCGGCCCGGCTGGTGCGGTCCGGTGCCGTTCGGATCAGTGGGCCTCATTCGTCCAGCGCAGACCGCCCAGTACCCCGGCAGTCGTCGTGCCGCCGTGGTAGGCTCGCCGCCGCTCAAATTCCCGGACCCGCACAGTGGAGTGCCGCTCCTTGGACCTGCCCGATCGCTATCCCGTCACGGGCACCCGGATCGCCGCCATGACGTTCGATGACGCGGTCGAGCTCCTCGCCGGGGCGCCTACGCGCGACCGCCGGCTGAGTGTCCATTTCTGCACGACCCATACGCTCGTCGAGGCGAACGACAACCCGGTGCTGCGGGCCGCGCTGGCCCGCCCCGAGGCCGTCGCCTTTCCCGACGGGATGCCGCTGGTGTGGGTCGGTCGCGCGATGGGCCGGCGCGTCGAACGGGTGTGCGGCCCGGACCTCATGCCGGCCCTCATCGACCGGTCGCGGGCCATTGGTGGGCGGCACTACTTCTACGGTGGCGCCCCCGGCGTCGCCGACCGGCTGGCCGCTGCGCTCAGGGAGCGGTATCCGGGGCTCGTCGTCGCCGGGACCCACTCGCCGCCGTTCCGGCCGCTCAGCCCGGAGGAGGCCGCCGCCGAGGTCACCCGGCTCAACGAGGCGCGAACCGACTACATCTGGGTGGGTCTCGGTTCACCAAAGCAGGACCTGTGGATCGCCGACCACCGCGAGCGCCTCGACGCGGCGGTCCTGCTCGCGGTTGGCGCGGCGTTCGACTTTCACAGTGGCGGTCTGCGCCGGGCCCCGGTCTGGATGCAGCGGATCGGCCTGGAATGGCTCTTCCGGCTCCTGTCCGAGCCGCGCCGGCTGCTCCGCCGCTACACCGTCACGAATACCCGCTTTGCCATCCTGCTCGCGAGGCAGATCCTCCGCCGGCGCCGCAAGCCATCCGGAGCGTGATCCGGAACTAGCGCCCCTCGGCGCGGATCATCGCCGGGATCGTCCGCAGGATGATCTGGAAGTCCAGCCACGGGGACCAGCGGTCGATGTACTCGAGGTCGTACTGCACCCAGCGGTCGAACTCCGGCTCGCGCCGGCCCTCGATCTGCCACAGGCCGGTGATGCCGGGCTTCATCGACAGGCGCCGCCGGTGCCAGACGTTGTAAGCCGCGACCTCCTGGGGCAGCGGCGGGCGCGGGCCGACGAGGCTCATCTCGCCGCGCACGACGTTCCACAGCTGGGGCAACTCGTCGAGGCTCGACCGTCGCAGGAAGCGACCCACGGCGGTGACCCGCGGATCGGCGGTCATCTTGAACGCGTGACCGTCGATCTCGTTCTGGTCGCGCAGCGACTCCAGGAGCGCGTCGGCATCCTGGACCATCGAGCGGAACTTGAAGACCCGGAAGCGGCGGCCGTGGACGCCGACGCGTTCCTGGCGGAAGATGACCGGCCCGCCGTCGGTGAGCTTGATGGCCAGCGCGACCCCGACGAGGAGTGGCGAGAGCACGACGATCCCGAGCATCGAAAGAGCCACGTCGCTGACCCGCTTGAGCATCAGGGCGAGCGCCGCGTTCGGCCCGCTCAGCAGCGACAGCACCGGCGTCCCGTCGAGGTCCTCGACGTGGGCGGTGGCGATCGTGAGGCGGGGCATCGGGACCGGCATCCGAACGAGCTTGCCTTCGACCTCGCAGATCGCGGCGATCGATTCGATGAGCTCCCAGTCCTCCGTGACGAGGCAGATGGCGACCTCGTCGACCACCGCCTCGTGGATCAGGTCGAAGATCGACTCGACCGGGCCAAGGTACGGCCAGCGCTCGGGCAGGTCGTCGACCTCATCGCCCAGGAAGCCCAGGACCCCGAGGCCGAGCTCCGCGTGGCTCTCGAGCTTCTCGGCGAAGGCCCGACCCGTCGAGCCCGTTCCGAGGACGACGATGTGGCGGAGGTTCTGGCCGCGCCGCCGGGCGGAGGCGAACATGGCGCGCAGGACGACCCGGGCGACGACGGTCGCAGCGAGCTGGGCGAGCAGGAGCAGGATGAGGAACGACCGGTCGACGGCCGGCAGGCGGGCGAGATACAGGAACGCGAACGAGCCCAGGGCCAGCCACACGATGGCCTGGACGATGAGGCGGGCGTCGCTCGCGAAAGACCACCGGGCGCGGAAGCGGTAGCCGCCGAGCAGCCACAGGATGGCCACCCACGCCGACACGTAGAGGGTCAGGCCCAGCATCGGATCCGGGATCGCCGCGGCCCAGATGCTGCCATGGTTCGCACCGAACATCAGTTCCGAGAGCAGGATGGCCACGACCGCCGTGACCGCGATGTCGGCCAGCATCATGAGCGCGCGAAGCTCGGTCGCGTAGCGACGGATCATCGGTCGACGAAATCCCCCATTGGCGTGGCTGTCCGGCGAAACCCCATGCGGGACGATGGCCCGCTCCGCAGCAACCGTAGGAATCCTTGGTGAGGCCTGACCTTAGCCGAGATCGCACCGGTACGGAAGTACCAGATGTGACAGATTCGGCGGTAAGTCGTTGCGTTAGGGCAACACAACCGGCTCCGCGACGCGCCGGCCCGATCGACGGAAAACCCACCAGTACCCGGACGCCCCGATGACCGCGCCCGCTGCGATCCCCCACGCCGCGCCGACCGCTCCACCGAGCACCGCACCGGTCGTTCCGAGGACGACGTTGGCCAGGGCGTCGTATGCGCGTGCCCGGAGGCTGCCCCGGGCGTCGGCCAGCGCGCGCAGGCCGATGCCGGCCCCGGCGCCCGATGCGAGGGCCGCGAGCGCGATCCCCAGCGGCAGGATGACGTGCTGCGCATCCGGCCACGAATCGCCGAGCAGCGCCCGCCCGAGGGCATCCGGCAGCAGCGAGACGAGGGCGGTCCAGGCGAGGACCGTCGAGCTCATTCCGACCGTCATCAGAATGGATGCGCGGAGGAGCCGGTCGCGGCCCTGGGCCAGCAAGCGCACGGCCTCGGGGATCGCGATAAGCGTGACCGCCATGAACAACACCTGCATCGGGCCGAGCAGGAGTTGCCCGGCCCGAAGTGAGCCGGCCCCGGCCAGCCCCGCAAAGGCGCCCACGACGAAGATCGTCGCCTGGTTGGCGCCGACGCCGGTCAGGGCCTCGAGCACGAATCGGGGGACGAGGTCGCGGTGGCGCCGCACCCACGCCGGCGCATGCATCGGCGACGGGAGCACGCCGCCCCGGATCGTCCCGAGCACCCCGGCCGCGGTCGCGGTCAGGCCCCAGACGAGGATCGGCACCACGGCCGACGTCTGGTGGACCAGCTGGTCGATCACGAGCATCGCCGGCACGAGCCCGGCGGTCCAGGCGAGATCGAGCAGGAACGTCGACCGCGGCTCGCCCTTGGCGATGAACGCGAACCGCCAGCTGTCCTGGAGCAGGAGGCCGGGCAGGACGACGGCCAGTGCCGCGAACCCGCCGCCGAGTGCTCCCCCGGCGAGGACCGCGATGACGAGGCAGCCGAGCCCGGCGAGCGATCCGGTCACCAGCGAGGAGCCGGTCGCGCGCCCGGCTGCCTCGCGCCAGTCCTCAGGCCCCGTCGTGCTGTGCCGGATCAGCAATGGTTCGGTCGAGATCGCCCTCGACACGCCCAGGACGATCAGGAAGGCGGCGAAGGCGAGGCTGAAGCCGCCGAAGTCGTGGGCGCTCACGTTGCGTGCGACGACGATCCCGAGTCCGAAGTTCGTGAGGCTCGAGAGGGCCTGGTCGGCGAGACCCCAGCCCGCCCGTCCGGCCAGTCGCCGGCGCGGGGTCATGCGGCCCCGTCAGCGGACGACACGTGGATGGCGGCAGCGCGGTAGATCTCGAGGAGGCGCTCGTAGTTCCGATCGGCCGTGTAGTGCCGTTCGAACGTCGCGCGTGCGGCGGCACCCATCCGGCGCACGAGGTCGGGATCGCCGGCGGCGGTCGCCACCGCCGCGGCGAGTGCGGATGGATCCCCGGGTGGCACCAGGAAGCCGGTCACGCCGTCCTCGACGATCTCGGCGAGGCTCCCGATGCGAGCTGCGATGACCGGCCGGCCCGAGGCGAAGGCCTCCAGCACCACCAGCGGGAAGCCTTCGTACCAGAGCGACGGAACGACGACCGCGGCAGCCTGCCGGATTGACCGATAGACGCCGTCGCGATCGAGTTCGACGTGCTCGATGCCGGGTCGGACCGCCGCCTCCACGCGGGGCCCGAGCGGGCCGGAGCCGGCGATCGTGAGCGTGACCGTCGCCGGCAGTTCACGCCAGGCGTCGAGCAACACGTCGACGCCCTTCTCGGGCGCCAGCCGGCCGAGGTACAGGAAGCCGCTGCCCGGCGCCGCGCTCGATCCCGGATCCCGCGCCAGGAAGTTCGGCTTGATCCACACGCGTTCGGCTGGCAGCCCGGCGTCGCGCAGCCGGTCGCGAGCGAACGCGGTGAGTGCGACGAACGCCGCAACGTCGCGCGTCCACGTGCCGCGCAGCCGATGCACCGCGAGCATTGCGGCGACCGCGGCGCTGGCCTGACGCGAGTCCTTGTAGCACGCGTGGACGACTGCGGGCACCGCCACCGGTAGGCCACGGCAGTCCTCGCAGGGACTTCCGTCCCGGAAGAACGTGCCCGCGGGACAGCTCAGCCGGTAGTTGTGGAGCGTCTGGACCGACGGCACGCCCAGCCGCCTGGCGGCGACGTGGACCGCCGGCGACAGCAGCGGGAGCGTGTTGTGAACGTGCATGAGCTCGGCCCGCGTCTCGCGCAGGCGGCGCTCGACCAGGCGGACGCCGGCACTGGACCAGACGGTGCTCGCGGCCAGCCGGACGCGCCGCGCCGCGGTCGCCGCCGCGATCGTGTCGTTGTCGACTGCGAGGCGGTGGACCGTGTGGCCGCGTGACGCCAGGAGGTCCGCCTCGGCCTCGAAGACCCCGTCCTCGCCGCCACGCTGGCGGTAGCGGTTGTGGACGATGAGGATCCGCTCGGGAACCCGGGCGGCGTCGACCGGTTCGGTCACGGCTGGCGCAATCCATGGGCGACCGTGGCCCAGGCGTCGACTGGGCGCGACTGCGGCGCCGGCTGGGGCGGTTCGTCCTCCGGTTCCCGGCCGATCCACGGTGCCGGCCGCTCGGATGCGTGGATCGCGGCGAGACCCAGCCCGAGGATGCTCCAGTACCAGATCCCGCCCTGCGGGCCCTGGAGGTACGGATCGAACGATGCGTTGACCATCGTGGCCGCCCAGTACACGAACAGCCAGGCGAGAATCGGTACCCATTCGGGCCGACCGCCCCGGGCCGCCCGCGTCGCCGCACGGGCCAGCGCCCAGGCGTAGGCCAGGTTCAGCCCGCCCCACAGCAGGATGCCCGGGACGCCCATCCGGGCGAGCACCTCGAAATGCCCGTTGTGGGGTGATCGCAGGGACTCGTCCTCGGTGACCTGGAAGCCGTCGTCGTTCGCCAGGTTGACCCCGAAGCCCTTGCCCGTCCAGAAGTACGGACCGTTGAACGTGTAATCGACGATTTCGCTCCACCAGCGCAGGCGGAAGCTCTTGGTGCCTTGGAGGTCACCGCCGATCTCGGCCCCCTCGGACTCGCCGAGGATGCTGGTGAGGTTGTCGAGGACCTGGCCAACGGAGAACGGGCGATTGCCCGGCACCTCGACCTCCGGATCGACCGCGACGAGGACGGTGAACGACAGCGTGACGACAAACATCAGCGACACAACCCGGCCGGCCCGGCGCGCGAACAGCAGCGCGGCCCCCGATGTAGCCATCGCGAGCATCCCGCCCCGGTTGACGATCGCGACCATCCCGGCCGCGCCGAGGAAGAATGTCCATAGCAGGGTCACCGGCAGGCGCAGGGTGCCCGGCGACGATCCGTACAGGCCCGCGAAGATGAACGCGGCAATCGCTCCCAGATGGATCCCGGCATCGCCGCCCTTGAAGCTCAGGATCGGGACATTCGCGATGGGCAGCGTCGGCAACGGCAGGGCGGCCACCGCGATGCCGGCGATCGGGACCCAGATGAGATAGGCGGGAATCGCCCGCTGATACCAGCGGATGACACGTTCGAAATGGTGCGGCTGGACGGTGGCGGCAACCGCCAGCGCGTAGAACGCGTAGAGCCAGGCGACGCCGTCGCGAATCGAATCGACCCCGTAGACGCGCAGGAACGGGACGGTCCGCATGACCCCCCACAGGACGAACGTGAGCACGAGCGCGTGGACGAGGCCGATTCGCATCCGCGACCCGACCATGAGCAGCGACAGGATCCCAAGCCCGAGGACAGCCTCGCCGACGAAGAGCGGCGGATAGCCGAGGTAGGCGAACGACCGTCCGAAGAACGCGTATCCGGTCAGGATCACGGCGACGCTGGCCATGAACACCGCCGGCAGCCGCCGGCCGATGACGGCCAGACCGACCAGCGCGACGACACCCATGCTCGCAGCGGCGACCGGAATCGGGGCCACGGCCGCCGCGGCGCCGACGCCGAGACCCATGACCGGGATGCCGTACTTCAGTCGGCCTGCGAGGATCGCGCCGATCGACGGCACGCTGACGTCCCGGCCGCCGGGCTCAGCCGGAGACGCCGGCCCGACCCGCGTGGTCGATGACCGGCCGGTGCGCCTCGTACCACTCGATCGTGGCGCGCAGGCCGTCCTCGAACGACGTCGCCGCGACGAAGCCGAAGCGCTCCCGAGCTCGGCTCGTGTCGAGCGCGCGCCGCGGCTGGCCGTCGGGCTTGCTCGCGTCCCAGCGCAACTCGCCCTCGAACCGGGTCAGGCGGACGATCGTCTCGACGAGCTCGCGGATCGTGATCTCGTGTCCGACGCCCAGGTTGACCGGGTCTTCGCCGTCGTAGCGATCGGCACCAAGCGCGATGCCCTCGGCGGCGTCGTCGACGTACAGGAACTCGCGCGATGCCGACCCGGTGCCCCACACCTCGATGAACGGGTCGCCGGCTTCGCGTGCGTCGACGCACTTCTTGATCAGCGCCGGGATCACGTGCGACGAGTTGGGATCGAAGTTGTCACCTGGCCCGTACAGGTTCACCGGGATGAGATAGATGACGTTCATGCCGTACTGGGCGCGATACGCCTGGCCCTGGACGAGGAGCATCTTCTTGGCCAGACCGTAGGGGGCGTTCGTCTCCTCCGGGTAGCCGTCCCAGATGTCGTCCTCGTGGAACGGGACCGGCGTGAATTTCGGATAGGCGCAGACCGTGCCGATCGTGACGAACTTGTCGACCCCGGCGAGCCGTGATGCCTCGATGAGCTCGATGCCCATGATCGCGTTCTCGTAGAAGAAGCGACCCGGGTTCTCGCGGTTCGCACCGATTCCCCCGACGACGGCGGCCAGGTGAATGACGACGTCCGGTCGGCCGTCGGCCAGCGCCCGCTCGATCTCGGACCGGCGCCGCAGGTCGTAATCGGCCGAGCGCGGCACGAACACGTCGGTCGCGCCCGCTCGCCTGACGCGATCGACGACGGCCTGGCCGAGGAAACCCCCTCCGCCCGTCACCATGACTCGCCGGCCACCCAGGGCGCTCATCAGGCGGTCCTCGCAGCGGCGACGTCAACGAGGTGCCGGTCGGGATCCACGCCGTGGTCGACCAGGTCGGCGACGAGCATGGTCCGGACCAGCTCGCGGAACGGCGTGCGCGGCCGCCAGCCCAGGACCTCGGCGGCCTTGGATGCGTCGCCGCACAGCTCATCGACCTCGGTTGGGCGGAAGTAGCGCGGGTCGATCTCGACATAGGCCTGCCAGTCGAGACCGACGAGCGAGAAGGCGAGCTCGACGAACTCCCGAACGGTGTGCATCTCGCCGGTCGCCACGACGAAGTCGTCCGGTTCGTCGTGCTGGAGGATGCGCCACATGGCCTCGACGTACTCGGGGGCGAAGCCCCAGTCGCGGCGCGCGTCGAGGTTGCCGAGGTACAGCTTCTCCTCGGTCCCGGCCAGGATCGCGGCGATGCCGCGCGTCACCTTGCGCGTGACGAACGTCTCGCCTCGCCGCGGCGATTCGTGGTTGAACAGGATCCCGTTCGACGCGAACAGGCCGTAGGCCTCGCGGTACTGGATCGTCATCCAGTGGGCGAACACCTTGGCGACCGCGTACGGGCTGCGCGGGTAGAACGGGGTCGTCTCGCGCTGCGGCCGCTCCTGGACCATGCCGTACATCTCGCTCGAGCCGGCCTGGTAGAAGCGCACCGGCCAGTCGGCGTGGCGGATCGCCTCGAGCAGGCGCAGGTTGCCCATGCCGGTCGAATCCGCCGTGAATTCCGGCATGTCGAAGCTGACTTTGACGTGGCTCTGGGCGCCCAGGTTGTAGACCTCGGCCGGCTTGATCCGGTTGAGCGTCGTCACGAGCGACGAGGAATCGGACAGGTCGGAGTAATGGAGGAAGAGGCGAACGCCTTCCTCGTGCGGGTCGCGATAGAGATGGTCGATCCGACCCGTCGAGAATGTGCTCGACCGGCGGATCAGGCCGTGCACCTCGTAGCCCTTCGACAGCAGCAGCTCGGCGAGGTACGAGCCGTCCTGCCCGGTGATCCCGGTGATGAGTGCGCGCTTGGTCACTTCGAACCCCCGATTCGACGCTGGGCCTCAGGCCTCGTGACGGCCCGCGCTGCGGCCGGCTGATCGCGGTCAGCCGTGGCCTGTCCCGGGCCATCCGGGGCGAGCGCGCCGTAGTAGGCCACCTCGGCGCTGGCCGGCAACTGATTGAGGACCACGCCCACGACGTGCGCGGCGACCTTCGCCAGCGCCTGGCGGCTGTTCCGGACGATGGGCTCACGGGTTCGTCCCGCGTGCACGACGAGGATCGTCGCGTCGGCCCGTGCCGCGAGCAGCGCCGCGTCGGTCACGGCCTGGATCGGCGGGCTGTCGTAGACGATCACATCGCAGATCTTTCCGAGCATGTCCATCACCTCCGCCATCCGGTTCGAGTTGAGCAACTCGGACGGGTTGGGCGGGATCGGACCGGACGTCAGCACGCGCAGGTTGGGCTCCTCGGTCGTCTGCAGCAGCTCGTCGAGGTCCACGTCGTCATGGCGGAGCAGGTTGGTCAGCCCCGCCGTGTTGTCGAGCCGCAGGATCCGCGGGATCCCGGGTCGGCGCAGGTCGGCGTCCACGAGCAGCGTCCGGCGCCCGGACTGGGCGTAGACGATCGCGAGGTTGGTCGAGACCACCGTCTTGCCCTCGCCCGACAACGAGCTGGTCAGGACAACCGAGCGCAACCGTTGGTCGACGCTCGTGAAGTCGAGGTTCGTTCGCAGGGTTCGGAACGCCTCCGCCCCGGGTGACCGCGGGTAGAGGAGTGCCGCGAGACGGTACATCGGCTCGCGATCGCGCTCGCCGGGCATCCGGCTGATGCTCCCGAGGGTCGGAAGCCCGGTGATCCGCTCGACGTCCGCGATCGTCTTGACCGTGTCGTCCAGCCGCGTCCAGCCGTAGACCAGCGCCGAAGACAGGAGGAGGGCGAGGACCGCCGCGATGAGGGTGTTGAACATGGGACGTGGCGACGCCGGACCGTCGGGAGGGACGGCCGAGGACGTGACGGTCAGCTGGTTGACCGAGGTGTTCTGCGAGAACTGGAGCAGCCCCGCGTAGGCGGTCTGGAGGCTCGCCAGCCGGGTTTCGAGCGTGTCCAGCTGCTGCTGTTCCGCCGGAGTCAGGTTCGCCTGTGCGACGAGTTCCCCGATCTCGTCCTGGATGCTCTCGATCCGGGCCTGCGTCGTCCGGAGCGCCTCCTCGACGAACCTCGCGGACTCCGAGTCCGGGCCGCCGATCGTGGAGGCGACCGCGACGAGCGCCTCGGCCATCGCATTCGCAATCGCGGCGGCCCGCTCGGGATCGCCGTCCTGGGCGGTCACCCGCAGGAACGGCACCTCGCGGCTGGCGGACACGGAGACGACCTTCGAGAACTGCTCGGTCGTGACGTCGGTGACGCCGACGTCGGCCATGACCTCCTCGAGGATCGGCCGTTCGCCGGCAAGCTCGACGTATGACGCGGAGAGCAGCTGTGCGGTCTGGAACTGCTCGCCGGTCGGGTTCGCCGACGTGAGGGCGCGGCCCACCACGAGCGTGGCTTCGGACTCGAAGACGCGCGGCAGGAACCCGCTCGCGAAGTAGGCGCCCACGGCCGCCAGGACGGTCGCCGCAAGGACGACCTTGATCCACGGCCGGAACACGCTGAACTCGTGGCGAAGATCCAAGCGACTCCCCGTCTAGCTGGACGCGAAGTATACGGCGAGGTATCCCGACCGGCGTTGCTCAGCCCGGGTCGCGGTGCGCCTCGACAACGGGCCGCTCCCGCGCGGCGACCTCGCCGGCCGGGAGGCCGGCCGTTCGCAGGATGCGGACCAGGGCAGTCCGGGCAGCCGGGATGTCGCGTACGTCCGACGGCTCGGGAGGCTGGCGGCGCACCTCCTCGACCGCGCTGGCCAGGCGATCGACCGTCGTCTCGAGGCCCGCCGGCTCCACGCCGTGTCCGCCCAGGCTCGGCGGGCCACCGCGATCCAGGCAGACGACCGGCAGGCCGATCGCCCGCGCCTCGGCCACGACCATGCCGGCTTCGTCGTGCAGGCTCGGAAAGATGAGGGCGTCCGCCTCCTCGCTCATGAGCCGGAAGACCTCGTCGCGCTCGAGCCAGCCGAGGAACTGGACCCGATCGGCGAGGCCGAGATCGCCGACGAGCCGCCGCAGGGCCGATTCCTCGCGACCGTCCCCCGCGATCAGCAGCCGCCACTCCGGCAGCCGCGCGATCGCACGGATCGCCAGGTGGACCCCCTTCCAGGAGATGAGCCGCCCGACGAACAGCGCCGTCGGCGGACCCGATCGCGGGCGACGCTCTTCGGGGGTGACCTCGAGCACCGCGTTCGGGAAGACGACGGCGTGGCGACCGCCTTCGCGCGGCAGCCAGCGCTGGGTGTCCTCGTTCTGGGTCAGGATGAGGTCCGAGTGGCGGACGCTGCGCCGGGCGAGGGGGTTGAGGTGGACCGAGAGCTCGCGCACGATGACCCGGACGATCTCGAACGCCGCGCCCCGCACGCCCAGGCTCGGCACGATCCGCCAGGGAGGCGTGACGCCGCCGCCGACCGGCCCGAACACGAACGGGGGGCCGACCCAGGGACCGAACGAACCGAGCCACGCGTTCGCAAACGTGAGGTGCCAGACGAGGTCGAACCGCGAGCGGCGGTGGAGGCGGCGGGCCGCCCGCAGTGCGATGATGAGCCAGGCAAGGTACTGGAGCCGCTGCAGGCGAGGGGCGCGGGCGTTGCCGCCGTCCACGACGCGCGTGAACCAGGCCGGCAGGTCGATCTCGACGAACCGGATGCGGTCGCCCTCGGGCATCTCGCGTGCGGCCCCGGCAAGGTCGACCGGAAAGCCCCGGATGGGGCGGGTCAGGACGACGACGTCGCCGATGCCGGCGAGGATCCTCGCCCACGTCCAACCGACCCCCGGCTCGGAGCCCGCGCCGGGAACGCAGGTGTAGGCGATCGCGAGGATGCGTGGCGGCGGACGTACGGACGGGGGCGTCGCGGCTGCGTCGACCGTCATCGCGGACGAGCTCGGATGGCGGCTGCTCCGAAGGTTGGGAGGCAGGGAAGGGCATCGGTCTGGCGCCGCGGCCGGCGCCCGATTCCTAGCATACGATGCCTGACGCACCGGCGGTTCCGGCCACGATGACGACCATCGGTCAGGTCGGCGGAGGGTCACCGACGGACGGATCGAGGATCGCCTTGCGCGCCGTGAAGCCCTCGGCGTAGCCGCCGGGCGCGGCGCATTCGATACCGCGCATCCGCATCAGCCCCTCGAAGGTCTCGGCCCCGAACCAGCCGCGTGCCTGCTGGCTCGGAAACGACTCGAGCAGGTGCTCGACCTTGCGGTCGACGTCGGCACGGGTGAGCGGGATGAACACGTTCGGGTTCCCGAGATCGCCTTCGTACTTCGCAATCTCGTATTCGAGGACGAGCACGTTGCGGAACGCCTGCCACGTGAGCTCCGCCGCCGTTCGGTGGTCCTGGTGGCGATCCTCCAGGCGCGGCGTCACGACGAGATCCGGGCGGACCCGGCCGGACAGATCGTCGAAATACTCCTTCAGCTCCGGGAGGTGCGGGAAATAGCGCTCCCGGAAGTCGAGCTGTTCGACATCGACCCGGGCACGCCCGGCAACGAGCCGCTCGACGCTCTGCCGACCCTCCGTGGCGCGTTCGGCTGACCCCGACAACAAGACCCAGGTGAGCGTCAGCCCGGACCGCCCGAGCAGGCCGTCCAGCAGGCCGAAGGCGCCGATCTCGAGATCGTCGGCATGGGCACCGATCGCGAGGACGTGCCGGAGGCGCGGGTCCAGGCGCAGGCCGATCACGAGGTCTCGACCGCCTCCTCCGCCCCGGCGCAGTCGCTGGCGGCCGCCGTCCCATTCGGGTGCGACATCGCCCATGGCGTCGTCCCCGCGTCGACCATCGCCTCGAGATGGTCGCGATCGCGCAGCGTGTCCATTGGCGCCCAGAACCCGTCGTACTTGAAGCCGAGGACCTCGTTGCGCCGGATGAGTCGCGGGAGCACGTCGGGGACGAGGTCCTCGTCCGGAGCAAGCTCGTCGAGAATGGCCTTGCGGAACAGGAAATAGCCGCCGTTGATCCACAGGTCGGCGGTACTGACGTCGGTCACGTCGCGGATCAGCTCGTCCTCGCCGACGTCGACGAGGTGGAAGGTGTACGCGCGGGGCCGGACGGCGACGAACGCGGCCATCTTGCCGCTGCGCGCGAAGCGCTCGACGAGCTCGGGCAATGGCGCGTCCGTGAGCACGTCGCCGTAATTGGCCAGGAAGATGTCCTCGTCCTGGAGGAGGTGGCCGACGCGCCGCAGCCGCTCGCCGACCGGCGACCGGGTCCCGGTGTGGATGAACGTGATCCGCCAGTTGGAGATGTCGCTGCCGAGCAGCTCGATGCGCCGGCCGCCGTCCTCGAGCACGAAGTCGTTCGACTCCGCCTCGCTGTATTCGAGGAAGTACTTCTTGATGACGTCGGCACCGTATCCGAGGCAGAGCACGAAGTCGCAGTGGCCGAAGTGCGCGTAGTAGCGCATCACGTGCCACAGGATCGGCCGGTAACCGATCGGAACCATCGGCTTCGGGATCGACTCCGAATAGCCGCGGATGCGCAGGCCCTGGCCCCCGCAGAACAAGACCACCTTCACCGAAACACCCCTCGGTTCACCCCGCAACAGGGGTCGGTCGCGATCATACGGCCGGAGGCCGACCGCGGACCGGCCGCGGGCCACGCTCCCGGTGCGACGCGGCACCGCCAAGCGTCCCCTCGAGTTGCTTCCGCTATCATCCCGGTCCCGGGGACCCGCCGACCAGCCCCGTCGAAGGAGAACCGTGGTCGACCCAACCGTCAAGGTGCCGCTGGGTGCCACCGGGCTCTCGATGAGCCGCATCGGCATCGGCATGCGCGCCCTCGGCGAGCTCCCGGTGGGAGCCGATCAGGCCGCCCACGCGGTCGTGCGACGCGCCGCCGAGCTCGGCGTCACCTACTTCGACACCGCGCCCTCGTACGGCCATGGTGCGGGCGAGCGCCGTCTCGGCGACGTCCTCGGTGAGCTGCCGTCAAGGGTCATCAGCACGAAAGCCGGACGCGCCCCGGTGCAGGTGGGCCTGGCGGGCAAGGTGCGCCACGTCGTCGAGACGACCGTGCGCAGCGGTCCACGCGGCATGCTCGAGCTGGCCGGTCGGGCCGGGGCCTTCGCACGAAAGGCGGCCAGCCGCGGGTCCGTCGCAAAGGCTGTGGACCCGATCGAGGTTCACGATTTCTCCTACGACGCGACGATGCGCAGCGTCGAACAGAGCCTCCGGCGGTTGCGCACGGAGCGCGTCGACATCCTCTACATCCACGACCCGGTCGAGCCGCTCCCGGACGTGCTCGACGGCGCGTACCGGGCGCTGGCCCGCCTCCGCGATGACGGCACCACCCGCGCGATCGGGGTGTCGGCCAACGAGCCCGGGCCCCTCCTCGAGTACGCTCGCGCAGCCCAGTTCGACGTGCTGATGGTCGCCGGACGGTATTCGCTGGTGGACCAGAGCGCGGCCGACGAACTCCTCCCGTTCGTCGCGGACGAGCCCGACACCGCGCTGGTCGTCGCCGGCGTTTTCAACGGGGGCTTCCTGGCCGACCCGGTCCCGGGCGGCTCGTTCGACTACCGGGCCGCCTCGGCCGAGCGGCTGACCCAGGCCCGCGCCGTCCACGCCGTGTGCCAGCGCCACGGCGTGGACCCGCGTGCAGCCGCGATCGGCCTCGCGTTCGCCAGCACGGCCGTGACGTCGGTCCTCGTCGGCGTCGATTCGGTCGAGCAGCTCGAACAGAACCTCGGGCTGCTCGGGGAGCCGATCCCGCCCGAGCTGTGGGCGGACCTCCATGCCGAGGGCCACCTCTCGTCGCCGGCCAAGGCGGAACTGGCGCGAGCCGACCCGAACGTCGGCGCGTCGGACGCCGCGGCCGAGCACAGAGTGGTGCCGGGACGCACCTCGCCGGATTGACAGGTGCCCGCCCGAGGGGCCAGCATCACCGGTGAGTCGGTTCCGAGCGAAACGGCCCCGGAGGGGTTCGATCGCTCAGGCGGTCGTTCATTCTTCATCTGGCCGCAGCCCGGCGCAAGCACTCATCCTGGGGGTTGCCTCGTGTCCAGTCCCATCGCCGATCCGTCGCCACGTGGCGGCGAACCGGTCGGGGCCACGCCGCCGCGTG
>Ga0299914_10001361_pt1 | contig 16113 bp, 16 predicted proteins | sample RVTome_10_FD_201361 | JGI IMG/M metagenome (GOLD analysis project Ga0299914, IMG submission 201361) | Soil microbial communities from uranium-contaminated site in the Upper Colorado River Basin, Wyoming, United States - RVT153D57 (version 2) ...
GGGCGATGGTCGTGACCGTCGAGTTGCGCATCGGCCGCACATCGCGGTAGATCGACTGGCTCCAGTTGGGAAACGGCCCCCGCTCCTCGGCCAGCTTGGCGCACTGGTCGTGCGACTTCTCCTTGATGAAGCCCATGAGCCGGTCGGCCAGGTCGATGGCCTCCTGGCTGTCGTAGGGAATGCCCATGATGAAGAGCAGGTCGGCCCAGCCCATGATCCCGAGCCCGATCCGGCGGTTGGACTTCACGGTCTCGTCGATCACCGGCAGCGGGTAGGGGTTCATCTCGATGACGTCGTCCAGGAACCGCACCGCCAGCCGGATGACGCGATCCATCTCGTCCCAGTCGATGGACCAGCCGCCGTCCTGCCCCTGGCGCGCGAACCGCGAGACGTTCAGCGAGCCCAGGTTGCACGCCTCGTTGGGCAACAGCGGCTGCTCACCACAGGGGTTTGTCGCCTCGACCACCCCCAGCTCGGGGGTGGGGTTGGCCGGGCTGGCGTTGATCCGGTCGATGAAGACCATCCCGGGATCGCCCGTGCGCCAGGCCGCGCGCACCATGCGCTCGAACACCTCGCGGGCGCTCAGCCGGTCCGTCACAACCCGGTTGTGGGGGTTGACCAGGTCGTAGTCCTCGCCGCGCGCCAGGGCCTCCATGAACGCGTCGGTGATGGCCACCGAGACGTTGAAGTTGGTGATGCCGCCGTCGAGCTTGCAGTCGATGAACTCCAGGATGTCGGGATGGTCCACGCGCAGGATGCCCATGTTGGCGCCCCGCCGGGTGCCCCCCTGCTTCACCGCCTCGGTGGCGCTGTTGAACACGCGCAGGAACGACACGGGCCCCGACGCCCGGCCGCCGGTGGAGGCGACGAGGTCGTCCTTGGGCCGCAGGCGCGAGAAGGCGAAGCCGGTGCCTCCGCCCGACTTGTGGATGATGGCCGCCGCCTTGACGGAGTCGAAGATCTCCTCCATCGAGTCGCCGACGGGCAGCACGTAGCAGGCCGAGTACTGCAGGCCGTTGCCCTTGCCCGCGTTCATCAGGGTGGGCGAGTTCGGCACGAAGTACGCATCCACCATGATGTCGTAGAAGGCCGCCGCCACCTCGCGCACCGCGGCCGGGCTGCGGCCGTAGCGCGCCTCGCCCGCGGCGATCGACAGGGCCACCCTCCAGCACATCTCCTCCGGAGTCTCGATGACCTCCCCCTGCTCGTCGCGCAGGAGGTACCGCTCCCGGAGCACGCGCAGGGCAGGCTCGGTCCAGGTGCCGACCTTCGGCGGGCGAATCTCAGACAGCATCGGTCCACCTCCTAGATCTAGTGGTGACGGCGATGTAACACCCCGGATGTAGCAGTCGTCAAGGAAAAAGGTATCCACAGGCGTACACCGCTCGTCCACCGTCTGTTCACCGGGACGTCCACAGCCGACCCTCCCCCGGCGTGCCGCCCGACTGCCGCGGCTCGCGGGGGGCGCATGTTATCCTCGGGCGTGGTCGACACGCTCGTATCGCTTGCCGCGCGCCGCTCATTCGGGCGAAGGAGACGTGGGATGCGGATCGCTCCGGCCTCGGTGGTCCTCGTGCTGTGCCTGCTGGGGTTCTCCGCCCCCGGCCGGGCCCAGGCACCCGGTTCCCCCCCGCCCGGCGACACCCAGGCTCCTCCGGCCGCCGCGCGGGTCGTCGGCCGCGTGCTCAGCCTGAACGAGGCCATCGACATCGCGCTGGAGACCCAGCCGCTGATCCAGGCGCGCCTGGCCGACTACATGGCCGCCTCGCACCGGGTCGACCAGGCGTTCGCCCCCCTGCTGCCGCAGCTCACGGCGAGCTGGACCGTGGCTCGTAGCCAGAACGCCACCGGCTCGCGCTCGATCGTCTCGGCGGCGGGGACGGGCCAGCAGCGGGAGGTCACCATCACGACGATCCGTCCCTTCGAGGAGAACACCACCGCCCGCGTCTCGCTGTCCCAGATCATCTTCGACTTCGGCAAGACGTTCGCGTCCACCGAGGCGGCGCGGCGGCTGGCCGAGCAGGCCCAGGAGGACGTCGAGCTGCAGCGGCAGCTCATCACCCTGACCGTCAAGGAGTCGTTCATCAACATCAACTTCGCCCGGCGCCTCATCCGGGTGCAGGAGCAGGCGCTGGAGCGGGCGGACCTCAACCTGCGCTCCGCCCGGGGCTTCTTCGACGTCGGTACCCGCCCCAAGTCGGACGTGGCCCGCGCCGAGGTGGACGTCGCCAACGCCCGCGTCGATCTCATCCGGGCCCGCAACGCCGAGCGTCTGGCCCGGGTGGCGCTCAACACCGCCATGGGTATCCCCGCCGACACCCCGACCGAGGTGCAGGACATCCTCGTCTACGAGGCGATGACCCTCGATCGCACCCAGCTCCTCAGCCAGGCGCTGGCCAACCGCCCGGAGTACAAGCAGGCTCGCCTCCGCGTCGACGAGGCGGCCGCGCGGATGCGTCGGGCGTTCCGCGACTTCTTCCCCGACGTCAGCGCGGTCGGCTCCTACGGCGGGACCCGCTCGGACCTCAACGAGATCTGGGAGGTCGGGCTGGCGCTCTCGTGGAGCATCTTCGACGGCGGCAACCGGATCGCCCGGCTGCGCGAGACCCGGGCGAGCGTGGAGGCCGAGCGGGCCCGGGTGCTGGCAACCGAGCTCGACATCTCCCGCGAGGTCGAGCAGGCTCAGCTCAACGTCTCGGAGGCCGAGGAGCGTATCGCGGCGGCCCAGACGGCCGTCGCCTCGGCCCAGGAGAACTTCCGCCTGGCCCAGGGCCGGTTCGACGCCGGGGTCGGCACGATCCTCGAGCTGACGGACGCCCAGCTCTTTCTGACCCAGGCGCAGAACACCGAGACACAGGCCCTGGCGGACTACCGGATCGCCGTGGCGCGCCTGGAGCGGGCCATCGGGCGGCGGTAGAATCGCCTAAATAGCCGACCCGCGAGGTTCGTCAAACCGGCGATGAAGCGCATTGTCTCGGTCGTCGTCGTGGCCGCGCTCGTCGGCGCCGGCCTCTGGACCTATCTCTACGCGCAGAGCCGGGGCAACGCGCCGAGATACCGGATTGCCCGCGTCGAGCGGGGCTCTCTCACCGCCGCCGTCTCCGCCACCGGCAACCTCAACGCGGTCACGACCGTGCAGGTCGGCAGCCAGGTCTCGGGACAGATCAAGGAGCTGCACGCCGACTTCAACACGCTGGTCAAGCGCCGCCAGGTGATCGCGCGCATCGATCCGGCCATCTTCCAGGCCAAGGTGAGCCAGGCCCGCGCCGACGTCGCCTCCGCCCAGGCCGCGGTGCTCAACCAGCAGGCCCAGGTCCAGAAGGCCCGGGCCGACGTCGAGAATGCCCGCGCCGCTCTCGCCGAGGCTCGCGCCAACACGGCCAAGGCCCGGGTGGCGGTCGTGGACGCCAAGCGCGACTTCGACCGCAAGACGACGCTCTTCTCCCGCGAGCTGATCGCCATGAGCGACCTGGACAGCGCCCAGGCCGCCCACGACTCGGCGCTCGCGCTGCTGGACGCAGCCCGGGCCAAGGAGCTCTCGGTGGCCGCCGGGATCCAGTCGGCCGCCGCGCAGCTCCGCGTGGTCGAGGCGCAGCTGCAGTCCGCCCGGGCGCAGGTCGATCAGAAGCGGGCCGCGCTGGTGCAGGCCGAGGCCGATCTCGACCACACGACGATCCGGGCACCGGTCGACGGCGTGGTGATCTCGCGGGCCGTCGACGTCGGGCAGACCGTCGCCGCCAGCCTGCAGGCTCCCACCCTGTTCACGATCGCCGAGGACCTGACCAAGATGCAGGTGGAGGTGAGCGTCGACGAGGCGGACATCGGCCGCATCCGGGTCGACGACCGCGCGTCGTTCACGGTGGACTCGTTCCCGGGACAGACGTTCACGGGCACCGTCACGCAGATCCGCAAGGCGGCGCAGGTCGTCCAGAACGTGGTCACCTATACCGTCGTGGTGGCCGTCGACAACCCCGGAGGCCGCCTGCTGCCCGGCATGACGGCCAACGTGAAGATGGTCGTGGCGGAGAAGGCGCGGGTCCTGAAGGTCCCGAACGCCGCCCTCCGCTTCCGGCCGGCCGGCAGCGATGCCCGCCCCGCCGCTGGCCGGCCGGCCACCATGGCCACTCCGGCCGCCCCGCCCGGCGGGGGTCCGGGCGGCGGCACGCCGGGCCGGGTCTGGGTCCTCGACGGCGACACGCTCAGGCCGGTCGCGCTCGCGCTGGGCATCAGCGACGGCTCGGCCACGGAGGTCCTCGGCGGTCCGCTCGAGGAAGGCCAGGAGATCGTCGTGGGCGCGCTGGGGCCGGCCGGCGCCCAATCCAGCCGGAGCGCCCCGCGGCTGCGGCTGTGAGGACACCCGCGGCATGAGCCGGCCTCCGATCATCGCGACCCACGGCGTGGCCAAGGACTACGTGCTCGGCTCGCACGTCGTGCACGCGTTGCGCGGAGTCACGATCGACATCGAGGCGGGCGAGTTCGTCGCCGTCATGGGTCCGTCCGGCTCCGGGAAGTCGACGTTCATGAACCTGCTGGGATGCCTGGACACCCCGACGTCGGGCCGCTACTTCCTCGACGGCCATGACGTGGCCGGCCTGCACCGCGACGCGCTGGCCCGCATGCGCAACGCCAAGATCGGCTTCGTCTTCCAGCAGTTCAACCTGCTCCCCCGCACCAGCGCTCTGGAGAACGTCGAGCTGCCCCTGCTCTACTCCGAGGTGCCGGCTCGGGAGCGCCGGGGCCGCGCGCGCGACAAGCTGGCCGCCGTCGGGCTGGCCGAGCGGGAGCACCATCACCCCAGCCAGCTCTCCGGCGGCCAGCAGCAGCGCGTGGCGATCGCGCGCGCGCTCGTCAACGAGCCGGCGGTGGTCCTGGCCGACGAGCCGACGGGCAACCTCGACACGCGCACGAGCATCGAGATCCTGGCGCTCCTGCAGCGGCTCAACCGGCATGGGTTGACGATCGTGCTGGTGACCCACGAGCCGGACATCGCCGCCTACGCCGGCCGCGTCACGGTGTTCCGGGACGGCCGGCTGCTGAGCGACGAGCGGCGGGCCACCCCCGGGGACGCCGCCGCGGCCCTGGCCGCCCTGCCGGCCGAGGAGGAGGCGCTGGCGTGACGGCGGTGGCGCAGTCGGTCCGGATCGCGCTCCGCTCGCTGCGGGTGAACAAGCTGCGGAGCGCGCTCACGATGCTCGGCATCATCATCGGGGTGGGCGCCGTCATCGCCATGGTGGCGGTCGGCGCCGGCGCCTCGGCCCGGGTGGCCGAGCAGATCGAGAGCCTCGGCTCCAACCTCATCATCGTCCTCCCGGGCTCGGTCACCGCGAGCGGCGTTCGCATCGGCCAGGGCTCGCAGGTGACGATCACCGAGGACGACGCCGCCTCCATCGCGCGCGAGGTCCCGGCCGTGCAGGTGGCCGCCCCATCGGTCCGCGGCACCGCCCAGGTGGTCTTCGGCAACCTCAACTGGGCCACCGGCCTGCAGGGCGTCACCGCCGATTACTTCGAGGCGCGCGACTGGATCGTCCTCACCGGGCGTCCCATCGGCCCCGAGGACGTCGAGGGAGCCACCAAGGTCGTGCTCCTGGGCCAGACGACCGCCCTGAACCTCTTCGGCGACGCCGATCCGGTGGGCCAGGTCGTCCGGATCAAGAAGGTCCCATTCACGGTCATCGGCACCCTCGATCGCAAGGGGCAGAACTCCTGGGGGCAGGACCAGGACGACGTCATGCTGGTCCCCATCTCGGCGGCGAAGCGGAAGGTGCTCGGTCGGAGCTACGCGAACCCGCGGGCCGTGGGAGCCATCTCGGTCAAGATCTGGCCCGGCGAGGACATGGTCGAGGCGGAGGCGCAGCTGCGGGAGCTGCTCCGGCAGCGCCACCGCCTGCAGCCACACGAGGACGACGACTTCACCGTCCGCAACCTCTCGGAGATCCTGCAGACCCAGGAAGAGTCCTCCCGGGTCATGACCTACCTGCTGGCGGCGATCGCCTCGGTCTCGCTGCTGGTCGGGGGGATCGGGATCATGAACATCATGCTCGTCTCGGTCACGGAGCGCACGCGCGAGATCGGCCTCCGGATGGCGGTGGGCGCCCGCGGGCGGGACATCCTCGGCCAGTTCCTCGTCGAGGCCGTGACGCTGGCGCTGATCGGCGGCGCGATCGGCATCGCCGCCGGGGTGGGCAGCGCCGAGGCGCTGGCCTACTTCGCCGAGTGGCGCACCCTCGTGGCGCCCCAGGCCATCGCGCTGGCGTTCGGCTTCGCCGCCGCCGTCGGCGTGTTCTTCGGCTTCTATCCCGCGCGCAAGGCCGCGCGGCTGGACCCGATCGAAGCGCTCCGCTACGAGTAAACCCAAGCGCCCGGCGAAGCGCGCCAAGAAGCGCGCCAGGAAGAAGGCGCCCGCCCGGCCGCCCAAGCGGCGGGCGCGTCGGCCGCCCGCTGCCCGCCCGCCCACGCCCCGGCCCGCGCGGCCCCAACCGCCCCGGCCCATGCAGGCCGAGGTGCTGCTCCTGCAGCTGGCCGGCGACCTCGCTGCCCTGCCCGCGGCCAGCGGGGTCCCGGGCGCGCTGCGCGCGCTGGCAGCGGCCTACACGCCCGGCTCGCCGCTGCCCGCGGCCATGGCCGAGGCCTGCCTGCTGACGCGCGACGACAAGATGGCGATGCTCGCGCTGGCCTGGGCCCGCGAGCGGGTCCGGCTCGTGCTGGAGGAGCTGCTCGTGCGGGCGCCGGCTCGCGGAGTCCTGCCGGGCCGCGCGGACACGCGCTCGTGGCTGATCCTGGCCGCGTGCGAGGCGATGGCGCTGGAGCCGTCCTCGGCGGTCGCCGATCGCCTCCGCGCGCTCCTCGATCTGACCGGCCACCCGTCGGACCTCGCCTGAGCGCCGGTCACGATCGGCGGCCCCGTGCGGGCCGGGCCAGCCGAGGCACCACCTCGCGCACGAAGCGCTCCAGCATCCCCGTCGCCGGAAAGTCGGCGAAGCCGAGCATGAGATCCGTGGCGCCGCCGGCGGCGTACTCGTCGATGCGGGCGGCCACGCAGTCGGGGTCGCCGGCGAGCGCGGTCGCCAGGATGGCGTGGCGCGCGTCGACGCCGCGCTCGGCGCAGAACCGGGCGGTCCAGCTCGCCTGCTCGGCAGGCGACGCGGCCAGGATCACGTCGGCCTCCACCGAGCGCCGCACCTGGTCCGGACGCCGGCCGGCGGCGATCAGCAGGGCGTCCAGCCGCGACGAGCGCGCCGCGAAGCCGGCGGGCGTCACGTACGAGGCTTCCCAGCCGTCGGCCCGTCGGGCAGTCAGCGCCAGGGCGCGCGGCCCCATCGCCGCGATCCACACGGGCGGGCCGGGCTGCTGCAGCGGCGGCGAGACGAGCCGCGCACCGCGCAGGCGGAACACGGGGCCCGCCGAGACGACCGCCTCACCGCGCCACAGCGCGGCCACGATCGCCAGGGCCTCGTCGAGAGCGGCCACCCGCGCCGCGCCACCGGGATAGACGATCCCGTGACGCTCCCAGGCCGCCCGCGCGTCGGCGCCGCCGGCGCCGACCCCCAGGCGGAGGTCGAGGCGGCCGCCGGAGAGATGGTCCACGGTGACGGCCCGCCTGGCCAGCCACGCGGGATGGTGGGCGGCCGGGTCGAAGGCGTAGGTGACGGCGGGGCCGATGCGGGCGCGCCGGGTCACGGCGGCGAGCGCACCGAGCATGGTCCAGCCGTCGTGGGTGAAGTCCCAGGGCCCGTCGCCGTACGTGATGCGCGCGTAGCCCAGCTCGTCGGCCGCGCGCCAGAACCGCTCGATCGCGGCGACGTCCGTGGACCACGTCTGCACGCCGAGGGCGATCACCGGGCGAGGATGGGGCGAGGCCAGCGCGCCTGTCAACCGTGCGGCTGTTTGACGGGCGCGGGAGTCGCCCGCTACAGTGGGTCCGATGCGCTCCTGCCTCTGGCTCGGCCTGATCGCGCTCCTGCTCGTCGTGGCGCCCCCGGCCGCCCGCGCGCAGACGCCGGCCGAGTCCGCGCGCGCGCTGGTGGCCCGCTACCACGAGGATCCCGCCGCGGTCGACCGGGCGCGCGACCTGCTGGAGCGCGCGCTCGCCCGTGACCCCGGGGCCGACACGATGGTGATGCTCTCCTACGTGCACTTTCTCTACGGGGACGTGCGCGCGACCACCACCGACGACAAGCTGGCCGCGTACGACCGGGGCCGCGAGCTCGGCCAGCGCGCCGTGGAGCTGGCGCCGCGCAACCCGGAGGCGCACGTCTGGTACGGGATCAACACCGGGCGCTGGGGCCAGACCAAGGGCGTGATGCGCTCGCTGTTCCTGTTGCCCACCGTCCGCCGGGAGATCGAGACGACCCTGGCGCTCGATCCCCGCAACCTCCGCGCGCTCGCCCTGTCCGGCAACGTCTTCCTGGAGGTGCCGGGCCTCTTCGGCGGCGACCGCGACCGGGCCGAGGAGCAGTTCCGCAAGGCGCTGGAGATCGACCCGCGCTTCACCGTCGCCCGGGTCGACCTCGCCCGCGTCCTGATCGCTGGCGGCCGCTACCCCGAGGCCCGCCGCGAGCTGCGGCGGGTGATCGACGAGCGCGCGCCCCACAGCATCGCCGACTGGACCGTCAAGGACCTGCCACGCGCCCGCGAGCTGCTCGAGTCCATCGAGGGCAAGTAGACATCGCCGGCGTGATCCGGCGGCTGCGGCGCACGCGGCCGGCCTGGAATCCGACGGCGCTGGCCGAGGTCGCCGGCCGCGGCGATCCCTTCCGCGTGCTCATCGCCTGCATCCTGTCGCTCCGCACGCAGGACACCACCACCGGGCCGGCCGCCGCCCGGCTCTTCGCCGTGGCGTCCACGCCGGAGGCGATGCTGCGCCTGCGAGCGCCTCGCATCGCCGAGCTCATCTATCCGGTGGGGTTCTACCGGACCAAGGCCGGCGTGATCCTCGGCATCTGCCGCGACCTGCTCGAGCGCTTCGGCGGCCGGGTCCCCGACACGATCGACGCGCTGCTCACGCTCAACGGGGTGGGGCGCAAGACGGCCAACCTGGTCGTCACGATGGGATTCAACAAGCCGGGCATCTGCGTCGACACCCACGTGCACCGGATCTCGAACCGGCTCGGCTACGTCCGCACCCGGACGCCGGAGGAGACCGAGATGGCGCTGCGCGACCGGCTGCCGCGGCGCTACTGGATCGGCTACAACGACCTGCTGGTGGCCTTCGGCCAGAACGTGTGCGCGCCGATCTCCCCCCGCTGCTCGACGTGTCCGGTCGGCGCGCTCTGCCGGCGGGTCGGGGTGACCTCCGCGCGCTGACGGTGGGCGGCCTGTCGCCGGCGCATCTCAGCCGGCCCCGCCGAACAGCTCCACCAGACGCGCCTGCCGGTAGGTCCACGCGCGGGACAGCTGGCGGTGCACCAGGACGGCGTGCAGCGCACGGCCCAGCGGGCCGAGCGGCATCCGGTACGTCACGCGATCCTCCACCCAGGTGCCCCCCTTCTCCTCGAGGAACAGGTGACGATGCTCCCAGCGGGCCCAGGGCCCGCGCACCTGGACGTCGACGAAGCGATGCGGCGCATCGTACTCGCGCACGTAGGTGCGCCAGCGGAGGGGCAGCAGCCCGAGCCAGGCCGCCCGGAAGTCGAGCACGGCCCCCGCGTGCAGCGTGGCGCACGGCGTGAGCAGGCGCAGGCGGAGCGCGGGAGGGCTCACGCGGGCGAGGTTGCCGGGATCGGCGAAGAAGGCGAACACCTGCGGGCGCGGGCGGGCGAGCCAGACACGGGCTTCCAGAACGTGATCGGCCATGGGCTGACGCCGCCGCCGGCAGCGCGGGCTATCATAGGCGGGTGCCGGCGCTCAGTCAAACCCGCGCCTACGCGGCGCTGCTGCTCATCGCGATCCTGTGGGGCACGTTCCCGGCGACCGGCAAGCTCGCGGTCGCCGATTTCCCGCCGGTGTTCCTCACCGCCCTCCGGGGTGTCCTCGCCTCCACCTTCCTGGTGGCGCTGCTCGCGCGATCGGGAGCCGAGACGATGCGCGGCCTGGTGCCCGGCAGCGTCCGCGCCTTCGTGATCCTCGGCGTGTGCGGCCTCACGCTGTCCACCCAGCTGTCCTACATCGGCTATGCCTACACCACCGCCGCCAACGCGGCCATCCTGCAGGCGGCCACGCCAGTGCTGATCGCGCTCGGCGCCCGCGCGTTCCTCGGCGAGCGCCTGCGGCGGCGCCAGCAGGCCGGCGTCGCGCTCTCCATGCTGGGCGTGCTGGTGGTCGTCACCGGGGGGCGCCTGCTGACCCTGCGGGTCGAGCAGCTGCGGGCCGGCGACTTCATCACCCTGGTGGGGCTGGTGGCGTGGACCGCCTACACGGTGTACGGCAAGCGTGTCGTCACCACGCACTCACCCGCGCTGACCACGACCGCCGCCTACGTGGCGGGCACCGGCCTGCTCGTCGCCGAGGCCGCGCTCACGGCGCCGCTGTTCCCGCGGCCGGCGCTGACGTCGCCGGTGGCCTGGACCGTCGTCGTCTACCATGCCCTGTTCGGCGCCGTCGCCCACATCTGGTGGTACCGGGCTGTCGAGCGGGTCGGCGCCAGCCGCGCCGCGGTCTTCATGAATGTCACGCCCCTCGTCGGCATCGCGATGGCGACCACGCTGCTGGCCGAGCCCGTCGGCGTGGGGGAGGTGCTGGGCACACTGCTGGTGCTGGCCGGCGTCGCGCTGACGACGGCGCCGCCGCGAGCGGCGTAGCCCGGCGTCGCGGGGCTACAGCTTCTTCACCTCCGCCAGGATGCGGTCGGGATCGGGCAGCTGCCCGCGGCCGTAGCGCTCGACGAAGCGGATCGTGCCCGCCGCGTCGACGACGAAGGTCGCCCGCGTGTTGGCGTTCCACTCCGGCCAGTAGACGCCGTAGGCGCGGGCGGCGGAGCGGTGCAGGTCGGCGAGCAGCGGATAGTGGCGGATGCCCACCGACTTCGCCCAGTTCTCGTGGCTGAAGGGACTGTCGGTCGAGATACCCAGCACCTGGGTATTGGCCGCCTCGAAGTCGCCGATGCGCCTGTCGAAGGCCGGCATGCAGGTGCTTCAGCCCGGGGTCCAGTCCAGCGGATAGAACAGCAGCACGACGTGCTTGCCGCGGTAGTCGCTCAGGCTGATCTCCTTGAGCCCGATGGACTTCAGCGTGAAGTCCGGCGCGGGATCGCCCACGCCGGGGCCGGGTGTCCTCTCCGTCATGTCGCTCACGACGCTCCTCCCCTGGCGGCGCGGCGGACGCCGCCCGGCACGACCCGCGACGGCCCCGCCTTCGTGGGCGGCTTGCGCACGGCCGCCCACAGCCGGTCTCGCCGCGCCTCCAGCGGCTGGGCCGCCAGGCCCAGGAGACCGGCCGCCGTGGTGACGCGCCCGGTCTCCCACAGCCGCTCGAACCGCGTCGTGAAGCGCGGGTCGCGCACCGCGTGATGGTCCATGATGACACGGCAGCCGGTGGCATCCACGATGCGCCGGAGGTGATCGATCGCCCGCTCGATGGCCGTCGTGCCCAGCTCCCGCTCCACGTAGGAGGGCGGTCCCGACAGGTAGAGCGTGGTGGGCCGCTCCTGGATGAGCCACGCCGCGGCCACCGGGGAGAGCGGCCCCTGCACGTCGGAGGCGAACACGAAGCGCTCCGGCTCGCGATGGTCGACGACGCTCAGCGCCACCACGTGGCCGAGCGGCGTGCCCTCCCCGCCGTGGGGCAGCGGTGGCGACACCTTCAGCTCGAGGTCGAGCGCGCGGACCAGCACGCCGTCGGCCGGCTGCACGTGGGCCCGCCCCTGCAGCGCGCTCCAGAGGGCCTGGGCCCGGCGGGCCTGGGCTCCGGCCACCATCCGCCGCGGATCCTTGGCCAGGACCACCCGCCCGTCGTACGTGACCGGGTCCGAGCGGAAGTGGTCTTCGTGATAGTGGCTCACGAAGACGTAGCGCGCCCGGGCCGCGTAGGCGGAGATCCGGTCGTTGGCGCGCTTGAGCGCCTCCCACTCCTCCTGGCTCGGCGGCAGGCCGTAGCGGCTCGACGCCAGCGTGGCCCCGGGGTCGATCAGCACGCCGGTGGCGCCGGCCTCCACGTAGGTGGCCATGGAGCGCACGCCCAGCGAGTCGGCGGCGAGCGGAACGATCTTCACGCCGGGCTCTCAGCGGCCCGCGGCCGCGCGACGGGGGCGGCGCCCGGGCGAGCCGCGGTCAGATGCATCGGCCGCCGTCCACTTCGACGCAGGTGCCGGTGATCATCGCCGCGTCGTCGGAGGCCAGGAAGACCGCCGTGGCGGCGATGTCGGACGGCTCGTTCAGGCGCCCCAGCGGCACCGTGGCGACGTAGGCCCGCAGCCCCTCCTCGTCGACCTCCCGCTTGTTCATGAAGGTGGGCAGCATCGGCGTGTGCGTGGCCACCGGCGCGATGGCGACGACCCGGACGCCGTGCGGGGCCGTCTCCAGCGCCAGCGCCTTGGCCAGCACCACCACGGCGCCCTTGGAGGCCGCGTACGTCTGGCCGCCCGGTCGCGGCCGGATGGCCGAGGTGGAGGCCGTGACGAGGAACACGCCGCGCCGCTGGCGCTTCATCACCGGCAGCGCGTACTTGGCACCCAGCCAGACGCCCTTGACGTTGACGGCGAAGATGCGGTCGAACACCTGCTCCTCCACGTCCTCGACGTCGGTCTTCCACTGCGGGACGCCGGCGTTGGCGTAGAAGACGTCGAGCCGCCCCCAGCGCGCGACGGCCTGCTCGACGATCGCCTGGTTGTCCGCGGGCCGGCTCACGTCGGCGCGGGCCGCCGCGCCCTGGCCCCCCGCCTTGTCGATCTGCTCGGCCGTCTTGCTGGCCCCGGCCTCGTCGAGGTCGACCACGAGCACCCGCGCGCCCTCGCGCGCCATCGCGAGCGCGGACGCCGCTCCGATGCCCGACGCCCCGCCCGTCACGATCGCGACCCGGTCCTTCAAGCGCATGGGGCAGCTCCTCCTCGGCTAGGCGGCCAGCTCGGCCACCGTGCGCGCCGCGCCGGCGTCGCCGGCGACCATCAGCGTCGTCACCCCGGCCCCCGTCCACTCGGACAGCTGCTCGCGGATGCGCTCGCGGGGGCCGCAGAGCGCCACCTCGTCGACGAGCGCGTCGGGGACCGCCGCCGCCGCCTCGTCCTTGCGGCCGCCCAGGTAGAGGTCCTGGATCCGGGTGGCGGCGTCGTCGTAGCCGTAGCGGCGCGCGATGTCGTTGTAGAAGTTCCGTCCGCGCGCCCCCATGCCGCCCACGTAGAGCGCCAGGCGTGGCTTGACGGCGGCCCGGCAGGCCGCCACGTCGTCGCCGACCACCACCGGCACCATCGGCATCACGTCGAAGCCGGCGGTGGCGCGGCCGCCCGCGCGGAATCCCTCGTCCAGCCACGCGCGGAACATCGACATGCGGCGGGGGGAGAAGAAGACCGGGATCCAGCCGTCGGCGATCTCCGCGGCCAGGGCGACGTTGCGCGGTCCCACGGCCGCCAGGTAGATCGGCAGCTCGGCGCGGCCGTGCAAGATGGAGCGCAGCGGCTTGCCCAGGCCGGTGGCATCGGCGCCGCCGTAGGGGATCTGGTAGTACTCGCCGCGGTACTCGAGCGGCTTGTCGCGGCGCAGGATCGTCCGCACGATCTCGACGTACTCGCGGGTCCGGCGGAGCGGCTTGCCGAAGGCCTGGCCGTGCCACCCCTCGACGACCTGGGGACCCGACACGCCCAGGCCGAGCCGGAAGCGGCCGCCCGACAGCGCGTCGAGCGTCATCGCCGTCATCGCCGTCATGGCGGGCGTGCGAGCGGGTATCTGCATGATCGCGGTGCCCACGTGGATGCGCTCGGTGCGGGCCGCGATCCACGCCGCCGGTGTCACGGCGTCGGAGCCGTAGGCCTCGGCCGACCACACGGAGTCGTAGCCGAGCCGCTCGGCCTCCAGGATCCGCGCCAGGTCGAGCGCCATCGAGGCTCCCGAGTAGCTCAGGCTCAGCGCCAGTCGCATGCGAGTCCTCCCGTCCGTCGTCTCGCCGCCGGCCGCCCGTACCGGTCGGCCCGCGACGGCTCCCACTGGTACCGGGCCAGCGGCACCCGGCCACGCCGCAGCGCGATGCCCTCCTGCTCGAGGCGGATGCGCTGCGTCAGCATGCCGCTCTGCCGTCGCCGCCGGCTGATCGCACCCTGCGCGTTGACCACGCGGTGCCACGGCACGTCGTCGGGGCAGCGCCCCATCGCACCCCCCACCGCGCGCGCCGACCGCGCCCGGCCGATGAGGGCGGCCACCTGCCCGTACGTCGCGACCTGCCCTGGCGGGATCCGCCGCACCAGCCGGTACACCGCCGCCCGGAAGATCATCCGCGCGCGGCACCGAGGCCCAGCGCGTGCAGCCGGGCGTAGAGGCCGCCGTGCCGCAGCAGGGCCGAGTGCGTGCCTTCCTCGTGGATGCGCCCGCGGTGGAGCACCAGGATGCGGTCGGCGTCCTGGATGGTCGACAGGCGATGGGCGACCGTGATCGTCGTGCGTCCGGCCGTGAGCCGCGCCATCGCCTCCCGGATCATCCTCTCGGACTCGGGATCGACGCTGGACGTCGCCTCGTCCAGCACCAGGATTGCGGGATTGTACACGAGCGCGCGGGCGATGGCCAGGAGCTGGCGCTCGCCGTGCGAGAGATTCGCCGCCCGCTCGACCAGCGGCGTCGCCAGCCCCTGCGGCAGGCGCTCGAGGCGCGCGGCGGCGCTGGCCGTCGCCAGGGCGTCGGCCGCCACCGCTCGCCCGCCGGGGCCATCGACCGCGAGATTCGATTCGACCGTGCCGGTGAAGAGCACGGGGTCCTGGAAGATCACGCCGACGTGGCGCCGCAGCTGCGGCAGGTCCCACTCGCGTACGTCCACCCCATCCACCCGCACGCACCCCGCCTTGACGTCCCACGTGCGATTGAGCAGGCGCACGCACGTCGACTTGCCCTCGCCGGTGGTTCCCACCAGGGCCACGTGCTCGCCGGGCGCCACCGTGAACGTGCAGTCGGCGAGCACCCACCGCTCGCCCTCGTAGGCGAACCAGACGGCCTCGAAGGCCGCGCGGCCGGCGGTGGTGGCGGGGACGCGCGGCGCCGGCGGCGTCACGATGGCCGGGGCCCGGTCGAGCAGCTCGAAGATCCGCTCGGCCGAGGCCATCGCCGACTGCATCACGGTGTACTTGGCGCCGAGGTCGCGGATCGGCAGGAAGAAGCGGTTCGTGTACTGGATGAAGGCCACCAGCACCCCGAACGTCAGGGCCCCCTCCAGGATCCGTCCGCCGCCGTACCAGACGAGCAGGGCCAGCGCCACCGATCCCAGCGCCTCGACGGCCGCGTAGAGCGAGCCCTCGTAGAGGGAGGAGCCGAACAGCGCGCGGCGATGATCCTGGTTCAGCCGCTCGAACTGGCGCCGCTCGTGGGCCTCCCGTGCGAAGAGCTGGATGACGGCCATCCCCTGCAGCGACTCCTGCAGGAACGCGTTGAGGCGGGCCAGGCGCCGCCGGACCTCGCGGTAGGCGTCGCGGGCGCGGAGGCGGAAGAAGGCCGCCACCGCGAAGAGCACCGGGACGATGGCGTAGGTCACCAGCGCCAGCCGCCAGTCCAGCCAGAGCATCACCGCCACCAGGCCGGCCACGGTGACGACGTCGGCCACGATCGCGAACAGGCCGCTGGTGAAGGCCTCGCTCACCGCCTCGACGTCGTTGAGGACGCGCGTCATCAGGCGGCCGACCGGCGTGCGGTCGAAGAACCCGGCCTCGAGCCGGAGCAGGTGCCGGAACAGCGCCTCGCGCAGGTCGTGGACGACGCGCTGACCGGTCAGGGCCATCAGGTAGGCCTCCAGCATGCGCAGTCCGTAGAGCACGACCAGCGTGGCCGCGTAGAGGCCGGCGACCCCGGCCAGGCCGCTCCAGTCCGATTGCAGGATGTGGTCGTCGATGGCGACCTTCAGCAGGTACGGCTGGGCCAGCTCGACGAGCGCGACCACCGGGAAGAGGGCGATCGAGGACCAGACCAGCCGGTGGTGTGCCCCGGCCGTCACCCACAGGCGGCGCGCCAGCCGGCGGTCGAACGCCCGGCCGACCACGTCGTCGTGCTCGGG
>Ga0299914_10001362_pt1 | contig 16106 bp, 13 predicted proteins | sample RVTome_10_FD_201361 | JGI IMG/M metagenome (GOLD analysis project Ga0299914, IMG submission 201361) | Soil microbial communities from uranium-contaminated site in the Upper Colorado River Basin, Wyoming, United States - RVT153D57 (version 2) ...
AACCAGATCGCGAACACCAGCGCGCCCCACACGCCCATGATGCCGAACGGCAGGAACGAGCTCGCGCCGAACGAGTCGGTCATCGGCACGTCGAACAGATTGTCCACATCGAACTGGCCGATCATGCCGACGACGAACACCACGAGCGCGACCACGGCGAGTCCGGTGATCGCGAGCATCAGCCGCAGCGCCTCGCCCACCCCCCACAGGTGAATGCCAACGAAGATCGCATAGGTGGCAAGGAAAACCGGCCAGCCGCTGGTCAGTCCGAACAGGCCGAGCGCCTCGACGTACCCGCCGATGAACACCGCGATCGCCGCCGGTGCGATCGCATACTCGATGAGGATCGCGGTACCGGTGGCGAAGCCGCCGATCGGACCGAGCGCGCGCCGGGCGAACCCGTAGCCCGCGCCCGCGACGGGCATCGCGGCGCTCATCTCGGCGAGGCCGAACACCATGCAGGTGTACATCGTCGCCATCAGGACGGTTGCGATCAGCAGCCCACCCCAGCCGCCCTCGGCGAGACCGAAGTTCCAGCCGGCGAAGTCACCTGAGATCACATAGGACACTCCAAGCCCGGCGAGCAGCACCCACCCCGCCGCGCCCCGGCGCAGCGAGCGGTTGTCGAAGTAGTCCTCGCCCTTCGTCTCGTAGTCGACGTCAACGCCACGGTGCCGTTCGTCGTGGGCCATCGGGGCTCCCCCTCAATGGGCTATGATCGGTCCTTTGAAATATTGAAACGGGAGGGTGGCACGGGTTGAGTAACGCCGTCAAGGGCCATCTCGGTGGTTCAGGCCCCCCGTTGACCGCGGCCGGCGGAAGTGGTTCGATGCTTGAAAGGACTGATTTTAGCCCATTGGAAGGAGCGGTTGTCGTGTCTGGTTCCGATGGCCCGCTGACCGTCGAGGAGCTGCGCACCCTCGTGGACGCCGGGCAGATCGACACCGTGCTCATCGCCGTCACCGACATGCAGGGACGGCTCCAGGGCAAGCGGTGTGCCGCCCGCTACTTCCTCGACGAGGTTCTCCCCCGCGGTGCCGAGGCGTGCAGCTACCTGCTCGCCGTCGACGTCGACATGAACACCGTCGACGGGTACGCGATGTCGTCGTGGGAGAGCGGGTACGGCGACTTCGTGCTGACGCCGGACTTCGCGACGCTGCGGCTGGTGCCCTGGCTGGACGGGACGGCGCTGGTGCTCTGCGATCTGAGCTGGGAGGACGGCGGCCCGGTCGCCGCGTCACCGAGGCAGATCCTGCGCAGGCAGCTCGACCGGCTCGCCGACCGGGGGCTCACCGCCTACGTCGGCACCGAGCTGGAGTTCATCGTCTTCCGGGACAGCTACGAGACCGCGTGGCGGAAGGGCTACCGCGACCTGGAACCGGCGAGTCAGTACAACGTGGACTATTCGATGATCGGCACCGGCCGGATCGAGCAGCTGCTGCGCCGGATCCGCACTGGCATGGAAGGCGCCGGGATGTATGTCGAGTCCGCCAAGGGCGAGTGCAACCTGGGCCAGCACGAGATCGCGTTCCGGTTCGACGAGGCGCTGACGACCTGCGACAACCACAGCATCTACAAGACCGGCGCCAAGGAGATCGCCGCGCAGGAGGGCATGAGCCTGACGTTCATGGCGAAGTTCGACGAGCGCGAGGGCAACTCCTGCCACATTCACATCTCGCTGCGCTCGGCGGACGACGAGCCGGTGCTCGCGGGCGACGGACCGCACGGGTTCTCGCCGCTGATGGAGCACTTCCTCGCCGGGCAGCAGGCGTACCTGCCCGAGCTCACCTACCTGTTCGCGCCGAACGTCAACTCGTACAAGCGCTTCCAGCCAGGCAGCTTCGCGCCGACCACGGTGGCGTGGGGCATGGACAACCGAACCTGCGCGCTGCGGGTGGTCGGGCACGGGCCGTCGCTGCGGATGGAGAACCGGGTACCCGGCGGCGACGTCAATCCCTACCTCGCGGTCGCCGCGCTGGTCGCGGCGGGCCTGCACGGCATCGAGCGAGAACTGGAACTGGAACCCGAGTTCACCGGCAACGCCTACGACGCCGACCTGCCGCAGGTGCCCGCGACGCTGCGGGACGCCGCGCAGCTGCTCTCCGACAGCAAGCTCGCCCGTGAGGCGTTCGGCGACGACGACGTCGAGCATTACCTGAATGCGGCGAGGGTCGAGCTGGCCGCGTACGACGCCACCGTGACCGACTGGGAGAGGTTCCGTGGGTTCGAACGACTCTAAACCACTCATTGGCTTGACCACCTACGCCGAGCGGGCGCAGACCGGGGTCTGGGACACCGACTTCGCGCTGCTGCCCTTCAACTATGTCGACGCGGTCAGCAGAGCGGGTGGCGTTCCGGTGCTGCTGCCGCCAGTCAGCGACGACACCGACGGCTCGGCTGAGGCGGTCGCCGCGCTCGACGGGCTGGTGATCTCCGGTGGCGCCGATATCGACCCCGCCGCCTACGACCAGCCGCCGCACCCGGCCACCACCGGTACCCGACCCGGCCGCGACGGCTGGGAGATGCGGCTGCTTGAGCACGCGTTGAGCCGCGACCTGCCGGTGCTCGGTGTCTGCCGTGGCGCGCAGGTGCTCAACGTCGCGCTCGGCGGCTCGTTGCACCAGCACCTGCCGGACGTCGTCGGCCACGAGTCGCACCGCCCATCGCCCGCGGTGTTCGGCCCCACCCGGGTGCGATTGGCGGAGGGCAGTCTTGCCGCGCGAATCCTCGGCGGCGACTGCAAGGTGCCGTGCTACCACCACCAGGCACTCGACCGGATCGCCCCCGCACTCGACGTCAGCGGCTGGTCCGAGGACGGCACGGTCGAGGCCGTCGAGCTGCCCGCCCGGCGCTTCGTCCTCGGCGTGCAATGGCATCCCGAACAGGACTCCGGTGACCCGCGGCTGTTCGAGGCGCTGGTCGCCGCCGCACTGAGGACTGCTAGCAGGTCCGAAGCATCCAACACGAGGACTGCTAGCAGGTCCGAGGCATCAGGCACCGAGGAGGCGCGATGACGACGTTCGACGTGATCAACCCGGCGACCGAGCAGCGGGTGTGCAGCGTGCCGCTGGCGTCCGTCGACGAGGCGGACGCGGCCATCGCCCGCGCCGAGAAGGCCCAGCAGTCCTGGCGCTCGGTGGCGCCGGCCGACCGGGCGCGGCTGCTGCGCCGGTTCGCGGAGGCCGTCGACGCCGATCTCGAACACCTGGCCTCGCTTGAGGTCGCCAACGCCGGGCACACCATCGGCAACGCGCGGGGCGAAGCGGGCAACGTCCGCGACGTGCTGCACTACTACGCGGCGGCGCCGGAACGGCAGTTCGGCAAGCAGATCCCGGTCGACGGTGGCGTGAACGTCACGTTCGCCGAACCGCTCGGCGTGGTGGGCGTGATCGTGCCGTGGAACTTCCCGATGCCGATCGCGGCGTGGGGCTTCGCGCCCGCACTCGCCGCGGGCAACGCGGTGGTGCTCAAGCCCGCCGAGCTCACGCCGCTCACCGCGCTGCGGCTGGCCGAGCTCGCCCGCGGGGCCGGTATCCCGGAGGACGTGTTCCAGGTGGTCCCGGGCAGGGGCTCGGTGGTCGGCGAACGGTTCGTCACCCACCCCGGCGTGCGCAAGGTGGTCTTCACCGGTTCGACGAGCGTCGGCAAGAAGATCATGGCAGGCTGCGCCGACCAGGTGAAACGGGTGACGCTGGAACTCGGCGGCAAGAGCGCCAACATCGTCTTCGCCGACGCCGACCTGGAACGGGCCGCGGCGACCGCGCCCTACGGCGTCTTCGACAACGCAGGCCAGGACTGCTGCGCGCGTTCCCGGATTCTGGTGCAGCGCAGCGCATTGGACGAGTTCATGGCACTGCTGGAGCCCGCCGTCACGGGCGTGAAGGTCGGCGATCCGGCGGACGAGGCAACCGAGATGGGGCCGCTGATCTCGGCGGCACAGCGCGACGCGGTCTCCTCCTTCGTCCCCGGCGACGCCCCGGTCGCGTTTCGTGGCGACAGCCCGGACCGCCCCGGCTACTGGTTCCCGCCGACTGTGCTTGCGCCGATCGACCCGGCGTCGCGGGCGTGGCGGGAGGAGATCTTCGGCCCGGTGGTCGCCGTGATGCCGTTCGATGACGAGGACGACGCGATCGGCATCGCCAACGACACCGCCTACGGCCTCGCCGGCTCGATCTGGGCCCGCGACGTCGGTCGGGCGCTGCGGGTGGCGCGCGGCGTGGAGAGCGGCAACCTCTCGATCAACTCCCACTCCGCCGTCCGGTACTCGACCCCGTTCGGCGGTTTCAAGCAGTCCGGCCTCGGTCGGGAGCTTGGCCCGGACGCGCTGGACGCGTTCACCGAGACCAAGAACGTTTTTATAGCTACTGAGGACTGCTAGCCAGGTCCGAAGCATCCAACACGGAGGAGTGAGATGAGTCAGCGACTCGAAGGCAAGGTCGCCGTCGTGACCGGCGGGGCGAGCGGGATCGGCCTCGCCACCGTGCGGCGGCTCGCCGCCGACGGCGCCACCATCGTGATCGGCGACATCGACCCGGACGAGGGCAAGGCGGCCGCCGACGAGGTCGGCGGGCAATTCGTGCCCACCGACGTCACCAACGAAACCGACGTGCAGAACCTGTTCGCCACCGCCAACGACAGCCACGGCTCGGTCGACATTGCCTTCAACAACGCGGGCATCTCGCCGCCGGACGACGACTCGATTCTCGACACCGAGCCCGACGCGTGGCACCGGGTGCAGGAGGTCAACCTCACCTCGGTCTACCTGTGCTGCAAAGCGGCCATCCCGTACATGCGGCGGCAGGGCAGCGGTTCGATCATCAACACCGCGTCGTTCGTGGCGGTCATGGGTGCGGCGACGTCCCAGATCTCCTACACCGCGTCGAAGGGCGGCGTGCTGGCGATGTCGCGGGAACTCGGCGTGCAGTTCGCCCGTGAAGGCATCCGGGTCAACGCGCTGTGCCCGGGGCCGGTCAACACTCCGCTGCTGAAGGAGCTGTTCGCCAAGGACCCGGAGAAGGCGCAGCGCCGCCTCGTGCACGTGCCGATGGGCCGGTTCGCCGAGCCCGAGGAGATCGCCGCCGCGGTCGCGTTCCTGGCCAGTGACGACGCGTCCTTCATCACCGCGTCCACGTTCCTCGTCGACGGCGGCATCTCCAGCGCCTACGTGACGCCGCTGTAGGCGCCGGATGGTTAAATCGTGGAGTCAGACCTTTAACCATTGACACCCAGGCCGGAGGCCAGCGTGGTGAGCAGTGAGGAGGCGACCTCGGTCGGCCTCGTGGGCCCGGCGGACGAGGCGCTGTTCCGACCGGTCAGAAGCGGTAACGCCTTCGAGGAGACCGTCGAGCGGCTGCTCCAGACCATCAAGCTCGGCGTGGTCGACCCGGGCCAGCGGCTGCCCGCCGAACGTGACCTGGCCGCCCGGTTCAACGTCAGCCGGGTCACGCTGCGCGAGGCGATCCGCGCGCTGCAACAGGCCGGCTACGTCGAGTCGCGCCGGGGCCGCTACGGCGGCACCTTCATCAGCGAGACGCCGCCGCGTCCCGATCGGCGGCGTCTCAAGCGGGTCGCCCTGGAGATGGGCAGCGCGCTCGACGACGCCCTCACGCTGCGCTACGTCCTCGAGGTGGGCGCCGCCGAGGCCGCGGCATGCCGCGAGCTGACCGAGGCGGAGCGAGAACACCTGCGGCGCAGGCTCGACGAGACCACCACCGCCACCCTGGACACCTACCGGCGGCTCGACTCCCGCTTTCATCTCGCCGTCGCCGAGGTCAGCGGCTCGCCCTCGCTGACATCGGCGGTCGCCGACGTGCGGATGCGGCTCAACGAGCTGCTCGACGCCATTCCGCTGCTGACACGCAACATAGAACACTCGAACGAGCAGCACACCGCCGTCGTCGACGCCATCATCACCAGCGATCCCGAGGCGGCCCGGCAAGCGATGGCCGAACACGTCGACGGCACCGCGGCACTACTCCGCGGCTTCCTGGCCTGACGCCGCCTCACGGTTGCTACGCCGCCGGGGCGTCCGTTCGCGGGCGTTCGAGCACGAATGTGTCGAACGGCTCTGGCGTGCCGCCGGTCAGCGCGGTGCGGTAGTAGGTCACGCAGATGCGGGTGGTGCCGCCGGAGGTGCCGGGATCGACGTCGAAGGCGGCGAATCCCCACGGGTGCAGCGGGTCCCGCACCGCCGACCAGGGCGCGGGTTCGCGCTCGGTCGTCGACCGGCCGGTGATCACCTTCGCGGTCGGTGCGACGGCCACATCACCGCCGTAGGCGTTGGTGGGTATGGCGGTGCCGCCGCCTCCCAGCGTCATGTGCACCGTGCCACGGCTTGTGTCGATGACATCGGTCGCGGTGCCCGTCACTCGCGGTGTCAGGGTGGCGCTGGTGGGCTCGACGCCGTGCACCGGATGGCTGCGCTCGTAGTCGTGGTCGTGCCCGCACAACACCAGGTCGACGCCATAGCGGTCAAACAGCGGGAGCCACTCCTCGCGGATACCGAGGTCCGCGCCGTTGCCCTCGGCGGAGGACAACCCCAGCTGGTGCATGACGACCACGATCCAGTCGATCCCCAGATCCTCACGGGCGGCGGCGAGCCTGCTGGCCAGCCACAGCCGCTGCGCGCCCGCGCTGTAGCCGCGGATGTAGGTGTTGCCGCCGTCCTGGTAGCACACGTCGTCGTTCTGCAGCGAGATGAACCGGACACTGCCGACGGTGAAGTCGTACCAGTACCCCGCGAAGTCCGTGCCGCCGTTGCCCGGCAGCGCGAACTGCGTGGTGTAGGCATCGAAACCATGCGGGCCGTTGCCGCGTTCGTTCTCGTGGTTGCCCGCCGCCGGCATCCATGGGCGGTACCGCGCGGAGCGCGCGTTGTTGCCGAGGAACCGCCGCCAGACCCCGGTCCGGTCGGAATTGACGTTGGCATAGCACAGGTCGCCGTTGAGCAGGTGCAGCAGCGGGTCTGCCCATTCGATCTGATCGACCACGGCAGCACCGGCCGGGCCGGATACCACGTCCGAGGCATCACCGGTGCCCTGGTCGCCGAAGCTGGTGAACCGGAACGGCGCCCGGCCGTCCGGCCCGGTACGGAAGCTGCCCTGGGTCGGCGCGGCGCCGTCGTGCAGCACCTCGTAGATGTAGCTGGTGGACGGCCGCAGCCGGTCCAGCTCGACGTGGTGGCTGATCACCTCGACACCGGTAGCGCCGTCCACATAGGTCCGGGTGTCCGCCGCGACCTCCGTGCCCACGCCGCCTTCCGGCGTGCCAAGGCGCAGCCGCGGCGCCGACACCGAGCCCTGCGTCAGCCACGACGCCGTCACCTGGCTGGCCGCGTCAGCGCCGAACTGGAGGTGCATGCCCTCCACGGGGACGGTGCCCGCGACGGCGGGACGCGCCCACAGCAGCGCCGCGCCGCTCGCGGCGGACCACCCCACGAACGACCGGCGGGAGACCCCAGAACCCCTGTCATCCGTCATGCAGCCTCCTCCTCGTGCGCGGCACGCCGCGCCGTTGCCTTGACATCGGCGTGATCCCGAACGTTAGGCAGCCCCGCGAACCACCCCACGCCGGTTCGCCAACCTGGCGTGAACTCTCGCCAAACGCCCGGACCGCTGCTCAGGGCGCCGCAACCTGGGCGAGTCCGGCCGCCACCTCGCGGTGGAGGTCCAGCATCGACCCGGCCGTCGACGACCAGTCGAACCGCTCGGCCTGCCGCCGGGCGGCGATGCGGGCGGTGCGGGCATCCCGGCTCGCCAACCGCAGCACGGCGTCGGCCAGCGCGGGTGGCTCCGGCGGCGCCCACGCGCCCGACGCCTCGGTGACCAGCTCACGACCACCGCCGCGATCCGCCGTCACCACCGACGTGCCGGACGCCAGCGCCTCCAGGATCGACAACCCGAACGTCTCCCCCGGGCAGACGTACAGCGCCACGTCGGCGAATGCCAGCGCAGCGGCCAGCGCCCGCCGGTCATCGAGATGGCCGTGGAAGGTGACCGGCGCCCCGGCCGCCAGCCTGCGCAGGCTGGCGAGCAGCGGCCCCTGCCCGTAGACGTCCAGCCGGACCGGGACGCCGCGCCGGTGCAGCTCGACCGCGGTCGCGACCGCGAGGTCGGGGCTCTTCTCGCGCGAAAGCCTGCCCGCGTGCACCAGCCGCAGCACGCCGTCCGACCCGGGATGCCCGCGACTACGCGGGTGGAACATCTCGAGATCCACCCCGAGTGGGACGTGCCGCAGCCGTGCCCGCGCCGCAGCGGGAAACTCGCCCGCGGCGTAGCGGGACGTGACGACGATGGCGTCGAAGCCGCCCGACAGCACCCGGTGGCAGGCGCTGATCGCCGTGCTGATGCCGGCATTGCGCGCGCTGCGAATCCCGATCCGCAGCGCCATCATCGCGTCCAGCCGTTCGTGCGAGAACAGCACACACCCGGCACCCGCCTGGCGGGCCCAGCGGGCCACCGGCACCATGGTGGTCTTGTCCGAGACCTCGATGGACGTCGGCGCGAACTCCGCCAGCACGCTGAGCACCCGCCACGGCTCCACGATCATCCGGTAGCCGCCTGGGACCTCCAGCGCCCGCAGCTGCACATGCAGTCCGGACGAACTCTCGACGATCGCATCCCTGACCCCCGGCGTCACCAGCAACCGGTGCGCCCCCGACGCGGCGTAGCGGGCGCCGAGCGCGTCCACGGCGGTGCGCATGCCGCCGGAGTGCGGCCCGACGAAGTTCGCGAGCTGAGCGATGCGAGGCGACATCAGGCGGCCCGGTCGACGCGCTCGAGCACCGCCGCGTAGTGACGCGTGACCAGCTCGTCCACCGTGCGGGTCCAGGTGCGGTCGCACACCCGGGCCTGCGCCGCCCCCGACAGTCGCCGGCGCAGTCCGGCGTCCCGCACGGCCGCCGTCAGCATGGCTCGGAGCGCCGCCGGATCGGACGGCTGGTACAGCAGGCCGGTGCGGCCGTGCTCGATGAGGTCGACCGGGCCACCCGCCGCCGGCGCGATCGCCGTCACGCCGCTGGCCTGCGCCTCCTGCACCGTCTGGCAGAACGTCTCGTGCTCGCCGGGATGCACGAAGACGTCGAGCGACGCGAAGACGCGGGCCAGCTCCTCGCCTTGGAGCATGCCGGTGAAGTGCACGTCCGGCAGCAGGCGCTCCAGGTCCGCCCGCTCGGGTCCGTCGCCGACGATCACCATCCTGGTCCCGGGGATGGTCGCCAGCTCGGCGAGCCGCCACACACCCTTCTCCGCCGCGATCCGCCCGACATACCCGACCACGACCTCGCCGTCCGGTGCGATCCGTCGCCGGAGGTCGTCGTCGCGCCGCGCCGGGCCGAACAGCGTCAGGTTCACTCCCCTGCCCCACCGATGGACCTGCGGAATGCCCAGTGCCCGCAGCCGATCCACCGTCTCCGACGACGGCGCCAGGGTGCGGTCGGCGCGGCGATGGACGCGCCGCACCCAGCGCCACAGCACGGTTTCGGCGCGCACGTGGTACTGCCGGGCGAACCCCGCCAGGTCGGTCTGGAAGACGGCGACCGTCGGCACGCCGAGCCGCTTCGCGGCGCGGAGCCCGGCCACCCCGAGGACCGCGGGCGACGCCAGGTGCACGACGTCCGGCGCGAAGCGCGCCAGCGCGTTGGTCATGACCTTGTCCGGCAGCCCGACCGGGAACTCCCGGTAGAACGGCAGCGGCACGCTGCGTACCCGCACCACGGGGATGCCCGCGTGCCGGTCGTCGCCGGGGCTCGGCGCGACGATCAGGACGCTGTGCCCGGCGGCGGACAGCTGCTCCGCCAGGTGCCGCACGGTGTTCGAGACCCCGTTCACATGCGGGAGGAACGACTCGGCCACGATCGCTATACGCACGTGTGCACTATGGCCATGCCGGGTGAATCTACGGTGATTCCGACATGACCTGTGCGTGTGGGTCGGCTGTCCGGTCGGTGTGGATCATGCGCGGCTCCTCGCGCCGGCGCGCCCGGGCCGCCATCTCCGTCGCGGCCATTCGCATAGCCCACGGCACGACGTCGTTCGCCCGGCGACCGAGCCACGGGATGCCCCGGCTCACCATCCACCACGCGTTCTGCAACGGCCGTGGCGCCGGGCCGGTCCGGATCGTCGGGCAGCTCACCCGGACGCCGCGGGCCTGGAGCATGAGCGCGAACTCGCGGGCGAGCCACCGGTGGCCCAGCTCGCTGGGGTGCAGCCGGTCCACGCTCCAGAACGCCCGCTGCTGCGCGACCGGCTCGTCCCGCAGGTCGAGCCGGATCCCGCCATGCAGCGCGTGCGCGGCGTCGTACGCCGCGTTGAGCGTCTCGATCCGCCGCAGCAGTGGTCGCCGCAGCAGCGGGGGCAGCCGCAGCACCCGGCCGTGGTCGTGGAACCGCAGCGTCATCACCAGCGACCCGGCCTCGGTGAGCGCGCCGATGGTGCCGACGACGTCGTCGTGCACCCGAGCCGGGTCCCACGTCGACTTCATGGTGTCGTTCATGCCGACGACCACCGACGCGAGGTGCGGCCGCAGCCCGAGGGCCTCGGGCAGCTGACCCGCTCGCAGCGATGCACAGGTGGCGCCGGAGACCGAGAGGTTGGCATAGGTCAGATCATGACCGCGGGCCAGCTCGGCGGCCAGCAACCGGGACCAGCCACGCCAGCCGGTTCCGGTGACGGGGTCACCCATCCCGACCGTCGTACTGTCCCCCAGCGCAACGAAACTCAGGCGTTCTGTTGTCACATCGTCAGGCTCATGCCGGCGTCCGGCTGCCGATCCACCGCGCCGTGACGTGTCGCTGAACCCGTGGCGAACTCTGGCACGCCCAGCGCACGCACGGTCCATCCGGCGGCTCGCCACGTGGCCGCGTCCAGCGAGTTGCGGCCGTCTAGCAGGCACGGCCGGTCGGCCAGGCCCCGCAGCCGGGCCGGGTCCAGCGCCCGGAACTCCGCCCATTCGGTCAGGTGCAGCACCAGGTGCGCGGCCCGGATCGCGTCCTCGGCGGTCTCGGCGTACTGCAGCTCGGGCGCGACTTCCTTGGCGTTGCGGTTGGCCCGCGGGTCGTACACCTGAACCTCGGCACCCGCCTGGCGCAACAGCCGCGCGACGTCGAGCGCGGGAGAGTCGCGGACGTCGTCGGTCAGCGGCTTGAAGGCGGCGCCGAGGACGGCGATCCGGCGGCCGTTGACACTGCCGCCGCACTCGTCGACCGCGGCCTCGACCATGCGGCTGCGGCACCGCAGGTTGATCTCGTCCACCGCGCGCAGCAGCGCCATCGACTCCCTCGCCCCCAGGTCGTTTGCCTGCGCGATCAGCGCCCGGACGTCCTTGGGCAGGCAGCCGCCGCCGAAGCCGAGCCCGGGATGCAGGAACTTGCGGCCGATCCGGGCGTCATGCCCCAGCGCCTCCGACACGGCCAGCACGTCGGCGCCCGCGGCGTCGGAGAGCTCGGCCACCATGTTGATGAACGAGACCTTCGTCGCCAGGAAGGCGTTCGCGGCGCATTTCACCAGCTCGGCTGTCGTCGTGTCGGTGACGACGACCGGCACGCCGAGCTCCACCGGCCGGGTGTAGATCTCCCGCAGCGTCTGCTCCGCCGCCGCCGAGGACACGCCCAGCACCAGCCGGTCCGGGCACAGCGTGTCCTCCACCCCGTGCCCCTCCCGGAGGAACTCCGGGTTCCAGGCCACGTCGACCCACACGCCGTCCGGGGCGTGGGTCGCCGCGAGCTCGGCCAGGGCCTGCGCGGTGCCGACCGGCACGGTGGACTTGCCGACCAGCAGCGCGGATCGCCGCAGCAGCGGTGCGAGATCGCGCACCGCCGAGAACACCTGCCCCATGTCGGCGGCCAGGCCGTCCGCTTGCTGCGGCGTGCCCACGCACAGGAAGAACACGCTGGCGAACTCGGCGGCCTCGGCCAGCTCCGTGGTGAACCGCAGCCGGCCGGAGTCCGTGTGCCGCCGCAGCAGCTCCGCCAGGTGCGGTTCGAAGAACGGCGCGTCGCCACGCTGGAGCCGCGTGACCCGGTCCGGATCGACGTCGACGCCGACGACGTCGAAGCCGAGCTCCGCCATGCACGCGGCATGGGTGGTGCCGAGATATCCGGAGCCGATGACGGCGATGGTGGGATGCACGGGGCCTCCCGAGAGGTAGTGGACTGTCACCGGCACGGTGCATGAGCCAGACGAACGCCCGGTATCTCAGACGCAACGTGTCGTGGACGTCCGGACGACAGCTGACCGCGCGATGAACACCGAGATTCAAGTTGATCACTTACACTGGTCGCTTCGCGTGTACCCGTGAGCCGTCGAGGTGGTCGCTGTGGCGGAGGTTTCCGATACCTTGTCGTTGGAGTGGGGTGGCCGTCCGGCTCGGGGCGCGACCGGTCCCATGCTCGCCGCGCTGGAGCCCGCGGCGCATCGCTACAGTTTCCAGCCGGGTGCGCGTCGCCGGTCGAGCGTGACGTATCTGGACACGGTGGACCGGCGGCTGCGCAAGAAGGGGTTGTCGCTGCGCCATGAGTCCGCTTCGGACTCCGGTGTGCTGGTGGCCGCCGGCCCGGATGGTGTCGATTCCACGCCGTTGCCCGAGGAGCCGGCATGGCCCGCGCTGGCCGAGCGGCTTCCGGCGGGCTCGGTGGCCGACCGGGTCGGCCCGGCGATGTGGGTTCGTGCGGTGGCCCCGGTGGTCGAGACCGTGGTGGTGAGCCGGGAGATCACTGCCCGCAACGAGGACGACAAGATCGTGGCCCGGCTGCACTGGCAGGAGGCGACCGCGAACGGCTCCCCGACGCTGGCCCGGGTGTCGCTCGACCCGTTGCGCGGGTACGCCGCCGACGCGGAGCGGATCGCACGGCTGCTGGCCGACAGTGGCGAGTTCGTCGTCGCGGAACGCAGTGTGGCCGAGGTGTGGCTGCGGCACGCCGCCGACGGCGAGGCGGAGCGACGGCCGGGGATCGCGCCGGGTATGAGCGCGGACGTCGCGGTTGCCACGGCACTGCTGGGTTTCCTCGATGCGATCGAGCGCAACGTGGCGGGCACGATCGACGACGTCGACACCGAGTTCCTGCACGATCTGCGGGTCGCGGTGCGGCGCAGCCGCTCGGTGCTGAAGCTGACCGGCGATGTGCTGCCGGAGCGGCTGGTGGCGCGTGGGGCGCGGGAGTTGAAGTGGCTGGGCGATGCCACCACGCCCACGCGCGACCTGGACGTCTACCTGCTCGAGCTGGACGAGCTGGCCACCCGCCTCACGGTCGGCACCCGGGCGGATTTGGACGACTTCGCCGCCCACCTGCACCGGGAACGGGCGACGGCCCGGCGGTCGCTGGTGCGCGCGCTGCGGTCAAAACGCTTCGAGCGGTGGTGCGAGAGCTGGCGGCAGTCGCTTGCCGAGATCGTCTCCTCCGGCGGCAGTGAGCAGTCGGGCAGCGTGGCGGAGCTGGCGCGCGACCGGGTGCGGGTGGCCTACAAGCGGGTGCTGAAGCGGGCGAACGCGATCACGCCGGACTGCCCGGCGGAGCGGGTGCACGCGCTGCGCAAGCGGGCCAAGGAACTGCGCTACCTGTTGGAGATGTTCGCGCCGGTCTGCGACCGCAAGCCGCACCGCGCGGTGGTCAAGAACCTGAAGCGGGTGCAGGACATCCTCGGCGCGTTCCAGGACGGCGAGGTGCAGAGCGCGAGCCTGCGGGTGTTCGCCGAGCGGATGCTCGACCGGCGGTCGGCGAGCGCGGCCACCCTGCTGGCGATGGGCGAGCTGTCGGCCGGGTTCGCCGGAGAGCAGCGGCAGGCGCGGGACGAGCTCACCGACGCCTTGCCGGGTTTTCTCGGCTCGTCGGTGCACAAGCGCGTGACCGCGATGCTGCCATGAAGATCGTCGCGTCGTACAACGTCAAGGGCGGCGTCGGTAAGACGTCGACCGCGGTCAACCTCGCCTACCTCAGCGCGGCTGACGGCAGGCGCACGCTGCTGTGGGATCTCGACCCGCAGGGCGCGGCGACGTTCCTGTTCCGGATCAAGCCGCGCGTCAAGGGCGGCAGCGCAAAACTCGTCAGCGGCACGAGGCCGATCGAGGCCGGGCTGAAGGGCACCGACTTTCCCGGGCTCGACCTGCTGCCCGCCGACTTCACCTACCGCAACATGGACATCGACCTCGCCCACAGCAAGAAACTGACGCTGGGCACGCTGCTCGACGGGCTCGCCGAGGAGTACGACGTCGTCTTCCTCGACACCCCGCCCAGCCTGTCGCTGGTGTCGGAGAACGTGCTGCGAGCCGCCGACGTCGTGCTGGTCCCGATCATTCCCACCGTGCTCGCGGTGCGCACCTACGACCAGCTCACCGACTTCGTCGCCTCCTTCAACGGCCACCACCCCACCCTGCACGCGTTCTTCTCCATGGCCGACCGGCGCAAGTCGCTGCACCGCAGCGTGCTCACGGACCTGCCGCAGCAGCGCTCCGGCATCAGCCCCACCGCCATCCCGGCCGCCTCACTCATCGAGCAGATGGCCGTCCGCCGCGAGCCGGTGCCCGTCTACGCACCACACAGCGCGGCTACCAAGGCGTATCGGTCACTCTGGACAGAACTCTCCGACTTGCTCGGCTGAACCTCGCCGAATCGGGTTGTCATTCACGGTCGCGGCGGGCGTTGTTTACTCACTGTCCGCTCCGATACGGTCGCAAACGCACTCACATGGGTGATACAGATGGGCTAAGGCCACTCGACCGTTTGGCCAGGAGGGGACACCATGCGGAAGATGCTCACCGGCGTGGGCGTGGCGGCTGCCGCGGCGACCGTGCTCGCGCTCATCGTCACGCCGATCTCCACCGCCGAGCCAGGGCCCGGCCACTTCGCCCCGCTCACCTCGCACTCGAAGGGGCAGGGCGGCATCGCCGGTTCGTACATCGTCAGCCTCCGCGACGGCAGCGACCCGGCCGCTGTCGCCCGCCAGCTCGGCGTGCGGCCCGAGCACACGTACAACTCGGCGATCACCGGCTTCGCCGCGGACCTGAGCCCGCGGGACCTCAAGTCTGCGCGGAAGAACATCAAGGTCTCCCACGTCTCGCAGAACTACCGCATCCAGGTGGAGCCGCAGCAGTCGTCGGCGGGCTCGTGGGGCCTCGATCGGATCGACCAGCCACGGTTGCCGCTGGACGGAAGCTATAACGTCGACAACGCCGGGTCGGGGGTCACCGCCTACGTCATCGACACCGGCATCGACCCCACCCACCCCGGCTTCGAGGGCCGCGCGTCGGTCGGGTTCGACGCCACCGGCGGCAACGGCATCGACGGCCACGGGCACGGCACGCACGTCGCGGGCACCATCGGCAGCCAGACCTACGGTGTGGCCAAGGACGTCAACCTGGTGGGCGTGAAGGTGCTCAACGACAACGGCAGCGGCACCAGCGCGGACATCGTTGCCGGCATGGAATGGGTCGCGCAGCACCACGACGGCCCCTCGGTGGCCAACATCTCGCTCGGCGGCTCGCACGACCCCCTGCTGGACCAAGCGGCCACCAACCTGGTGCGGTCCGGGGTGTTCACCGCGGTCGCCGCGGGAAACGAAGGCCGCAACGCCAACGCGATTTCGCCCGCCGGTGCCGACGGCGTGTTCACCACCGCCGCCTCGACCAAGAGCGACGGCTCGGCCAGTTTCAGCAACACCGGCAAGAGCATCGAGGGTTACGCGCCGGGTGTGGGGATCACCTCCACGGTCCCCGGCGGCACCGCCACCTACGATGGCACCTCGATGGCCAGCCCGCACGTGGCCGGTGTCGCCGCCCTCTACCTCCAGGCGCATTCCGGCGCGGGACCGGCGGCCGTCGTCTCGGGCCTGCAGGACATGGCCGCAAACGGCGTCATCGACGGCGCCCCGGGCAGCACCATCGCGGACCTGCTCCAGACCGGCAACCTGTAGTTGACGTGCTCCCCGCTGTGAGCGGCGGGGGTTCCCGCACGGCTACGCCGCGTTTGGGGTGCTTCCTGCTTCATCGCCGACCGCCACCCCGGAGAGTGGTCTTACATCGACTCCACAGGCGTTTAGCCTCTCCGCACGCCCTGCGGCGAGGATGTTCTTCGCGGCGTTGTGGTCGCGGTCGTGGACCGCGCCGCACCCGCAGAC
>Ga0299914_10001363_pt1 | contig 16102 bp, 19 predicted proteins | sample RVTome_10_FD_201361 | JGI IMG/M metagenome (GOLD analysis project Ga0299914, IMG submission 201361) | Soil microbial communities from uranium-contaminated site in the Upper Colorado River Basin, Wyoming, United States - RVT153D57 (version 2) ...
CTTCGAGGGCGGCGACGTTACCCATGTCGAGGGACGGATCGACCCGGTCGCCGACGCGGAGACGGTCGAGACCGAGCTGATGCTGGCCGACCTCGAGAGCCTCGAGAAGCGCGTCCCGAACCTCGTTAAGAAGGGGCAGCAGGGCGATAAGGAGGCGAAGATCCAGGCCTCGGTGCTCGGCCAGGCGCTCGAGCTGCTGCGCGATTCCAAGCCTGCGCGGCTGACCCAGCCGAAGGACGCCGAGGAGAAACTCGCGCTCGAGCGGGCGCAGCTGCTGACCGCCAAGCCGGTGCTCTATGTGTGCAATGTCGACGAGGGCGAAGCCGCAAGCGGCAATGCGCACAGCGCGCGCGTGTTCGAGAAGGCCGACGCGGAGGGCGCCGGGGCGGTGATCATCTCGGCCGCGATCGAGGCGGAGATCGCGACGATGCCGGCCGACGACCGGGCGGAATTCCTCAAGGATCTCGGCCTCGTGGAGACCGGCCTCGCCCGCATCATCCGCGCCGGCTACGAGCTCCTGCACCTGATCACCTTCTTCACCGCCGGCCCGAAAGAAGCGCGCGCCTGGACCGTCGAGAAAGGCGCCAAGGCGCCTCAGGCGGCCGGCGTGATCCACAGCGATTTCGAGCGCGGCTTCATCCGCGCCGAGACGATCGCCTTTGACGATTTCGTCGCCTGCGGCGGCGAGGCCGGCGCCAAGGAAGCGGGCAAGATGCGCGCCGAGGGCAAGGACTATGTCGTCCAGGACGGCGACGTGCTGCTATTCCGGTTTAACGTCTGACGCTGGCGATCCACACCGCCTCTGCTAGGCTCCGGAGATGATCGGGTCTTTCGCAATCCTGACGGCGGCCTTCGTTGCCCAAGGGCAGCCCGCACCCGCCTGTTCCTATGACCGCCAGGCGATGATGGCGCTCGGCCAGCATGACTTCGATCAGGATCTGCAGGGCGGATGGCGCCCGCTCGCCGACCGTGCAGGTTGCCGTCTCGTCGCCGCCGATTTGATCCGCGACTATCGGAGAGCGCATCGGTCGGAGGATCGCATCCTCTTCTGGCACGAAGGACAGCTGCGAGCGCTGGAAGGACACGCCGAAGCGGCGATCAGCTTGTTCGAACACGCGCGACGAAGCGACTCGGACGTTATCGGCTGGAACCACTATGTGGATGCGACAATCGCATTCCTGCGCCGCGACCGGAGTGGCGTCCTCGCGGCGCGGGCGAGACTTGTCGCCTTACCGCGTCCCGAGAATTTTGTCCGCGTCGATTCCGCTGGCCGTCCGCTTGTTTGGCCGCTCAACCTTCGCATCATTGAGCGCTTCGTTTCATGCTTGGGCAGAACCTATGCCGAGGCGCTCGGCGATTCTTCCTGCTCTGATTGAGACTGCTGCGAACGTCACTGGGACTATTGCGGCTTGTCAGCATGCGCGGGCGCGGCCGGGCTGGAGCCCGACCTCAGCGCATCCGAGTTGATGTGATAGCCGATCAGGGTCGACTCCCCGTCGGCGAGACGAAAGACGAATTCCTCGGTGCCGCGTCCACGCGCAAACTCGGTCTCGTAATTCAGCACCGCCGCCGAGCCGCCGGAATTGAAATTGACCCGCCAGCCGGTTTGCCGCGCGTTGCGGACTGCGCCGAGCCGCTCGTGGACGGTTTGAAGGAAGCGGGCGCCGGCTTCCTCGCTGCCGGTCCCCCGAAATTCAGGGCCGCTGGACCGATAGATTTCCTGATAGCGGCCGGATGCGAGCTGCTGCCGGAAGAGCGCGACTCCCGCTTCGGCGGTCGCCTTGTCCTGGGAGATCGAGCAGCCGGAAAGGCCGAGCAGGGCGGCCGCGATGAGCGCCAGGAATCGCATTGGAAATCCCCCCTTGGTGCAACCAAGACTAGCGCGGAACGCGCATCCCCGGCAAACAGGATCGGCTGCATACACCGACCCGAAACCGAAACAGCCGAGAGATAGGGGCACTTTCATGCTGACCCGCCGCCATTTCGTCGCCGGCGCCGCCGCGACCGCCTTCGCCGCCCCCGCCATCCTTCGCGCCCAGACGCTCTGGCGCCATTATCCGTTCAGCCTCGGCATCGCCTCGGGCGATCCGGCGCCGGACGGCTTCGTGATATGGACGCGGCTCGCCCCCGATCCGCTCGAGCCGCATGGCGGCATGGGCATGGGTGCGATGCCCGTGAAATGGGAGGTGGCGAGCGACGACCGCTTCCAGTCGATCGTCGCCCAGGGCGAAGCGCAGGCGCGGCCGGAACTCGGCCATTCCGTTCATGTCGAGGTCGCCGGGCTGCAGCCGGACCGGCCGTATTGGTACCGGTTCGAGGCGGGCGGAGAGCGCACTCTGCGGGGCCGGGCGCGGACGCTTCCGCTCGCGGGCTCCGCGCCGGAAACGCTTCGCTTCGGCGTCGCCGGCTGCCAGAATTACGAGGACGGCCTCTACACCGCCTATCGCCATCTCGCGCGTGAGGAGCTCGCCTTCGTCTACCATTATGGCGACTATATCTACGAATATCGCGGCGACCCGCTGCGGCCGCAATGGTGGACCGGCGACGTGTTCGTCCCTGTCCGCCAGCATGTCGGCCAGCTTCTCTACTCGCTCGATGATTATCGGCGCCGTTACGCCCAGTACAAGATGGACGCGGATCTGCAGCGCGCCCACCTCGCCCATTCCTTTTTCGTCACCTTCGACGACCATGAGGTCGACAACAATTGGGTGGCGGACATCGACAGCCGCGACACGCCCGCAGAGATCTTTCGCCTGCGCCGCGCCGCGGCCCTGCAGGCCTGGTACGAGCATATGCCGGTGCGGCGTCGGTCGCTGCCGAGCGGCTCTTCGGTCCAGGCCTATCGCAGCGCGCGCTTCGGCAGTCTCGCCGAGCTGAACTTCCTCGATACCCGCCAATACCGCTCCAACCAGCCGTGCGGCGACGGCTTCAAGCCGGTCTGCGACGAGGTCCGGGCGCGCGATGCGCACGTGCTCGGTGCGGAGCAGGAGGCGTGGCTGACGCGCAATCTCACGCGGCGTGAGACGAGGTGGAACTGCCTTGCGCAGCAGGTGATGATGATGGCGCTCGACCGCCGCACGCGCGACGAGCCGGAACCGATCCGCAATATGGACACCTGGGCCGCCCATGAGGTGCCGCGGGCGCGGCTGTTCAACCGGATGCGCGGCCTCGGCAATGTCGTCGTTCTGACGGGCGACGAACATCAGAATTTTGCCGGCATCCTGCACGACCCCGGATCGGGGTCCGGGGCAGGTCGCGACACGCCGGTCGCGGTCGAGTTCGTATCGACATCGATCTCGAGCGGCGGCGACGGATCGGACGTGCGGCCGGGCAGCGACCGGATCCTCGCCAACAATCCGCAATTGAAGTTCATCAACGACCAGCGCGGTTATCTGACCTGCGACGTCTCGCCCGACGAGTGGCGGACCAACTTCATGGTGATGGACCGGGTGTCGACGCCCGGCGGCGCGATCAGCAAGCGCGCGACGATCGCGGTTGCGCGGGGGACGCCGGAATTGCGGCAGGTTTAGCACGCTCGCGCCGCGGCGAACGCCGCATTATTCGCGCGCAGAGGCGCAGAGGGGCTGAGCCGGCCCCGGTCGGCGTCAGTCCGAGTCAGGCCGGCCGGGACCGGCGGCAATCGCGCTGGCATCGACTCGATTTCCGTTGCAAATACGAACCGACAAGTTCGTAGGCCGGAGGCGCGGGTGATCTATTTCGAGGATATCGAGGTCGGCAGGGAGACCAGGTTCGGCAGCTATGAGGTCACGCGCGAGGAGGTGCTGGAATTCGCGCAGAAATATGACCCGCAGCCGTTCCACCTCAGCGACGAGGCGGCCGCGAAAACCTATTTCGGCCGGCTCTCGGCGAGCGGCTGGCATACTTGCGCGATGACGATGGCGGTAGTCGCCCGAAAGGTCGTCGACGAGGAGCAGGCCGGACTCGGGTCACCCGGTATTGACGAGCTGCGCTGGCTGAAGCCGGTCTATCCCGGCGACACGATTCACGTAACCGGCCGCATCGTCGAGAAGACGCCGTCGCGGAGCAAGCCCGACATCGGATCGTTCCGAACCGAGACGGTCGTCACCAACCAGGACGACGTTCCGGTGCTCCGCTTCACGTCGATCGTGCTGATCCGGCGGCGGCCGGCAGAAAGCTAGTCGCCTTCGAAATCGAGCAATGCGTGGACGGGGAAACCTTGCTCGCGGAGCCGGGCGGATCCACCGAGATCGGGCAGGTCGATGATGAAGCTGGCGCCCGCGACCTCGGCGCCCGCCCGGCGGACGAGGCGCGCGGCGGCGAGCGCGCTGCCGCCGGTGGCGATCAGATCGTCGGCCAGCCAGACGCGCGCACCAGGCGCGCAGGCGTCGATGTGCATGGTCAGGCGGTCGCTGCCATATTCGAGCGCATAATCCTCGGCGATCGTCTCGCCGGGCAGCTTGCCGTCCTTGCGGATCAGCAGCACGCCGGCGCCGAGCCGCTGGGCGAGCGCGGCGGCGATGACGAAGCCGCGCGCCTCGATGCCGGCGATCAGGTCCGGCTTCTCCTCGATGCGGAAGGCGAGCCGCTCGATCGCCGCGGCAAAGCCGGCGGCGTCGAGCAGCAAGGTCGTGATGTCGCGGAACTGGATGCCCGGCTTGGGAAAGTCGGGAATGGTGCGGACCAGCCCCTTCAGATCGTCATGCTCGCCGATCATCGGGCGCCCTCCCTCGAGAGCGAGCTCAGCCGGCGATGCCGGCGTCGCTCTTTGCCTCGGCGGCCTTCGCCTGGTTCTCCGGATCGAGCACGCCGGTTTCGCGGACGCGGCGGCTGGACGGGCCGTGCCAGATGTTCTGGTAGGACAAATAGCCCAAAACGGTCGCGATGATCAGGAAGATCAGGGCGACGAGGCCCATCTGACGCTGCGATTCGAGGGTCGGCTCGGCCGTCCAGGCGAGGAAGGCGGAGACGTCGCGGGCCATCTGGTCGCGCGTCGCCGGCGTGCCGTCGGCATAGGTGACCTGGCCGTCCGCGGCCAGCGGCGGCGGCATCGCGATGTTGAGGTTGGCGAAATAGGGATTGTAGTGCAACCCCTGGCCCGGCCGGTTCTCGGCCGGCAGGTCCGCCGGCGGATCCTGGTAGCCGGTCAGCAGCGAATAGATATAGGGCGCGCCGCCGTGGCGAGCCTTCACCATCAGCGACAGATCGGGCGGCAGCGCATTGTTGTTGGCGGCGCGCGCGGCGGTGTCGTTCGCATAAGGCAGCGGGAATCGGTCCGACGGCAACGCCTTGCGGGTGGCGGGCTCGCCAGTATCCGGATTCACGCTCGGGACCTGGATCTGCCACTGATCCGCGATCGCGCGGACCTCGGCCTCGTTATAGCCGAGGTCGTGCAGGTTGCGGAAGGCGACGTAGCGCAGGGAGTGGCAGGCGGCGCAGACGTCGCGATAGACTTGGAAGCCGCGCTGGAGCTGCTGGCGGTCATAGCGGCCGAACGGGCCGTCGAACGTGAAATTGACGTCGCTGCGCGCATGCTTGTGGAAATGATGCTCGACCGTTTCCTGGGGCGGCTCGCTCACATAAGCGATCGCGCCCCAGAGCAGCGACCAGGCGGCGACGCCGACGAAGCCCAGGCCGACGAGGAAACCGAGAATGCGGACCATGATCGTCTCGTCCCCTTATTCGGCCGCGGCCGGCTGGGCGCCAAGCGGCGCGGCTTCCGCCTTCTCGCCGTGCAGCACGCTTTCCGAGATGGAATTGGGCAGCGGCAAGGTTCGCTCGACCATCGACAGCACCGGCAGGATGATCAGGAAATAGGCGAAATAATAGATGGTCGCGACCTGGCTCAGCATCACCCAGGGCTCTTCCGCCGGCATGCCGCCGCAGAAACCGAGGATCGCGATGTCGACCAGCAGCACGTAGAAGAAGATCCGGAAGGTCGGCCGGTAGCTGCCCGAGCGCACCGGCGATTTGTCGAGCCAGGGCAAGAAGAAGAGCAGCAGGATCGAGCCGAACATCGCCAGCACGCCCCACAGCTTGGCCGGCAGGATGAAGTCGACGGTGAAGGCTCGCAGGATCGCGTAGAACGGCCAGAAATACCATTCGGGGACGATGTGCGCCGGAGTCGAGAGCGGGTTCGCCTCGATATAATTGTCCGCATGGCCGAGATAGTTCGGCAGGAAGAAGACCAAAAGCGCGAGCAGGGTCAGCGCCGCGCCGGCGAACCAGCCGTCCTTGGCGGTGTAGAACGGGTGGAACGGCACCGTATCCTGCGGAGTCTTGACGTCGACGCCAGTCGGATTGCCCGAGCCCGGAATGTGCAGCGCCCAGATGTGGAGGATGACCACGCCGGCGATCACGAACGGCAGCAAATAGTGGAGCGAGAAGAAGCGGGTCAAGGTCGCCTGGTCCGGCGCAAAGCCGCCGACGAGCCAGGTCTGGATCGGCTCGCCGACCAGGGGGATCGCGCCGAACAGGCCGGTAATCACCTGGGCGCCCCAGAAGCTCATCTGTCCCCAGGGAAGGACATAGCCCATGAAGGCGGTCGCCATCATCAAGAGGAAGATGACGAGCCCGAGCATCCACACCATCTCGCGCGGCGCCTTGTAGGAGCCGTAATAGAGGCCGCGGAAGATGTGGATGTAGGTGACGATGAAGAAGAAACTGGCGCCGTTGGCGTGCAGATAGCGCAGGAACCAACCCTGGTTGACGTCGCGCATGATGTGCTCGACCGACGCGAAGGCGCCGTTGACCGACGGTTCGTAATGCATCGCCAGGACGATGCCGGTGACGATTTGGATGACCAGGGCCAGGCCGGCGAGAACGCCGAAATTCCAGAAGGCGTTCAGGTTGCGCGGGACCGGATAGCCGCCGCCGACGCTGTTGTAGACGAGGCGCGGCAAGGGCAGCCGATCGTCCATCCAGCGCATGAAGGGATGCTTCGGCCTATATTCCTCAGCCCAGGGAAAGCTCATTGGTCTGTACCTCAGCCGATGCGGACGGAAGTGTCGGTAAGGAACTCATATTCCGGCACTTCGAGATTGAGGGGCGCCGGGCCTTTGCGGATGCGCGCGGCAGTGTCGTAATGCGAACCGTGGCAGGGGCAGAAATAGCCGCCATATTCGCCGCGATTCTCGCCTTCGGCCGCGCCGAGCGGGACGCAGCCCAGATGGGTGCAGACGCCCAAAGTGATCAGCCAGTTGTTGTGGCCTTCCTTGGTGCGCTCGGCCAGGGACTGGGGATCGCGCAGCGAGCCCGCATCGACCGCATTGGCGGCCTGAATCTCGGCCGGAGTCAGGTTGCGGATGAAAATCGGTTGCTTGCGCCAGACCGTCTTGATCGCCTGGCCCGCCTCGATCGCAGAGATGTCGACGTCGATCTGGGCGAGCGCGAGCACGTCCGCCGTCGGATTCATCTGATTGACCAGGGGATAGAGCAGGGTAGCGCCGCCGACACCGGCAAAGCTCACCGCCGCAATATTGATGAAATCCCGGCGGCGCACGCCGTCCACGCCTGGTGCCTCGCTATGTTCAACCGCAGCCATAATGTCCTTCAGCGATCTAACTGAACCGGATACACGGACGCCCCCCATGCTGTGGCCGGTTCCCGGACAGGATTCCGGGACAGGCGGCCGCCGCGGCTCGGGCGCCTGATAGACGCCAGTACGCCGCTTTGCCAACTGCCATTTTGAAGGGCTTGTGACAGTGAAGGCGCGCTACGCTATCGCGCACTTCATGCGGCTCGCACTGTTCCAGCCCGATCAGGCCGGCAATGTCGGAACCATCCTCCGGCTTGCCGCCTGCCTCGGCGTTCCGATCGACGTGATCGAGCCTTGCGGCTTTCCCTGGGGCGATCGGGCGCTGAAGCGCGCGGGCATGGATTATGCCGAAATCGCCAACGTCACCCGCCACGAAAGCTGGGAGCGATTCGAGGCCATGCTTGGCGACCGGCTCGTGCTGCTGACCACTGGCGGCGACACCCGTCTCGATGCCGTCCGATTCGAGCAGGACGACGTCCTCCTGCTCGGCTCGGAAAGCGCCGGTGTACCCGATATCGTCCATGATCGAGCCACGCTCCGGATCCGAATCCCGCAGGTCCCGCGCGCCCGGTCCTTGAATATCGCAGTCGCGGCGGGCATCGGGCTGGCGGAGGCGCTGAGGCAGACGAAGAGATGGCCGCGATGATCGAGCTCGACGACCAGCAACAGGCGGCGCGCGACTGGTTCGAGCGCCTGCGAGACCGGATCTGCGCGGAATTCGAGGCGATCGAGGCGGAGGCCGGCAGCGATGCCCGCTTCGCCTATTCGCCCTGGGAACGGAGCGAAGCGGAAGGCGAGGACGGAGACGAAGCGTCCACCACCCGCGGTGGCGGAACGCGCGGGCTGATGAAGGGTGAAGTGTTCGAAAAGGTCGGCGTCAACGTCTCGACCGTAAGCGGCGCGTTCAGCCCGGATTTCGCGCGCACGATTCACGGCGCCGAGGAGGATCCGAGCTTCTTCGCGACCGGGATCAGCCTGGTCGCGCATATGGCCAACCCGCACGTTCCTGCCGTCCACATGAATACGCGCTTCCTGTGCACGACGCGGCGCTGGTTCGGTGGCGGCGCCGATCTCAATCCGCCGATTCCCTATGAGGAGGATACGGCCGATTTCCACGCGCGCCTGCGCGCCGCCTGCGCCGCTCACGACCAGACCTATTATGATCGCTTCTCGAAATGGGCGGAGGATTATTTCTTCATCCCCCATCGCGGCGTCCATCGCGGCGTCGGCGGCATCTTCTACGACCATCTCGAGGGCCACTACGATGCCAATTTCGCCTTTACCCGCGATGTCGGCGAGGCTTTCCTCGATGTCTTTCCCCGCCTGGTGCGCCGACGGATGAACATGGCATTTGACGAGTCCGATCGCGCGCAGCAACTCGAATGGCGCGGCCGTTATGCCGAATTCAATTTGATCTACGACCGCGGTACCCTGTTCGGGCTCAAGACCGGCGGCAATGTCGATGCGATCCTGATGAGCCTGCCGCCGCTGGCGACCTGGTCGTGAGCGCCGCATTGTGCGAACTTCCGCACGACCATGTCGGGGCGGTGGTCACATTCCTGGAAATGACCGAGCGGCCGGCACCGGCGGCGATTCCCACTTCGCCGCTTCGGCTCGAACATTGGGCCGCGATCGATCCGGCCCGCTATCGCAGCCTATTCCGCAAGGTCGGCGGCAGGTGGCTCTGGTATTCGCGCCTGGCGATGAACGATAGCGCGCTGATGGCAGCGGTTGCCGAGGTCCATGCCGTGCTCGACGGTGCCGGCGAGGCGGTCGGCCTGCTCGAGCTCGATTTCCGCGAGGCTGGCGAGTGCCTGATTCGATTCCTCGGTCTGGCTCCGGAACTGGCGGGCCAGGGCCATGGCCGCTGGCTGTTCGCCGAGACGTTGGCCCGGGCCTGGGCGCCGGGAATCGAGCGGGTGCGTGTCCATACCTGCACGCTCGACCACCCCGCCGCCCTGCCAGCCTATCTGCGCGCCGGTTTCAGGGCGCGCAGCCGCGCCTTCGAGCATTTTCCGGACCCGCGCCTGGCGGGCCTGCTGCCGCGCGACGTCGCGCCGCAGCTGCCGATACTGGATTAGGTGGAGAGGGCGGATCGGTCGGCGCGCGCGAGCTGGGCGTAGATTCGGGCGATCAGGCTGGTGAGATAGGGCCCGACGGCGGTGTTCACCCCGGCCATGACGATGATCAGCAGCAGTGCGCCCAGGCTGCCCGGCTGGGCCGGCCCGGTGAAGACGAGAATAACAAGCCCGGCGACGATCTGGATCGCGGCCGTGCCGATGACATAGGTCAGGCCGACGAGCAGGACGAACGCGACAAGCTTGAGACCATGACCCGACGTCAGGCTCCAGCTGCGCCTGATGATCGCGACGGGACCCACCGACTCGGCCGCGGCAAGCGGCGTCATCGCCATCAGGCGAGCGCTGACATAGATGACCGCCGGCAGAAGCAGCAGCATCAGGATCAGCATAGCCGTCGCGGTTGCCGGAGTCGGCACGGCGCCGCCGGACGCCGCCCCTGGAACAAGCGCGACGACGATCATCGCGATCACCAAAGCGAGTGCAATCCCCACAAGGGACAGGATCAGGACTGCGCCGAGCAAAGAAAGAAAGCGGCGCGCCCCGTGGGCGATCGCTTCGCCGACGGACACGCCGGGCCGCAAAGCGAGATAGCTGATCGCCAGATTGCCGACCATGCTGGCGATCAGGGTGATCGGCAACAGCAGCAGCCAGAGGCCGGCGGGCGGCGGCTGATCGGGCGCAGGCGGCGCCGGCGTGAACGCCTGCAGCACCGCGACCGGCAATGCGACCAACATGAAGGCAAGCGGAAAAAGAAGCCGCCCCTCGCGCTTTACGAACGCCGCGGCCTCGCTCCATGCTTCGCTGATCGACAGTCTCGCCATGCTTTTCCTTCCGGTCCGGGGCGCTTATGCGCGAGCGTCATGACAGGTGCAACGCATCCCCTGGCGACGGATCACGCCGCGACTGACCCCGGCGTCGAATGGCGCGTGTCGCCGGGTTTGATCCCCTATCCCGAGGCGCTCGCCGATATGGAGGCATGGGCCGAGGCGATCCGCGCGGGAACCGCCCCCGAGCGGGTCTGGCTGCTCGAACATCCGCCGCTCTACACTGCCGGAACAAGCGCCGACCCGGCCGAATTGTTCAATCCCGAGGGCCTGCCGGTATTCAAGGCTGGGCGCGGCGGCCGATACACCTATCACGGGCCGGGCCAGCGCGTGGCCTATGTGCAGCTCGATCTCGACCGGCGGGGACGCGACGTGCGCGGTTTCGTCCATGCGCTCGAAGGCTGGGTGATCGCGACCTTGGGCGATCTGGGCGTAAAAGCGCGGCGCGCGCCTGGGCGGATCGGCATCTGGGTGGACCATAATGGGACCGACGCGAAGATCGGCGCGATCGGCGTCAGAGTGAGGCGCTGGGTGACGATGCACGGATTCGCGGTCAATCTGGCCCCGAAACTTTCCCACTTCTCAGGGATAATCCCCTGCGGTATTGCCGACTTTCCAGTGACCAGCCTCGACGAGGCGGGGGTGACCGACGGTCAAGCCCGTTTCGATCTGGCGCTGAGGCTGAGGTTTGAGGAATTCCTGGTCTCGCTCGAGGGGGGAATCAGGGAGGGTTGAGAGCCGTATCCTTTCCGGTTAATGTGCAAACCGATTTGGGCATAAAATGGGGGCCTACCCGACCAAATCATCAATCTAGGGAGACCTTTTAATGCGTAATCTTCTTTCGAAAGCGACCGTTGGTGCGATGATTGCCGGTGCGGCCCTCACTGTCGCGGCGTGCGGCGGCGAAGCCACCACCAACACCACCAACACCACCGACATGGGCAATGACGTGTCGATGGACGCCAACATGACCGACATGAGCATGGACGCGAACATGACCGACATGAACGCGACCACGACGGACATGAACGCGACCACCGACATGAACGCGATGCCGACCGAGGCCGACGCTAACGCCAGCAACGGCATGTAATCGGTTCGCAAGAAAGCGATTCGCGGAAGGCCGCCGGGAAACCGGCGGCCTTCTTCTTTTTGGGGTCAGGGGATTAGCTGCTTTGCCGATCCGCGCGAGCGGACGAAGCAGGCGCTTGCGCAGCCGACGCCGCGCGGGGATAAGGTCGCCTGCAACAAAGTCACGCAAATCAGGAGTCCGGAGCGGATGCGCATTTTCCTCACCACCACCCGCCTCACCCTCGCCGCCGGCGCGGCGCTGATCGTCGCCGGCTGCAGCGGCAGCGAATCGGCGAGCAATGCCGCCAACGATCTCGGCAGCAATGTCGTCCTCGAGGAGCCGGTCAATGACGCGACCGCGCTGGAATCGGCCGCCAACGTGACCGAGCCGGTGCCGGTCGACAATATGACCGATGCGGTCGAGGAACCTCAGACCAGCGGCGGCGACACCGGCGGCAATACGCTCCAGAGCAACGACGTCGCGGGCATGTGAAGGTCGACAGGCGGCGCTCAAGCGTGGCGCCGCCGCGACCGACGCGGGCGAAGCCGCTGGGGTTCGCCCCGCGCCATTGCTAGGATCGGCTCGTCCCAGCGGGAGGAAGAAATGAAGGTGGTTTCCGCTCTGAAAGCCGGGATGCTCGCAGCCTTGGCGCTGGCCGCCATGGCCGTGCCGCAGGCGGCGCAGGCGCAGCTTTTCCTCTACGATCCGGATTTCCGGTCGGGGCCGATCGAGCCCAGTGATCCGCTGGTCGGCATTGCCCTGCCCGGCGCGACGCCTGCCGAATATCGTGCGCATTTGGTCTGGAACCTGCGCTCGGGCCTCAACGTCGCCGCGCTACAGTGCCAGTTCTCGCCCTATCTGCGCACGGTCGACAATTATAACGGGATCCTGGCCCATCACGCCCGCGAGCTCGCCGCGGCCTATTCCGCGCTGGAGGGCTATTTCCGCCGCGTCGGCGGCCGCAACGGACCGCGGCAGTTCGACAATTATTCAACCTCGACCTACAACAATTTCTCGACCCTCCACGCCCAGCTCGGCTTCTGTCAGACCGCGTCGCGAATCTCTAAGGAGGCACTGCTGCGTCGCCAGGGCGAGTTCGCCCAGCTCGCCGCGGCGCGGATGCGCGAGCTGCGCAACAGTCTGACCCCGGCCTATGACGCGCTGGTCTTCACCCGCATGCCGATCCAGCCGCGGCCGCTCAACCTGGCGCCGCCGGACTGCCGCAGCCTGCCGCGCGCCGAACGGCGCGAGTGCCAGCGGGCGCAACGAGCGCGGCGCTAGAGCGCAATGGCTCCACATTGAATCACACACCAACCCGTCATCCTGGCGGAAGCCAGGATCTCAGTTTTCTTGCAAGCTACTGAAAAGGCAGTGAGATCCCAGCTTTCGCTGGGATGACGGGATGAGATGTGGCCGAGCGAACCTAAACTCATCCCGCTCTAGGAGCCGCCCCTCCCTGGAAGGGGGAGTAAATTCTACGGTAGACCGACCACCTTGTGGGTCTGGAGGCTGAGCGACCAGGCCGGATTTTCCATGACGAAGGCGATCGAGGATCGCAGCGTGGCCTCGCGGTCGGGACAGTCCATCGGCTGGATCAGGAAATGGTCGAAATCCCAGCGCTCGAGCTCGGCCGGGTCGATGCCGCGCTGCGGCCAGACCAATTTCAACTCGTTGCCGGAACGCTGCACCACGTCGGTGCCGGACTTGGGGCTGATGCAGAGCCAGTCGATCCCGGCCGGCGCCGGCAAGGTGCCGTTGCTTTCCACCGCAACCTGAAAGCCGCGCCCGTGCAACATGTCGATAAGGTCGGAGTCGAGCTGGAGCATCGGCTCGCCGCCGGTGATCACGACCAGCTTGCGCCCACCATCGCCCCAGAGCGTGTCGACCTTGTCGGCGAGCGCCGTTGCATCCGGATAGCGGCCGCCATTCTCGCCATCGGTGCCGACGAAATCGGTGTCGCAGAAGGTGCAGTTCGCGCTCGCTCGATCGGCCTCGCGCCCGCTCCACAAATTGCAGCCGGCGAAGCGCAGGAAGACGGCGCGGCGGCCGGCCTGAATGCCTTCGCCCTGGAGCGTGAGAAAGATCTCCTTGACCGCGTAGCTCATGCGCCGGCCTCGACGAGGGTTGTATAGTCGGTCGGATCGGCAATGCCGGCCTCGGCGAAGCCGCGCGCGCGTAGCCGACACGAATCGCACAAGCCGCAATGTTTTAGATCCGGCGTCGGATCGTAGCAGGACCAGCTCATGCCCGCGTCGAGCCCGAGCCTCGACGCCTCGCGGACGATGTCGGCCTTGGACAATGCGATCAAAGGCGTGTGGACGGTAAAACAATCGCCCTCGACCCCGGCCTTGGTGGCGAGATTCGCCATCGCCTCGAACGCCCGGACGAATTCCGGGCGGCAATCGGGATAGCCGGAATAATCGAGCGCGTTGACGCCGATGAACAGGTCGCGCGCGCCGGCCGACTCAGCCAATCCCAGGCAAAGCGACAGGAATATGGTGTTGCGGGCCGGCACGTATGTGACCGGGATGCTCTCGGCTTCGACGCCTTGCTTCGGCACGTCGATATCGTCGGTCAGGGCCGAACCGCCGAAGCGTCGGAGATCGAGCGGGAGCACCAGGTGGCGATCGGCGCCGAGCTCGCGGGCGATGGTTGCGGCGGCATCGAGCTCTATCCGGTGGCGTTGATTATAGTCCAAGGTGAGCGCGAGCAGTCGGAATCCGGCCTCGCGCGCCAGGCCGGCGGTGACCATGGAATCGAGCCCTCCCGAGAGGAGGATGACGGCAGTGCGGGTTTCGGTCATTGCCGCGGATATAATCGACGGACCTGGAAAAAGAATGGGCCGCTCCCTGGAGGGAGCGGCCCAGTTCAGGCAATAAAGCCTGCTAGGGAGGAAAGCGTGCCACTCGCGGCACACACCCCTTGTAGCTAAGTCGTGGTAAACAGACCGTTAACGACCTTTGAGGCTGCCATTCATCATTGGAATAGCCCCTCGAGTCGGTAATCTCGGCATTCTCGCCGCCTATTTTCGATCAGCCATCCAGCTCGTCGAGCTTGATCGGGAACACGCGCGAGCAGAATTCGCAGTCGACGCTGATGAAGCCCTCGTCGTCGGCCATCTCCGCGCGCTCGTCCGGGCCGAATCGGGCAAGGACGCCGCGGACATGCTCGTGGCTGCAGCGGCAGCCCTTGCCGAGCGGAAGCCCGGGGAGCACCCGCACTTCCTCCTCCTCATGGAACAGCCGCCACAGCAGGTCCTCGAGATTGAGGTCGGCATCGACGAGCTCAGAGGCGCGAATCGTCTCGGCGAGGATGCGGACATGCTCCCACTCCGGATGATCGAGTCTGGTATGGATTCGGTCGCGCCCCTCCTCACCTTCCGGCAGGTGCTGGAGGAGGATGCCGCCGGCGATGTGACCGGTGTCGTTGACCGCGAGGCGAACCAGGCTGGGAATCTGCTCGGATTGGCTGAAATAATGCTGCGCAGCCTCGGCGAGGCTATTGCCCTCGAGCGGGACGATCCCCTGATAGCGTTCGCCCGACGTCACCTGGTCGAAGGTGATCGCGAGATAGCCCTTGCCGAACAAGGCGAACAGGTTCGGCAGCGCCGCCTCCTGGGCTAGTCGCTCGGCGTCGAAGCGGACATAACCGCGCAGTTGGCCGTCGCGATAATCGCAGACGAATAGGTCGATGATCCCGGATTCGGTCTGCGCCTGGAGCGTCAACTGGCCGGCCGCGTCCTTAAGGGTCGCGCCAAGCAAGGCGGTGAGCACCAGCGCCTCGGACAGGATGCGCGCGATCGGCGCCGGATAATCGTGCGCCGAGAGGACGTCGTCGAGCAATGGACCGAGCCGAACGAGGCGGCCGCGGGCGCTGCGCCCCGGCAGCGCGAAGCCCACCGCCTGATCGAGATAGGCGGTCGCATCCCTTACCTTTTCAGAAGCCATGGCGCCCATGTGGCGACTGAGTGCGGAGGGTCAATAGGGCGGGCATGAGCGGACTGGCGGGGTGCGGGTGACGTCTGCGGTCAGGCCGCCTGCGGGACCTCATAGGCCCGGGCGGCCTCCGACAGCTTCTCGATGAACTCGGCGATGTGCGCCTCCTCGATCACCAGCGGCGGAAGCACCCGGAAGACATTGTCGCCGGCGGCGACCGTGAGCAAGCCGTGCTCGCGCAGATGGTTGACGAAGGCGCGGCTGTCGCTCCTCATCTTCACGCCGAGCAGCAGACCTTTGCCGCGCACGCTTTCGAACAGGTGATCGTGATTGGGGATGAGCTGCTCGAGCGCGCCGCGCAGCCGCTCGCCGATGCGGGCGACCTGATCGAGGAACGCATCGTTCGCGACGACGTCGAGCACCGCCTGGCCCGCGGCGCAGGCGAGCGGATTGCCGCCATAAGTCGAGCCATGGGTGCCGATCACCATCCCGGCGGCAGCCTTCTCGGTGGCAAGGCAGGCGCCCATTGGGAAGCCGCCGCCGATCCCCTTGGCCGCGGCCATGATGTCGGGGGTGATGCCGTAATGCTCGTGCGCGAACAATTTGCCGGTGCGGGCGAAGCCGCACTGGACCTCGTCGAGGACGAGCATCAGGTCGTTCTCGTCGGCAAGACG
>Ga0299914_10001365_pt1 | contig 16095 bp, 19 predicted proteins | sample RVTome_10_FD_201361 | JGI IMG/M metagenome (GOLD analysis project Ga0299914, IMG submission 201361) | Soil microbial communities from uranium-contaminated site in the Upper Colorado River Basin, Wyoming, United States - RVT153D57 (version 2) ...
AGCTGTGAGCCAACTCACCAGATGTCTGGGCACACTTTTCGGGCGCTGGCTGGCAACCGGTAGCGGAACGTGGCCGGCCGTTGGCCGTGGACCCGGTCCGCCCTATCAGTCCGTGAGCGGATACGTCCGGATGAGTAGTTGGCGCGACCGGTGCCGGTAACGTTTGTACCGGCTCATGCGCCGATCGCACCGCCTGTTCGGTCAGGACACGATAGTCCGTTGTGCTGATCTCCGAAGAGAATGTCAATCCGTACAAAGGAGTCCGGAATATGCGTATCCTCCAACGAGCCGCCGCGGTCACCACCAGCTCGGTGCTGGTCGGACTCACCCTGCTGCCGGTCGGTCCGGCCGCCGCCCACCACTCGCCCGGCCACGGCGGCGGGCAGACCATGACCGTGGTCGTCCACGACTCCACCAGCTACCGGTTCCTGCGCCAATGCGAGGGGTTCTGGACCCTCCCGGCGGTGGAACCTCCATACGACTGCGATGTGATCGAGCAGGGCCGGCTCACCCACAACATCAACCTGCTGAACCCGCCGACGAACCGGGACGCGGTGGCCATCGACTGGGAGCTGGTCGGGGTGACCGCCGCCCCCGGGGTGGACTACGGCGGCCCGGCCTCCGGGACGTTGACGATCCCGAGCAACGGCACGTTCGGCCAGATCATGGTGCCGGTGCTGGACGATGGCAACCCGGACGGGCCCAGCAAGACCCTCGAGGTGCGCATCACCGGGGTCAGCCTGCCCGCCACCATCGACGGACCGGGCATCGGCACCATCCTGCCCGGCGGGAACCCGCCGGCGGACTGCCAGCTGTCCCGCCCGGACGACCTGGTCACCATCAGCACCTGCACCGACCGGCCCGGCGATCAGAGCTGGCAGCTCAACGTCCTGTGCCTGGGGTTCGGGATCGGCGGGGTGGGCATCGGCAATGTGGTGACCGGCAACGGCACCTCCACCTCCAGCTGCCTCGGCGAGGGCGGAATGGCCTGGCGGCTCAGCTGGTTGGAGGTCAACCCGTAACCGCCCCGCGTTTTCTCGTCTCCCGGCCCGGGTACGAGGGCCGGGAGACGACCAGAAGGGGGCGAGTCATGGTGTTTGCACGCGAGATCATGAGTCCGGGAGCCGAGTGCATCGGGGCCGGCGACACCCTGGCGACGGCCGCACAGCGGATGCGGGACCTGAACGTCGGCGCGCTGCCGATCTGCGGGGATGACGACCGGCTACAGGGGATCCTGACCGACCGGGACATTGTGGTCCGGTGCGTGGCCGAGGGGGGCGACCCGGCGTCGGTGACCGCCCGGCAGCTGGCCGGCGGCACCCCGGTCTGGGTCGATGCCAACGCCGACCAGCAGGAGGTGATGCGGCTGCTGACGGAGCACAAGATCCGCCGGCTTCCGGTGATCGAGGAGCACCGGCTGGTGGGGATGATCAGCGAGGCGGACCTCGCCGAGCACCTGTCCGGGTCGGAGGTGACCGAGTTCGCCCGGGCGGTCTACTCCGCCCCGCCGCAGACCTGACGGCCCGGTCGCGATCAGGTACCACCGGGAGGTAGCCATGCCGGCACGCGAGGAGATGCCGAGCACGATCCAGCGCTCGTCCAAGCAGGCCCAGCGCACCTGGGCCAAGGCACACGACTCCGCGGTGGAGACCTACGGGGAAGGCGAGCGGGCGCACCGGACCGCGTACGCGGCCCTGAAGCACTCGTTCGAGAAGGTCGGTGACCACTGGGAGCCGAAGGACGGCAAGGGTCCCAGCGACGAGCCGGCGGCGCGCGGCCGCCGCGACCGCTCGGGCCGGACCGCCGGCGGGGTGGACGCGAACGCCACCAAGGAGCACCTCCAGCAGGTGGCCCGGCGGCTCGAGATCCGGGGCCGGTCCACAATGACCAAGCAGGAGCTGGTCCAGGCGATCCAGCGGGCCAACGACCGCCGTACCGGCCAGGCCCGGCAGCGGGCGAAGCGGTGAACCGCCGGCACCGCCGGCCGCTGGCAGTTGGCTGGACGCCCGGTCACGATCGGAATCCCACCGGGCCGGCCCGAGCCAGTGTGTTTCGGGCCGGCCGGGGTGGGGTATCTGATCGGCATGCGTTCCTCCGATCCGGCGCCAGACCACCGAACGGGGGACCGGTGGTCGGTGCCGATCCGCGGGCTGCCCACACGGGGCAGGCGCGGCGGGTTCCGCCGTGCCGGTGCAGCCCGCGGGCGGAGCGGGGCGTGCGCACGGAGCCGACCGCGTAGCCGTGCGCACGCCCCCATCCCCGCCCGGCCGGCGGCCAGCCCGCCGGCCGAATGATCGCCATCCGCCGGCTGGCCGGCTCAACCGGGAGGCGCTGGCTGGCCGGTTCGATCGCCGTGGGCCGCCGGCCCGCCGCGCCGTGGGCCCCCAGCCGGGTGGTGGCCAGCCCGACCACCATCGTCACCACTGCCCGACCGGTGGATGTCGCGCTGCGGAGGCTTAGCCGCTCGGCCAACCGGGGCCGGCTGTGGTTCGCGATCGGCGCGGTCGGGCTGCTGTTCCCCGGCCGGATCCGCCGGGCCGCGATCCGGGGGGCCGGCTCGCTGGCGGTCACCAGCCTGGTGGTCAACACGGTGTTGAAGCCGGCGACCCGCCGGCGCCGGCCGCTGCTCGACCGGACCCCGGTGGTGCGGCAGTTGCGCCGGGAACCCCGTACCACCTCCTTCCCGAGCGGTCACGCCGCGTCGGCCGCGGCCTTCGCGGCCGGTGCCGCGCTGGAGCGGCCGGCCAGCGTCCTGGTGCTGGCCCCGCTGGCGGCCGCGGTCGGCTACTCCCGGGTGCACGTCGGCGTCCACTACGCCAGCGATGTGGTGGCCGGTGCCGCGTTCGGGGCCGGAGTGGCGATGGCCAGCCGCTACTGGTGGCCGGCGGCCGAGCCGGGGCCGGTGCTGCGGGAGCGGACCAGCGCACCGGCGCTACCCGGCGGGGCCGGGCTGGTGGTGGTGGTCAACCCGAAGGCCGGTAACGGAGATGATCCGGGCGAGTCGATCCGCACCCGGTTGCCCGCGGCGGAGCTGCTGGAGCTGGACCTGGCCGCCGACCCGCCGGTCGACCTGGCCGCCGAGCTGGCCGACCGGATTCCCACCGCCCGTGCGCTCGGGGTGGCCGGCGGGGACGGGACAGTGGCCGCGGTGGCCGCCGCCGCGCTGCGGCACGGGCTGCCGCTGGCGGTCTTCCCGGCCGGGACGCTCAACCACTTCGCCCGGGACGCCGGTATCCGGTCGGTCGAGGACACCGCCCGAGCGGTCGAGGCCGGCGACGCGCTGGCGGTCGAGGTTGCCACGGTCAACCAGGTGCCGTTCGTCAACACCGCGGTGATCGGTGCCTACCCGGAGCTGGTCCGCCGCCGGGACGCGCTCACCGAGGCGACCGGCCGGTGGCTGGCCACCGCGATCGCGGCCGGGCAGGTGCTCCGCCGGCAGCGAACGCTGCACCTGACCATCGATGGCAAGCCGGTCCGGGTGTGGACCCTGTTCGTCGGCAACTGCCGGTACGTCAGCTCGCCCAACGCCTTCCCGGCCACCCGGCCGCGGTTGAACGACGGCCTGCTGGACGTCGCCTACCTGCGCGCCGACACCCCGTTCTCCCGGGCGCGGGCGGTGCTGGCCAGTCTGGCCTGGGTCGGCGAGCGGCGGCACGCGTACCCGCGCCGGCTGGTGACCGAGCTGGCGGTCGAGTCCCTGGACGGGCCGGTCCAGATTGCCCGGGACGGCGAGCCGGGCGAGCGGACCAGCACCCTGCGCTTCGCCAAGCTGCCGGACCGGCTGGTGGTCTACCGCACGGATGGCGGCTGACCGGCGGTCGGCACCGGCACGGTCAGTGAGGTTCGGGCACCGGCACCGGGACGGTCAGCGAGGTTCGGGCTCCGGCACCGGCCAGGACTTTGAGACCAGCTGCTGGGCCGCCGCGGCGATCGACTCCGGGTCCAGCCCGGCCGCGGCCAGCTGCTGGGCCGGGGTGGCCGAGCCGGGGCGGGATCGGACCGCCAGCTTGTGGATCGATGGCGGCTGGCTCCCGTCGGCGAACACGTCCAGCACCGCGTCGCCCAGCCCGCCCTCCGGCCGGTGGTCCTCCACCGTGACGATCCGGCCGGTGTCCCGGGCAGCCGCCCGGAGCGCCTCGGCGTCGACCGGCTTGACCGAGTAGAGATCGATCACCCGGACCGGGATGCCGGCCTCGGCCAGCCGGTCGGCGGCGACCAGCGCCAGGTGCACGGTCACCCCGGCGGCCGCGATGGTGACCCGATCGGACCGGGTGCCCCCCCGCAGCACCCGGCTACCGCCGATCGGGAACTCCTCACCCGGCTGGTAGATCACCGGCGTGTCGCCCCGGGTGGTACGCAGATAGGTGATCCCCGGGTGATCGGCCATCGCGGCCACCAGCTGGGCGGTCTGGTTGCCGTCAGATGGGTAGAGCACGGTGCTGCCGGGCAGGGCCCGGAACATGGCCAGATCCTCCAGGCCCATCTGGGACGGCCCGTCCGGGCCGATCTCCACCCCGGCGTGGGAGCCGACCACGCACAGGTCGGCCTGGCCGATCGCGGCCATCCGGAGAAAGTCGTGCGCCCGGGACAGGAAGGCCGCGAAGCTGGCCAGGTACGGCCGCCAGCCCCGGACCTGCATCCCCACCGCCGCGGCCACCAGCTGCTGCTCGGCGATGTAGCACTGGAAGAACCGCTCCGGGTACGCGGCCGCGAAGTACTCGGTCCGGGTGGAGTCGGCTACCTCCCCGTCCAGCACCACCACATCGCCGCGGGTGTGGCCGAGCGCCACCAGCGCGGTGCCGAACGCGGTCCGGGTGGCGACCTCCTCCTGGCCCGGCCGCCAGGCCGGTGGCGGCTCGGTTCCCGGGCTGGTCGGCAGCGGGGGCGGCGGTCCGGCGGCCGGCGGCCGGGCGACCGCGACCGTCCGGTCGCGCCGGCCGCCGAGCCGCCGGACCGCCTCCTCCGGGTCCGACAGCACCTTGCCGTGCCGGCCTTCCTGGTCCTCCACCTCGGGCACTCCGCGCCCCTTCCGGGTGCGGGCCAGGATCGCGGTCGGCCGGCCACCCGGTTCGGTGGCCTGCCGGTACGCGTCGTCGATCGCGGTCAGGTCGTGGCCGTCGATCTCGATCGTCCGCCACCCGAACGCCCCGAACCGGCGGGCGTAGGTCGCGGTGTCCCAGCCGTACCGGGTCGGTCCCCGCTGCCCGAGCCGATTCACGTCCACCACCGCCACCAGCCGATCCAGCCGGGCGTGGCCGGCGTGCTCGATCGCCTCCCACATCGAGCCCTCGGCCAGCTCACTGTCGCCACAGAGCACCCACACCCGGTACGGCAGCCGGTCCAGCCGGGCGCCGGCCAGGGCTAGGCCGACCCCGATCGGCAGTCCCTGGCCGAGCGACCCGGTGGCCACGTCGACCAGCGGCAGCCCCGGGACCGGGTGCCCCTCCAGCCGGCTGCCCTGGGAGCGGTAGCTGAGCAGCTCCGGCTCGGTGATCGCGCCGGCCGCCCGGAGCATCGCGTACAGCAGCGGAGAGGCGTGGCCCTTGGAGAAGATCAGGTGATCGTTGTGCGGGTGGTCCGGGTCGTCCAGGTCGTAACGCAGGTGCCCGGCGAGCAGCACCGCCATCAGGTCGGCGGCCGACATCGCCGAGGTCGGGTGCCCGGAGCCGGCGGCCGCCGCGGCCCGGATCGCGTCCACCCGCAGCTGCTGCCCGAGCTCGGCCAGCTCGGCGCGAGACAACCGGCCGGTCAGGTCGGTCACCGCCATGTCCGCTCCCCACTCTCGCCGCCGGACACCGGCTCCCTACCCGGGCCGTGGCGGGCGGCAAACCTGCCCGGATGGCCGGGTGTCCGGCCGGCGGTTCAGTCCGGCCACTGGCCGGTGAGCCGGCGCACCGCGAACGCCCCGCCGCGGTCGGCCGCCGCCCGGACCACCGCGAACACCGCGCCCTGCAGCGCCGCGGCGGCCAGGATCTCGGTCAGCCGCCGGTCCTCGTCGACCGCCCGCGGCGGCTCGCCGGTCCCCGGCAGCACCCGCCAGAGCCGTTCGAAGGCCATCCCGGCGATCGCGCCGGCGATCATCCCGAGCACCACCCCGAACGGCTTGTACGCGAGCTTGCTGACCTTCACCCTGGCCTCCCTCGGAACACCAGCACGACGACCACCGCCATGGTGGCCATCCCGGCCCCCGCCCCCACCAGCAGCCAGGTGGACCGGGTCCGGCCGGCCCGGCGGGCCGAGCGGCGCAACGACTCGATCCGGTGCGCCCAGGCGGCGCGCGCCCGGGCCGGGACATCCACCCGGCCGGCGAGCTCCTGGACAGTCTGCGCCAGCGCGCCGCGGGTCTGGTCGATCTCCTGCTGCAGCGCGCCGACCTCCGGCACGAAACCCCGGCCACTCATGGCCGGACCCGGTCCTGGACCGCGGTGGTGACCGCCGCGACGTCCTTGCGCAGGCTGCGGGTGACGGCGGCCGCTGGCGGCACCGCCCGGCGGATCCGCCGCCGTCCCGCCAGCGCCAGCAGGCCGGCGATGATCAGGATGGCGATGCCGACCAGCAGCGCGGCCAGCCAGGCCGGCATCGCCGCGTCCAGGCCGGCGATCGCCGCGAGCACCAGCGCGCCGATGCCGTACAGCGCCAGCAGCCCGCCGCCGCCCAGCAGGCCCGCGCCCATCCCGGCCTGCCGGCCCTGCTGCATCAGCTCGGCCCGGGCCAGCGCGAACTCGTCCCGCACCAACCGGGAGATCTGCACGCCGGCCTGCTGCACCAGCTCGGCGGTTGAGCGTTCGCCGTTCGGCCGGACCCGACTGGGTTCCACACGGTCAACCATGGTGACCCCCTTTCGCACTCCGGTGATACCCAGCGGTTCGCGGGAACACACCTGGCGGCCGATGGACCGGTTAACCGGTCCGGGCGGACCGGCGGCCGCGGGACCACCGGTTCAGCTCCGCGGCGGGGTGGCGGTGTATCTCGCTCGCTCGATCCGCCGGGCGAGCTCCAAGGTCAGGTGGGTACGCCGGCTGCTCAACCCGACCGCGGCCAGCAGGGCGGCGGCGGTGAGCGCGGTGTGCCGGACCGCGTCCGGCGGCAGCCGCCGGGCGGTGGCCAACCGGACCAGGTCGGCGCCGAGTACCGCGCCGGCCAGGCCGCCGCTGATCAGCAGGTAGGTGCGGGCGGATAACTGTTGCACAGGACCGTTCCTTCCGGGGAGCCACACCGAGCAAGGGGACCCGCGTCTGTTGGGGTTGCCGCTCGTTTACCCACGGTAGGGAGGGTTCAAACCTGTGAATCTCCAGTAGGGAGAGTCTTGGTCCCGGCCGGGGGGTGCGGGGCCGAGAGATGCTCGCGTTCGATGATGTCCCGGATCATCTGGACCTGGACGGAGGGCGAAAACATGGAGTCCAGCACCTCCATGATCATGCGGATGACGGCGTCCGCCCCGGCAGCCGGTGGGGAGGCCGACTCGTCGGGAGTGAACCCGTGCGCGGCCAGCACCGCCTCCAGCCGGCCCAGCCGGGAGCGGGGGCTGGACGCGCCGGACTCCCAGTTGCCGATGGTCTTGCGATCCACCCCCACCGCTTCGGCGAGGTCCCGCTGGGTGAGCTTCGCTCGCTCGCGGGCGCGCCTGATCCGCGGTCCGAGCCCGGTGCCGTTCACGCGGAGATCATGTCAGGCCGTGACGGGTAGGTAAAGGAGTCGGTCCTGGTCGCGCATGTGTTGCTCCCGCCGGTTTCCGGCCGGTCATGATGCCGCGCGGGAGCTCGGCCTAATTTCACTTAACATACCTCAATTGCTCTTGTCTTTCCCTTGACGGGACATAATCTGTCGTCGTGTCCAACTGAGAGGAGATCAGATGGCGCTCACAACGACCGCCCCGACCGCTCCGCCATCCCCCTCGGGAGCCACCGCGCCGCCCGCTCGGGCGAGGCGCGCCGCGACGGTTCAGGAAGGCCGGCGGGAAGCCGGGCTGCGGGCCGCGGCGGTGAGTGGAGACCGGGCCGCTTTCGCCGCCCTCTATCTGACCTATCGAAGCTACGTCCTGGCGTACCTGAGCCGGCGCTGCCACGGCGACCGCCACCTGGCCGAGGACCTGACCCAGGAGACCTTCACCCGCGCGTTCACCGGCCTGTCGAGTTATCGCGAGACCGGCCGGCCGTTCGGTGCCTGGCTGATGACCATCGCCGGGAACCTCCTGATCGACTACTGGCGCTCCGGATGGCATCGCTACCAGGTGCCCCGGCACGACTTCACTCACCATGGAGACGACAGTGGACTAGCCGGCACGGAGGCCGGTGACGACCCGGAGCTCGCGGTGGTGGCCTGGGACCGGCGGCACCGGTTGGCCCGCACCCTGGCCGGCGCGGTCGGCCGGCTGACCGACCGGCAGCAGCAAGTGGTGGCGCTGCGCTATCTGCAGGGCCGGTCGGTGACCGAGACCGCCCACACCCTCGGGCTGGACGAGGGGGCGGTGAAGGCCGCCGCCTACCGCGCCCGGCAAGCGCTGGCCGGTGACCCGAGAGTGGCGGAACTGCGATGACCAAGGCTAAGCCCAATCCCGACAGCACCCTGCACGACCGGGTCGCGTTCCTGCTCGACTCGATGGGAGAGGCCGCCGACGCGGTCGCCGCCACGCTGCGGGTCGAGGAGGTCCGGGGGGTGCGCGGCAGTGCGGTCGCCCACCCGCTCTGCTGGTGGCTGATCCGGCTGGTTCCGGACGCCTGCGTGGTGCTCGGCAAGGAGACGGTCCACGCCACCCTGCCCGGGGTCGGCCCCTCCCGGCAGGACGCGGTGGTGGCGCTGCCGGTGCCGGTCCGTACGTTCGTCGATCAGTTCGACGGCGGGCAGCACCCGGACCTGGAACTGTGGCTGGGCAACTGGACGCCGGCGACCTCCGGCCCGGCTGGCGGGTCCGGCGACCCGGACCGACCCGATCGGGCCCCGGACCGGGCGGAGGGCCTGGCCGGCGTGGCGGCTGTGCCGGAAGAACCAGCCGGGCAGTGGCGGGCGCCGGAACCGCGCTCGGCGGTGGGGGTGGCCCAGGCACCCGGGGCGGACGGCGACGACGGGGGCGGGATCTGACCGGGGCCCGGCGCGGATCCGCCGGGCCCCGGAGCGGTACCGGTCAAGACCGGACCGGCCGGTCCTCCGGGCCCTGGCCCGCGGCCGCCCGGGTCCGCTCGACCGCTTCGTCGGCGGCCCGCTTGGCGCGAGCCTTCGCCTCGGCGGCGATCCGGTCGGTCCACTGGCCGATGTCGTCGCTGACCCCCCCGGCCAGCCCGCCCGTCGCTGGCCCGGCCGGTCCGCCCCCACGCCGGATCCGGTTCCTGATCCCCATGACTGCTCCTTCCCCCGATCACCCGCTGCCGGCTGCCCGTCGGCTCTGACTCGATACCCTGACCGGCGCCGCCCAACCATCCCGGCCGCCACCCGGCGGGCCGGCTGGAGCGAGACACCGCGACTGCCGCTCCAGCCGCTGGATGTCCCGCTCCACGCGGCTCACGTGCCGGTAAACCGCTCCCGCGCCCGGTCCATCCGCCCGGCCTGGTGAACCGCTCCCGCGCCGCGGGCGGCGGGTGGGTTCACGGGCTCACCCCCGCACCCTCGCCGGCCAATCTGGACGGCGTGCACACCGCGTGGTAGGCGGCGGTGACCCGGTCAGCCGTGTGGGACCATGAGTAGCGCTGGCGGGCCCGGTCGGTGGCGGCGGCGGCGTAGCCGAGCCGCCGGACCGGGTCGGCCAGCAGTCGGCGGATCGCGGTGGCGATCGCGTCCGGGTCGCGCGGCGGGACCAGGTCACCGGTGACCCGGTCCACCACCGTGTCGGTGAGCCCGCCGACCGCGCTGGCCACCACCGGGGCGCCGCAGGCCATCCCTTCCAGAGCGGTCAGCCCGAACGGCTCGTACCACGGGGTGCAGGCCAGCACCTCGGCCGAGCGGTACCACCAGGGCAGCTCGGCCGGCGGGACCGACCCGACCAGCCGGACCCGGTCGGCCACCCCCACCCGGACGGCCAGCTCCTGCAGCCGCCGGGCGAGCGGGTCCTCCGGCAGCCGGGTCGCCGGCGGGCCGCCGACGATCACCAGCTCGGCGTCCGGGATCCGGGTCAGCGCCTGGATCAGGTCGGCGTACCCCTTCCGCTCGACCAGCCGGCCGACCGTGAGGATCCGGGGGCGGCCGGGCCGCCGGGGCGCGGCCGGGCCGGCCGGGCTGAAGATCCGGGTGTCCACACCAGAGGGTGCCAGCACGATCCGGCTCCGGGGTACACCCAGCTGGACCAGCTCCAGGGTCTCGTCCGAGGACTGCGCGACCACCCGATCCGCCTGCTGCCCGACCACCCGCTCCAGCATTACCCGGCTGGCCGGGCTGGTGTCCTGCTCGCGCTGGTAGCGGCGCTTGACCGTGCCGAGGGTGTGGAAGCTCTGCACGATTGGTCGCGGCACGCTGGCCTGGGCGACCAGGGCGGCCAGGCCGCTCATCCAGAAGTGGGCGTGAACCACATCCGGGCGCCAGTCGCTGTCCTGCCAGGACTCGGCTAGCCAGCGGCCGAACGGCCGGAGGTAGGGCAGCCGCTGGTCCTTGCTGACCGGCGCCGGTGGACCGGCCGGCACGTGCACCACCGTCACGCCCGGACCGGCCGCCACCCGCCGGGCCTGCTCGGGGCTGTTCTGGCGGGTGTAGACCCGGACCTCGTGGCCGAGTTCGGCCACCGCCGCGGACAGGCAGGCCACGTGCTGGTTCTGGCCACCCTCGTCGATCCCACCGAGCTCGGCCAGTGGGCTGGCGTGCTCGGAGATCATCGCGACCCTCATCCCCCCGCCTCCTGCAGGGGTGATTCCCGGGGTGTGCCTGGCTAAAACTCCGTGCCCGCAGCCACCCCGGTAGCCACTGACCGACGTCAGCGCAGCTGGGGAAAGATCTGCTCGGCGTACATCCGGAAGAAGCCGTCGTGGTGCGGCCCGATGTTGGCCGCGTACACCTCGTCGAACCCGGCCCGCGCGTAGGCGTCGATCATCTTCAGGTGGCCGTCCGGGTCCGGGCCGCACACCACCGACGAGCGCATCATCTCCCGGGTGACCAGGCTCGACGCCTGTTCGAAGTGGCGTGGGCTGGGCAGCACCTGGGCCAGTTCGCCGGGGAGCGCGGTATTCGGCCACCGTTCGTGGGCCAGCCGGGCGCCCTCGTCCTCGGTGGCCGCGTACGCCGCCTTGAACCCGCCCTGGGCCGGCTTGTCGCCCCCGCCGGCGGCCCGGAACTGGGCCACCGCGTCGGCGTCCGGGCTGGTGGAGACGTAGCCGTCGCCGATCCGGGCGGCCAGCTCGATCGACTTGCTCCCGAACCCGGAGACGTACACCGGCGGCGGGGACGGCGGCCGGGTGTAGATCCGGGCGTTCTCGACCTGGTAGTGCCGCCCGCGGTGGCTGGTCAGCTCGCCGCTCCACAGCTGCCGGATCAGCTCGACCGCCTCTTCCAGCAGTTCCAGCCGGACCGACGCCTCCGGCCAGGCGCCGCCGAGGATGTGCTCGTTGAGCGCCTCGCCGGAGCCGACCCCGAGCACGAACCGGCCGCCGCAGAGCACCGCGCTGGTCGCGGCGGCCTGCGCCACCACCGCCGGGTGGATCCGCACGGTCGGGCAGGTCACCGCGGTGGTGATCGGCAGTTGGGTGAGCTGGCTGAGCGCGCCAATCATGGACCACACGAACGGGCTCTCGCCCTGCGCGTCGGTCCACGGGTGGTAATGGTCGGAGATCCAGAATGCCTCGAACCCGGCGGACTCGGCCGCCCGCGCCTGCGCCAGCAGCTCCGCCGGCGGGAACTCCTCGGTGGCCAGGAAATACCCGATCCGGATGGTCACGCTCGATCGGTACCCGGCTCCCCGCCGCGCTATGCCTGATACGGTGGTGGTCCGGAGCCATGAGACCGACCCAGGGACCCTCGCCCGATCGGGTTGGGTCAGGCGCCGGGCAGCGGGTACCGTGACCAGGTATACCCGGGCGACACGGAAGAGCTTGACCGCGGAATCACAGGTGGGGGGACACCAATGACTACGCGCACCCGGCAGGCCGATCCGCACACCCAACCGACCCGCCGGCTCGAGCCGGCCGAGCCGGGACGCACCCACGACCACGCCGCGGAGCTGCTGAAACGGCTCGCCACGCTGCCGTCCGCGCACCCCGACCGGGCCCGGGTGCGGGCCGAGGCGATCGAGGCGTGGCTGCCGCTGTCCGAGCAGCTGGCCCGCCGGTACGCGGGGCGGGGGGAGCCGCTGGATGACATCATCCAGACCGCCAGCGTAGGTCTGATCAAGGCGATCGACCGGTTCGAGCCCGGCCGGGGCAGCGACTTCGTGGCGTTCGCGGTGCCCACCGTGCTGGGCGAGATCCGGCGGCACTTCCGGGACCGGACCTGGCAGCTGCGGGTGCCCCGGCGGCTGCAGGAGCTCCGGCTGGCGATCCGGGACGCCTCCGACAGCCTCGCCCAGGAGCTGGGCCACTCGCCGACCACCGGTGAGCTCGCCGCTGACCTGCAGGTTACGCCGGACGACATCATGGAGGGGATGGGCGCCGCCCGGGCGTACACCACCCTGTCGCTGGAGGCGAGCGTCTCCACCACCTCCGATGCCGGTGCGGAGCTCGGAGAGCTGGTCGGCGAGGAGGATGCCGACCTGGGCTTCGTGGAGCTGCGGATGACGCTCGCGCCGGCGCTGGCCCGGCTGCCCGAGCGGGAGCAGCGGATCCTCTGCATGCGGTTCTACGGAAACATGACCCAGACCGAGATCGCCGCGCAGGTCGGGGTCTCCCAGATGCACGTCTCCCGGTTGCTGTCCCGGAGCCTGATGATGCTCCGGGAGGCGCTCACCGACGGCTGCCCGCTGGGCTGAGTGTCGCTCGCGGGGCGAGTCCCGGTGGCCATCCGATGATCGGTTCCGGCGAGCGGATCAGCCCGAGCGCGCACAACTTTCCGGTCAGGCCCGGACCCGGACCGCCAGCAGCGCGACATCGTCGGCGCCGGGCGCGTCCGCGATCAGCCGGTCGCACAGGTCGTCGATGCTGGCTTCCCGGTCGTGCCGGCTGGCGGTGTCGGCCAGCTCGGCGATCGGGTCCGGGCGGGGCCGCTCCGGATCCTCGATCAGCCCGTCGGTGTAGAGCAGCAGCACCCCGCCGGGGGGGACCGGGATGGTGGCCTGCCCATAGGTGTGGTCGGTCAGGCTCAGCAGCGGCGAGATGATGTGGTCGAGCACCGACGCGGCTCCGTCCGGCGGGATCAGCAGCGGTGGCGGGTGCCCGGCGTTGGCGAGGGTGAGGGTGACTCTGGCCGGTTCCGCGGTCCGGTCCAGCCGGCCGTAGACCACGGTGGCCAGGTTCCCCATGCCCAGATGCGCGCTGAGCCGGTTCAGCGCGGTCAACACCGGCCCCGGCTCGGCGGCGGGCTGGCAGGCCAGCGCCTGCACCATCGACCGGAGCTGGATCATGGTGCTGACCGCATACAGGTCGTGACCCACCACGTCGCCGACGGCCAGGCCGAGGCCGCCGCCGGGCAGCGCGAGTGTGTCATACCAGTCGCCGCCGACCTCCAGGCCGGGCACCGCCGGCCGGTACCGGACCGCGATCTCCAGCCAGTCCAGCTCGGCCGGGTCGGACAGCAGCCCACGCTGCAGCGCCATCGCCACTTCGTTGGCCTGCTGCAGCCGCATCGCATTGGTGAACGCGGTGTTGGCCCGGGCGGTGATCTCCCGCATCAGCGCCACATCCGAGGCCCGGTACGGCGGCCGGTCGCCGACCGCCACGAATTTCACCACCGCCAGCACCTCGGGGTCGCCGAGCGGCACCGCCACCAGGCTGTGCGGGGCCAGCGTGTGCAGCCAGCGCTCGCCCCAGGCCGCCGTGTGGCGGGCGGCGCCCCGGGTGAGCACCGCCTGCCGGCTGACCACCGCCCGGGAGGTGGGTCGGGTCGCGGCGACCGGGAGCCGGATCTCCGGCGCCGGGGTCGGCACCCTCAATCCGGGGTCGATGACGCACGCCAGTCTGGTCGCCCGGACCGGGTCGGCCCGCCGCCGCCCGGGCGGAGCCTGGTCGATCAGGTAGACCGCGCAGGCGTCGGCCAGCGACGGCACCACGCTCTCGGCCAGCGCGATCAGCTCCCGGCGCGGGTCCAGGTCGGCGGTGACCGCGGTGGTGGCCTGGTCCAGCACGGTGAGCCGCTCATTGCGGCCCTCCGCCTCCCGGCGGGCGGCCGTCTGGGCGGTGGTGTCGACCGCCACCAGCAGCACCCCCGGGCCGGACCGGGTGGCTGGGGCCGGTGAGCAGCTGACACTGAAGCTCCGCTCGGCCCGGGCCGGCAGCTCATCCAGCCGTTGCAGGGTGCCGGTGCGGAGCACCCGCCGAGCCGCGGCGAGCAGTGGGATGACGCCCGGCGCGCCGGGCGGGACCGGGGCGCCGACCGGCCAGCCGAACAGGTCGGCGTGGGTGTGGTTCGCGTACTCCACCATGAGGCGGTCGCCCCGCAACAGCGCCACAGCCGCGCCGGAGCCGGCCAGCGCGGCCGTTAGCGACGCATCGCTCGACCCCTCGGCCGGTTGCTGACTCCCCATCGTGGCCCCCGCTCATTTTGACGTGCCTAACGTACCTACGGGACTGGAGTAGTGTGGCGCTAATCGACCCCGGCACCCGTCCCGAGGTCAAGGTGGGAGGCCGCGATGCTACAGATCCGGCGCACCGCGGGTCGCGATGGCCAGGCTGTCGTGTCGGCCGAAGGGCAGGTAGATCTGGCCACAGCACCGGAGCTGGCCGGCGCGCTGGCCGAGGCGCAGGGTTGCGGGGTCAACGGAATTGTGGTTGATCTCACAGGTGTGGACTTCCTGGACTCGGCGGGGGTCCGGGTGCTGGTGGAGGCCGCGCGGGAGGCCGCCGCGGCGGACGTGGCGCTGTCGGTCCGGGGCGCCACCGGGTGGGTGGCCCGAGTGCTGGAGATCACCGGCGTGGAGGAGTACTTGCACGTCGTACCGCACCAACCCGCTGGCTCCGGTGATGTCGACCGGTGAGAGCGGCACCTGGAGGCCTGACCCGGGGGTCACCGCGACCAGCCGCCGGCTGGGGTAACCTCCCGGGCGTGCAGGCACCCGGGACGAGCCAGCCAGCCGTTCGCTGGATGGTGCGGCCATGACCATGGTGTGCCGGATCGAGAGCCGGTTCCCGGTGGCGGTGGCGGCGTTGTACGGGACCATGGACTACTCGGGGGCGATCGAGACCGCGGTCACGCTGCGGGGCTGCCTGGCCGAGCAGCCGGTCCAGCTGGTGCTCGACGTCACCCACCTGGAGGTCCCGAACGGCTCGGCCCTGCGCCCATTGGCCGGGCTGGTGACCGGTGCCGCGCGCTGGCCGGGGACCCGGGTGGCGGTCACCGGGGCCGGCCTGGCGGTGCGGACGGGTTTTGCCGAGCTGGCCGGCGACCGGGCGATCGACTTCTACCCCAGCGCCGACCACGCGGTGGCGGCCGGGCAGCGGTTGCCGGTGCCGCCCCGGGAGACGGTCGAGCTGCCCCCGACCCGGGACGCCCCGGCGGCCAGCCGCGAGCTGGTGGCCCGGGCCTGCCACCGGTGGCGGCTGGACCGGTGGTCCCGGCTCACCCAGCTGCTCGCCTCCGAGCTGGTCACCAACGCGGTGGTGCACGCCGGCACGCCGATCTCGTTCACGCTGCGGCACCTGGAGGGGGCATTGCAGGTGGTGGTCCGGGACCGCGACCCGCGGCTGGTCGAGCAGCCGCCGCGCGGGCCGGACCGGCTGCCGACCGGGGACCCCGGGCGCGGGTTGCTGCTGCTGTCGACGCTGGCCGACGACTGGGGGAGCGCACCGACCAGCGATGGCAAGGTCACCTGGGCGACCGTCACGCTCACCCGGAACGGGGCGGGGGCGGCGCCGGCGGATCATCCGCCCGAGGGGGAGCAGCCGCCGCAGCCGAGCCCCGGTGCGCCCAGTCTGGACCGCTGACCTCCGGGTCCGCTAACGCCGGGACCGCCGGCCCGCCGGGTTGACGTTGGCTGACCGCCGGCGGGCCGGCCCGGTGGCGGCTATCCGGGCAGCTTCGCCGCGAGCAGGTCGA
>Ga0299914_10001366_pt1 | contig 16073 bp, 12 predicted proteins | sample RVTome_10_FD_201361 | JGI IMG/M metagenome (GOLD analysis project Ga0299914, IMG submission 201361) | Soil microbial communities from uranium-contaminated site in the Upper Colorado River Basin, Wyoming, United States - RVT153D57 (version 2) ...
GGCCGGTGCGCCTGTTCGCCGGCGGTCCCGTCGGCGGCGGGCGCCAGTGGCTGCCCTGGATCCACATCGACGACGAGGTCGGACTGATCCTGCACGCGCTCGACCACCAGGGGGTGTCGGGCCCCGTCAACGCGGCGTCCCCGGGCGCGGTGCGCCAGCGCGAGGCCGTCGCGGTCCTCGGCCGTCTGCTCGGCCGTCCCAGCGCCCTGCCCGTCCCCGCGATCGCGGTGCGCCTGGCGGTGGGGGAGATGGCGACGCTCGTCCTCGACGGCCAGCGCGCGGTCCCCCGGGCGGCGCTCGCATCCGGCTACCGCTTCCGGTACCCCGAGCTCGAGCCCGCCCTGCGCTCGCTGCTGTCCTAGCCGTCCTCCGGGAAGAGCCGCTTGAGCTCGGCGTCCACCTTCAGCCAGCTCTCGCGCACGTAGGTCGTGGCGACGTGGTAGCGGGCCCCCGGCAGGCTGCGGGCCAGGCGCAACCGGTCCTCGTCGCGGCGCTCCTCCAGCGACTCGACGAGCTCCTTGTACTCGCTCACCATCCCGGCCATCTCGTAGTGCTTCATCTGGAGCTCGTCGAGCATCGCGTAGACGAGACCGAACGGGTCGCCGGTCGGTGCGCTCATCGGAGCCTTCCGGTCGGGGGGAGCGGGCGGGCGCCGATGCTACCGTAGGCGCCCGCGTGGGGGATTAGCTCAGTTGGGAGAGCGCCGCCTTTGCAAGGCGGAGGTCACCGGTTCGAGCCCGGTATCCTCCATCCGCCTTGGGAACCGCATGAGCTGGGCGGATTTCCCTTGCCCGACCGCCTCGTCGGGCGAACTAGGCACCGAATAGGCACCGGCGACGGCGAGGGCCGCGAGGCGGGCGTCGTGGCGCACCAAGCGCCGCGACCCGATCGGCGCGAGTGGGGCAGCACGAGTACCGCGGCGTCGAGCGCGGCGCCCGCGATCGTCCGACGAGCGGCCGCTGCGCCGGGCGCTTGAGCGCCTGAGCGCTCCGACTCCGGCCCATATCTTAGGCGGCCGGCACACCTCCGAGAGGCCCAATGAGGTCCGCGAATGGGGCAGGAGCCGGTGATGGATCAATGTGAGCACCAGCACCTACCGGAGTCGCTGTAGGAAAGTCTGGATCTCAGCGACCACCGCCGCGCCCTCGCCGACGGCGGAGCCGACCCTCTTCATGGATCCTTGCCGCACGTCGCCTGCGGCGAAGACGCCAGCCATCGTCGTCTCGTGCGGCAGGGGGTGGTACATCCCCGGGGTTCCGGCGCGGGAACCCGCCCCAGTGACGATGTATCCCCAATCGTCGCGGGCGATGTTGGCGGAAAGCCAGTCGGTGTGCGGGTGCGCGCCGATGAGGACAAACAGCGCGGCCGCCGGACGCGTTAGGCGCTCGTCGCTTCCGGAGGTCCCCAGTACAAGGGCCTCCAGACGGCCTGCCCCGCGAGCATCCACGACCTCGTAGCCGAACATCACCTCGACGTTCGGGGCCTCCTCGATCTGGCGGATGAGGTAGTCGGACATGCTCGCCGCGAGCGCGTTACCGCGCACAACGATCGTCACTCGCCGGGCGTACCGGGCGAGATGCATGGCCGCCTGGCCGGCGGAGTTGCCCCCGCCGAGCACGACGACCTCCTCCCCCTCAAAGCCCTGTGCCTCGGATACGGAGGCCCCGTAGAACACTCCGGCACCGGCGAGGGCCTCGAGCGAGGGAATGCCGAGCCGCCGGTAGGAGACGCCCATCGCGAGGACCACCGCTCGCGCCCGGACGGTCGAGCCGTTGGAGAGGAACACGACGCGGCTCGCTCCCTCCCGCTCGATGCCAGTCACCTCGCGCATCATCACGATGGAAGCGCCGAAGATCCACGCCTGCTGGTACGCGCGCATCGCCAGCTCGGCTCCGCTGATGCCACGCGAAAAGCCGAGATAGTTGCGGATCAGGGACGAGCTCCCCGCCTGGCCGCCGATGGCCTCGCGTTCGACCACGAGGGTGTCCAGTCCCTCCGAGGCCGCGTACACAGCAGCGGAGAGCCCGGCCGGACCAGCGCCGACGATCACGAGGTCAGCGTGCGTACGCTCCGGCGTCGTGCGGAAGCCGAAGGCGTCAGCGATCTCAACGTTCGACGGATTCACGAGGAGCCGGCCGTCGTGGAAGCCGACAACCGGTGCTCGCGCCTCGCTCAACGCCGCGCGCTCCAGTAAAGCGCGTCCGCCCTCTTCATCCTCTCGCTTCGAGAGGTACGGGATGCCGTTGCACGAGAGGATCCTCTTGATCTCGTGCGTGCGCTCGAGCTCCTCCGGCCCGACCACGAGAACCTCGCGCGGGCCCGACGGGCGCACCCGCGCCCACTCGTGGAGGAACTCTGCGATGGTCCGGTTGAACAGCTCGTCGGGCGAGCGCCATGGCTTCAGGACGTAGTAGTCGATCCCGCCTGTGGCCATTGCGCGCAGGATCGCCCTCGCGGTCGGCTCGTCGCGCCAGGCGCCGAACTCCACGAGCAGGCCACGCTTGGCCCGCGGGAAGACGCTGCCAGAGAGGGCCAGAAGGCTCCCGCCGTCGAGGCTGCTCATCCATTGGTCAGCGAGGATGAGCGCCACCTCCTCGCTCTCCTGATGCAAGGCCCGAAGATGCGCGAGCGCATCCTGCGAGTCCCGCATCGCGACGATTCGGTAATCGGCGCCGTACCGACGCGAGAGCTCCCGCTCCACCCGCCGCAGCGCGTCCTCGTCGTCGTCAACGACCAGGATCACGGGACGCCCGACGGGAGTTGGGGCGACGTGGCTTGGGTCTTCGTTCACGCGCGGTCCGGGCTCCAGCGAACCTCGCACGCCGCCATGGGCGCGGGAAAACCCTTCAGCTCCACCTCGCTCCTCGGGCCAAAGCTGAACGCCTTGCCGATCGCGAGGTCAGCTACGACGGCCGAAACGACGATCGACGAAGGGGCGGCGTGCGCACAGAGGCGAGCGGCGAGCTGGACGGCGGCGCCGAAGAGATCCCCGCCCTCGGCGACCGGCTCACCGGCGCTCATGCCGATCCTGACCGCCATGCGCGACGCCGGCTCGGCGCAGGCGTGGCGGTCGAACCCCCGCTGAATCTCGATGGCCGCGGCGAGCGCGTCCTGGACGGAGGCGAACGAGGCCATAATGCCGTCGCCCGTATGCTTGACCTCCAGCCCGGCATGCGCGCGGAGCGCATCCCGGATCATCGCGTCGTGTATCCGCAGAAGGCGCATCGCCGCCTCGTCGCCGAGGCGCTGGACGATGCCGGTCGACCCCTCGAGATCCGTGAACAGGATGATTCGGAAGGCACTCTCTGGCTCGCGCCCCTTCACGAGCGGGTCGTCGATGCGCCCGAGAAAGCGCGAGACCGCCTCGGGGTCCACCGGGATGATCTCGTTCGCGACGGAGCCGTGCGCATCCCGATGAACGGCCTCGGCCGCCCTTTCGTCAGGTGCCTCGATCAGGCAGAACGCGGCGTTTCGGTCGTAATCGAACCAGTACGACAGAAACCGGACGCCGTGGCGCCGCTGGGCTTCGAGATCGCGCATGTGATTTGACGCCACGTCGGCGGCCGTTGCGCCCTTCAGTTCGTGCCGGTCCATGAAGAAGCCCACTCGCCCTTGCTCCCCGCGCGTCCGCGATGCGCGCTCAGCATTCCACAGACGCGCGTGCCCAGCTGGTCGGAACCAGGCACCGAATAGGCACCGAGAGGATGCACGGATCGCTCATCCTGCGATCCCAGGATCGGCTTCGGGCTACGGATTCCGCTTTCCGATGGGACGTCAGCGATATGAGCCCGGTATCCTCCATCGCTCAGCAGGCGCGAGATCGCGCTTGCTGAGCGATATCTCGGCAGGTCCTCGTTCGTCGGCATCCGCTGCCTCGATGACAGGAGACGACAGCCGATTGGTCACGACGCGGCCTCGGCCCGGTCTCGCGCCGCGCCACGCGTGTGTCCGAAGGGGCGGAGACGAGGCCGTCGGAACCTCTTGTCCGCGATGACCAGGTCGCCGCGGATCGTCGTCGATGTTCACGAGCGGACCAGCGGGCTCCCGGAGGCACTTGCGCGCCTTGGCGCCGTCGTGGAGGTGGCGTCGCTTCCGGGCGGTGACTACGCAGTCGGTTCGCAGACCATCCTCGAGCGCAAGACCGTCCTCGATCTTCACGGTGCCATCCTCCAGGGACGGTTCTGGCCACAGCTCGGGAAGCTGAAGGCAGAGTGCGAGTCGCCGTACCTGCTCGTCGAGGGCCGCGAGCTCGATCGCGGCCCGCTGCACCCGAACGCGATCCGCGGCGCGTGCCTCACCGCCGTGGAGTTGGGCATCGCGCTGCTGAGGACCGAGGATCGGAACGACTCCGCGCGATGGCTCCACCGCCTCGCCGTGCGGTGCCAGCGGGTCCGCCACCCACCGGATCGACCGGCCTACGCGCAGCGTCCCAAGGCCTCGCCGGGGGCCTACGCTGCTGAGGCTGCGCTCGCCGCCGTGCCTGGCATCTCAGTCGTCTGCGCTCGCGCGCTGCTCGCGCGTTTCGGCAGCGTCCTCGCGGTCCTTCAGGCGACGGTCGACGAACTCCTCACGGTGCCCGGCATTGGGCCCGAACGGGTGCGTGCGTTGGAGCGGACCTTCCATCACCAGGTCGCCGCTTCGAAGCCCTTGGTGGCGGCCAGCGCCTCGGGCGCAATCCACGACCCTCAACCGCCCGCGTGAGTCGTCCTGGGAGAAGAGCTTCCTCGACTACACGTCCTCGGCCCGGTGGGAGCCGGGGTCGGCCGTGGGCGGAAGCGCCGGCGCCGGCGATCGCCGGCGCCATGGGTCCCGGCCGCCACACGCAGGCCCGCGACCGGGATCGGGCGCGCCTCCGCGGGCCTCTCAAGCCGAGGGAGCGGAGACGGCACTCTCGGCGGCGCGGCTGACGTGCTCCCAGCGGGCCCAGGTCTCGATGCGCTCTCGCGAGATGTCGGCAGCGAGGTCGTAGACCGCGCTGCCGAGCAAGAGCCGGGCCGGCGGGTCGTCGGCGTCCACCAGCGTCATCATCGCCTCGGCCGCGAGCTGCGGCGCGCTGTCGACCGAGCCCTCGGCCCACTGGCGCTCCAGCTGCGAGCGCAGCGGCGCATACGCCGGGTTCGGCCTCGTCGACCGGGCGGCCGCGTACAGGTCCGTCCAATAGCCGCCCGGCTCGACGATGGTGACACTGACCCCGAATCGCGCCGCCTCGGCGGCGAGCGCCTCGCTCATGCCCTCGAGCGCGAACTTGCTGGCGCTGTACAGCCCGGTCGAGGCGTAACCGGCGACCCCACCGATGCTCGACATCTGCACGATGTGCCCGGCCCTCTGCGACCGGAGCTGGGGCATCACGGCCTGGCTGACCCACAGGGCGCCGAAGAAGTTGACCTCCATCTGGGCCCGGGCCTCTGCCTCGGTGAACTCCTCGACCATGCCCAGGGAAAGCGCGCCGGCGTTGTTGACCACGATGTCAAGCCTGCCGAAGCGCAGCGCGGCCGTCGCGACGGCCTCGAGCACCGCGTCGCGGTCGGTGACGTCCACGGTGAGCGGCAGCAGGCGGTTCCGGTGCTGGGAGGCGAGGGCCTCCGGCCCGCCGGTGCGGGAGGCGGCGGCCACACGGTCCCCGCGCTCGAGGGCCGCCTGGGTGAACGCTCGCCCCAGGCCCCGGCTTGCTCCCGTGATGAACCACGTGCGCCCGCCCCGCTGGTCGCGGTGGGTTGACGACCTTGACATTCGTGCGCTCCTCCCTCGCTCGGTAACGAGACGAACCGTCTCGTCTCTGGCACCGTTGCAGGGCCCGCTCCGACTGTCAAGACGGACCGGTTCGTCTCGCTCGGTGTAGACTTGCCGCGTGGCTGCCGTCCGACCCGGTCCCGACGCCGCTCGCCGGAGCGAGCCGGCGCGCCGCGCCGTCCTTGAGGCGGCGTTCGAGCTGGTCGGGGAGGTCGGCTACCCCCGCCTGAGCATCGAGGGCATCGCACGTCGCGCCGGCGTCGGCAAGCAGACGATCTACCGCTGGTGGCCCTCCAAGGGGGCGGTGCTCCTGGACGCCGTCCTCGCGCTGGCGCAGGGTGGCGAGGGCCAGACGGCGGCGCTGCCCGACACCGGCGACGTCGAGGCGGACCTCAAGCGCGTCCTGCGCGCCACGGCCCAAGAGCTGAGCGACCCGCGCATCGAGGGGCCCTTGCGGGCCCTGAGCGTCGAGATCGAGCTCGACCCCGAGCTCGCCGCCCTCTACGCCGAGCGCCTCGATACTCCCATGAAGGACCTCAAGCGCGAACGGCTCAAGAGCGCGCAGCGGACCGGCGAGCTGGCGCAGGACCTTGACCTCGACCTGGCCATCGAGCTGTTGTGGGGGCCCATACAGAACCGCTGGCTGATGCGCAGCGGGCCGCTCACCCCCGGCTACGCGAATGAGCTCGTCGAGCTCGCCTTGGCCGGCCTGAGAGCGTGACGGACGGGAACGGCGCCCGCGTCTCGGTGAGCACGGCCTCGCCGCTCTCGGCCTTCAGCCCCCCGCGGAGCCGCCCGAGGCGATCGTGCCGGTGGCCTGAAGGCCCCCGCCACCGCACGCGGCGGCCGACGTTGCCCGGCGATCAGTCGATCCACCGTCGCTGACGGCGGCTGCTACGCGCGTGTCACGGCAGGCGGAACCCGGATCGCATCGAGCGGCCCGACCACACGGAGATCTCCTCGGCGTGCTCATGCCGATGCGCGGACGTCGGCCGCGAGGCGCTGGTAGGTGACGCCGGTGTACAAGGCATGGAGCTCGTCGGTGGGGAATCGGGCGTCCTGGGCGCCGCCAGTCCATGCTGCGGCGCCCAGTCCTCGTCTGGGTGAGCGTCTTGACGGTGCCGGCGGGGGTCGTGGGCGATCCCTCCGCGCGATGCAAGGAACGATCAGCCCCCGGATCGGTGCTCATGCTCGTGTGCCGGCTCACGGGGTTCCTGCCCTGGCTCGGCGAGGACGAACTGGCCCATCATTCCGCGGTCCTCGTGCTGGAGCAGGTGGCAGTGGTACATGTAGGGGCTGTCGGGGTCAGGGTAGGCGGGGAAGCGGACCAGCAGCCTGACGGCCTTGTCGGGCGGCACGTAGACGGTGTCCTTGAGCCCGCTCAGGTGCGCAGGGGTGCCCTCGCCGGCGTAGTCCAGGACGGCGAAGCTGACCCCGTGCACGTGGAAGTTGTGTGGGGTGCCGGCCCGGTTGCGGACCTCCCAGATCTCGGTCGCACCCGGTCGGACGATCTCGTCAATCCGGCCCATGTCCATCTTGCGGCCGTTGATGCGGCCCTGGCCGGACAGCTCGAACGAACGGGTGAGCGTTGCGTCCTCGGCGTGATAGTGCTCGTGGGCGCCGAGGCGGCCCGACGCCCGCGGCGACGGCTCGAGGCCGTTCGCGGCGCGGACATCGATCAGGTCGAAGCTGTCGTTGCCGCCGGCAAACCGGTTCTCCCAGAAGTTCGCCCCGAGCTCGGGCTCGAAGCTGCGCAGCACGACCTGCTCGCCGGGCTCGAAGGCGGCGACGATCTCGGCCCGCTCGCCCGGAGAGAGCTGGAGGCGGCTCATCGGCCGCGGGCTCTCGAGCAACCCGCCGTCGGTGCCGACCAGGTCGAAGTCGCGCCCGTCGGCGAAGCCCACGTTGTAGATGCGGGCGTTCGAGCCGTTGAGCAGGCGAAAGCGCACCCGCTCGTGTTCGACCTCGACGTACGGGCTGTGGGTGCCGTTGACGAGGATCGTGCCCCCGAGCCGTCCGGTCGGGCTGATCAGCCCCTTGGAGAAGTCCAGCTGGCCGTCGTCGTCCAGCCGCTTGTCCTGGATGATCAGCGGGATGTCGTCGACGCCGTAGTCGCTGGGGAGCGCGGTGTCGGGTCCGTCCGGCTCATCGACGATGAACAGCCCGGCGACCCCGCGATAGACGTGGTCGGCGGTCTTTCCGTGCGGGTGCGGGTGGTACCAGAGCGTCGCGGCGGGCTGGTCGACCCGCCAGCTGGGCGTCCAGGTCTCCCCGGGTCTGATCGTCTGGTGCGGTCCGCCGTCGGCGACGGCGGGCAGGTGCATCCCATGCCAGTGGATCGTGGTCGTCTCGGGGAGCTCGTTGCGGACGCGCAGCTCGACCCGATCGCCGCGCTTTGCGCGCAGTGTGGGGCCGAGGTACGGGCCGTTCACGCCCCAGGTCTCGGCCGGCTTGCCGGGCAACAGCTCGGCGCGCCCCTGCTGCAGGCTCAGGTCGAAGACCTTGCGGCCGTCCTGCTCGCCGGGCTCGAGCAGCGGCGGGATCGTGAGCTCGTTCTCGAAGCGCACAGTGCCGACGGTGCTCACGTCGGCGCGGGAGTAGACGCTGGCGGCGTAGGCGACCAGCGCGAAGGCGCCGAGCATTACGATCGCCAGGATTCCGAGGATCAGGCGCTTCATCGCTCAGCACCTCCATCGTCCCGCTCCCAGATCGCCAGGGCGCTCGCGCCGCCGCCGATCTCGATCTCGTAGCGGTCGGCCGTCTCCTCGGCGCCGGGGCTGGCCAGGCGCGTGTGGCCGCCGATCGCACCGATGCGCCGATCGTCGAAGGCGATCGCGCTCGCGCCGCCCGCCAGGTGCAGCCGGGCTGCGCTCGCGGCCGGGCGATTGAGGCGGATTCCGCTCGCACCACCGGCCACCCGGACCCAGACGACGCCCCGAGGCCGGGGAAGGACGACATGGACGTCGCTCGCGCCGCCGCCGATCTCGAGCCCGCTCAGGGTCAGGTGGCGCAGGTCGGCGCACAGGCCGCGGACGCCGCCTGGGAAGACAAGCGTCCAGGGCAGCGACCGGTTGAGCGCGATCTGCGCCGCGCGCCGGTCCGCTCGCAACCACTCGGAGGGAGAGCGGCGCGGATACTCGATCGTCACCCTCCCCTCGTGGGCGAGCACCATGGGCACCACGCCCTCGAAGCGGGCGCGGTAGAGCTGCGTAGCCGTCTCGTGGGAGGAGAGCGTCAGGTGCGAGGCGCCGGCGGCGACCTCGAGCCGTCCCTCTGTCGCCGCCCCGAGCGGCGCGGCGATCTCGTGCTGGCTGGTTGTCATCGAGCCATCCCCTCTCTTGCTCGCAGCCAGGGTCGTCCCCCGGCCATCGCCCCACCAGGGCGCCAGCGCGACCCTGGGGCGGCGGTCAGCTCGACCCCCGTCGGTGTGGCTGGCGCGAAGGCGCCCCCAGCCGTGGGCGGGCGCGCCCCGGGGAGGCCGCTATGCGCGCAGGTAGGCGAGAACGGCCAGAATGCGCCGGTGGTCGTCGGGGCTCGTCGGCAGCCGGAGCTTGGCGAGGATGCTCTTCACGTGCTTCTCGACCGTGCGCTCGGTGATGAACAGGCGGTCGGCGATCGCCTGGTTGGTCCGACCCTCTGCCATCAGCCGCAAGACCTCGCGTTCCCGGTCGCTCAGATCCTCGAGGGCATCGCCGCCCTCCCTGCGGCGTCCGACGAGCTTGGAGACGACCACCGGGTCGAGTACCGATTCGCCTGCGCCGACGCGGCGCACGGCGTCGGCGAGCTCGGCGACGTCAGAGACACGGTCCTTGAGCAGGTAACCGACCCCCGCCGCGCTCTCGCCCAGCAGCTCGAAGGCGTAGCTGGGCCGCACGTACTGTGAGAGCACGAGCACACCCACCTGCGGGTGGCGCTCGCGGATCGCGCGGGCGGCCTGGAGCCCCTCGTCGGTGTGGGTCGGTGGCATGCGGATGTCCACGAGCGCCACGTCTGGCGCGTGCCGTTGGACCTGCTCGAGCAGCTCCGCCGCGTCCCCGGCCTGGCCCACCACCTCGAAGCCGGCCTGGGCGAGCAGCTGCGCCACGCCCTCGCGCAGGAGCACCGAATCATCGGCCACGACTACCCGCATGGGATCTCCGCTCGCAGGTCGGTTCCGCCGCCCGCCGGGCTCTCGACCGCCAGGGTCCCGCCGAGCACCTGGACGCGATCCACGAGCCCGCTCAGCCCCGTTCCGCGCCGCGAGTCCGCTCCACCGACACCGTCGTCGCGAATGTGAATGAGCAGCCGCCCGCGACGGCGGGCGACCGTGATCCGCGCCGACGAGGCGTGCGCGTGCTTGACGACGTTGGCCAGCGCCTCGGCCGCGACGTAGTACGCGGCAGCCTCCACTCGGTCGGACAGCCTGCCGTCCAGGTCGGCGGCGACGTCGACGGGGAACGGGGCCGTGTAGGCCAGGTCCTCGAGGGCGGGCGCGAGCCCTCGCTCGGTGAGTACGCCGGGGTGGATCCCCTGGCTCAGATCACGCAGTTCGGCGAGCGCCGTCGCGAGTGCCCCCCTGGCCTGGTCGAGGCTCGAAGCGGCTCCCTCGGGATCCGATGAGAGCCTGGAGGCGGCCAGCCCGAGCACGATCGCCACCGACGTCAGGCGCTGCTGGGTGGCGTCGTGGAGGTTGCGCTCGATGCGGCGACGCTCGAGGTCGGCCGCCTCAACGATCCGTGCCCGGGACGCCCGGAGGTCCTCGAGGCGGGCCCGAAGGTCGGCGTGTAGCCGCTCGTTCTCGAGCGCGAGCGCGGCGGCGGCGCAGACAGCCTCGAGCAACTCACGGTCCTCCGCGAGCGCATGGTCGTGCACGAGCGCCGCGACACGGGCGCCGTCGCGCTCGACGACGGTCGCGGCGATCGGCTCCCCCGGGCCCGGAAGCTCGACGGGCCGCCCGTCCAGATCGACATACCGCTGCTCGCCGGAAAGCCAGTACGCGACCTGGAGCCCCGGATCGCCCAGCGCGCGCGAGAGGGCACCGCGCAGCCCGCCGGCCGGCTCGGCCTCCCCGAGCTCGACGACCAGCTCGGCGACCGAGGCCCGGGCGAGCCGTGCACGAAGCAGTCCGATCAGAAAGAGCAGCGGGAACGCCGCGTAGGCGACCCGAAAGGCCCAGCCCGGCCCTGTGCCCAGCGGCTGCCCGGCGAGCTCGTTCCCGAAGAAGACGATGAGCGTCGACAGGGCCAGCGCTCCCGGCCACAGCAGCGGCCCGACCGCCCGGCGCCAGGCGGCAGACCCCACGCGCCAGCGCCAGACGAGCTCACCGATGATCGCCACGAAGATGAGGGCCGTGGCGACCTGGCTGGCGTCGAACATGCCCTGCGCGACCTGCTCGTCAGAGACGTACTGCGGGGCGTTGTTGACGACGATCACGTTCACGTAGGCGGCGAGCGCCAGCGCGCGCGCCGGCCGCGACTCGAGCCTGCCGCTCGGGAACGCGAGCAGCAGGTGCGCGAAGACGGCGATGTGGACGGGGCGCACCCAGGCGCCGATCGTCTGGAACGGCTCCTCGGCGGCGAAGTCCAGACGGCCGACGAACCACAGAAGCCCGACGAGCACCATCAACGGCCCGATCCGGTTGCCGGGGCGCCGGGACCAGGCGACGACCCCGCTCACGACGAACGACCAGCCGATGGCCAGGCCCAGGGCGAGGCCGACGATCTCGGCGCGCGAGTCCGGGGCCTCTCCGCCGACCCGGCGGGCGGCCTCGGCGCCAACGCCTACGGCCAGTCCGGCGAACAGGATCGCCAGGCTGCCGCTGCGGCTCACGTTCACCTCCCCGGAAGCGGAGCAGCCGGACCTCCGCCCGCCAAGCAGGCTAGCGCGAATCCCGTGGTGCGGCTGGCCACACCCCGCCGACGCCGGGCCTCGGCTTCATGGCAGCCCGACCTGGCGGATGCGCGCTGGCCGCCATCGCAGTCTCGTGCTGCCGGGCCGGGCGCCGCGCAGCCCGCCCCTCCACCGTGTCAGGCGCAGTCGCATGGACCGCGGCGACTCCACCCGGGGCCGCGGGCCCTAGTGGCGAGCGATGCGGCCGGCGATCCACCGGGGCCGAAGGGACAGCATGCGCACCGAACAGACCGCAGACGGGAGACCGCAGACGACCCGCTCCGGAGGACGCCTTGCCTGGCTCGCCGACCTCGCGTTCCGCAGACGCGGCAGGGTCACGCTGGCCTGGCTCGCGCTGCTTGCCGGCCTCTTGGCGGCGGGGCCGCAGCTGGCGGGCAAGTTCGACGCGGACTACTCGACGCCGGGGTCCGAGTCCAAGGCCGCAGCGGAGCTCCTGGCCGAGCGATTCGAGGGCAACTCCGGCGACACGATCGACGTCGTCTGGCAAGCGCCGTCTGGTGTGCGTGACCCGGCGGTCGGCCCGAGGGTGGAGCGCTTCCTGGCGGAGGCGAGCCGGCTGGAGGGCGTCGGCGACCCCGGCCCCACCGAGACCTCGGCCGACGGCACGATCGCAGTCGCGCGCCTCCAGCTCGACCGGCCCTCCTGGGACGTCCCCAGCGCAACGAGCGACGAGCTGGTCGCCCTGGCCGAGGAGGCCGGTGGGTCCGGGCTGCGGATCGAGCTCGGCGGCGGGACGATCGATGAGGACGGAGCCCCGCCCGAGCTGATGGCCATGATCGCGGCCGCCGCGATCCTGCTGATCGCCTTCGGGTCCGTCGTCGCCGCCGGCCTGCCCCTGGGGACGGCGCTGTTCGGCCTGGGGATCTCGGCGACGCTGATCGGCGCCGTCGCGGCCATCATCGAGGTCCCCGACTGGGCGCCGGCGGTCGCCAGCCTGCTGGGGATCGGCGTGGGGATCGACTATGCGTTGCTGATCCTGACGCGCTTTCGGACGGCGCTCGAGGCCGGAGCGGATGTCCGCGCCGCCGTCGTCGAGGCGGTCGAGACGGCCGGGCGCAGCGTGCTCGTCGCCGGGATGACGGTTGTGGTCTCGATCCTCGGTTTGCTGCTGATCGGCGTTCCGTCCCTGCGCGGCGTCGCGGTCGCGGCCGCCCTGGCGGTGCTGGTCGTGATGTCGGCGTCGCTGACCCTGCTGCCGGCGCTGCTGGCATTTCTCGGCCCGCGCGTGAACCGTCTGCGCGTCCCCGGGCTCGGTCGGGCGGCGGGCAGCGGCTCCAACAGGGCACCCGCCGCCCGGTGGAGCCGCGGCGTGCAGCGACGCCCGTGGGCCGCGACGATCGCCGGGGTGGCGGTCCTGCTCGCACTCGCCGTCCCTGCCCTCGACCTGCGACTCGGCTTCCCTGACGCCGGCAACAACTCGTCGGACACGACGACGCGCCAGGCGTACGACCTGATCAGCGCGGGCTTCGGGCCTGGCGCCAACGGCCCACTGTTCCTGGCCGCCGACGTCGCCGGGGCGGACGCCGGGGGCGAGCTCGACGAGCTCGTCGGGCACCTGCGCAGCGTCCCAGGGGTGGCCTCAGTCGCCGATCCGCGCCTGAGCGCCTCGGGCCACGGCGCCGTGGTCGTCGTCACGCCGACGAGCGCGCCGCAGGAACCTGCGACCGACCAGCTCGTGCACCGGCTGCGCGAGGACGTCCTGCCCCAGCACACCGACGCCGAGGGGCTGCGCGTCCACGTCGGCGGCCAGACGGCGGCGTTCGTCGACGAGAGCGAGCTCGTCGGGGGACGGCTTCCGCTCTTCGTGGCCGCCGTGCTCGCACTCTCGTTGCTGCTGGTCCTCGGCGCCTTCCGCTCGCCGGCGCTCGCCGTGAAGGCGGCAATCCTGAACGTCCTCTCCGTCGGCGCGGCCTACGGCGTGCTCGCCCTGTTCGCCGGCGGGGGCATCGCCGGGCAGCTGATCGGCATCGACACCGAGACGCCCGTGCCCGCGGCGATTCCGGTGATCATGTTCGCGATCCTCTTCGGGCTCTCGATGGACTATGAGGTCTTCCTGCTCTCGCGGGTGCGCGAGGAGTACCTCCGCGGCGGCGACACGGGGCGAGCCGTCGTGGCGGGCGTCGCCAAGACGGCGCGGGTGATCACGGCGGCGGCGGCGATCATCATCGTCGTCTTCCTCGCCTTCGTCTTCAGCGGCGAAGTCTTCCTCAAGCTGATGGGGGTCGGCATGGCGGCCGCCATCCTGGTCGATGCCACGATCGTGCCGATGGTGCTCGTGCCCGCCGTGCTCCAGCTGCTGGGGCCGGCGACCTGGTGGCTTCCCGGCTGGCTCGACCGTCGCCTGCCCAGGCTTGACGGCGAGCCGGTCGCTTCGCCGGCGTCGCCGATGGAGGAACGCCATGCCTGACGCCCACCGGGGGCTGACCTGCGGGCCGCCCGCGCCCGGGCAGGGACGCGGCGAGTTCGCGTTCGTCCGTCAGTCCCCCTGGTGACGCTGACCGTTGCACGCTGGTGACGCTGTCCGGCTGAGCCTGGCGAGATCCGCATCGCCAGGCTTTCTGGAGGCGTCCCATCGAACGAACCGGCGGAGCGCCTCCAGGCTCCCTGGGGGCTCATCGAGCAGGACGTGGGAGTCAACGTCCAGCGTCACCGAGGCCCGCCCGTGGCCGACGACGCGCTGGATGAGGGTGATCGGCACGCCGGCCAGGACCAGGCGGCTGATGAAGCGGTGGCGCAGGTCGTGCGAGGTGAGGTGGCGGAGGCTCGCGGCGACGCAGGCGCGGCGCATCGCCTGCCGGATGGTCTGCGCGGTGAGGTCGGGGTAGAGGGGAGCCGCCGCGTCCCACTGGCCGGTCAGGGTTGCCGCCAGGCGGTCGGGAAGCGGCACCCAGCGCCGGCCGGCGGTGTCGCCCCTTGATCGTGCCGCGGGCGGCGCGCATTCGCCGTCTCGGGAGGTCGAGGTCGCCCACGGTGAGAACGAGGAGGGTCCGGCTCCGGCTCCGGCTCGACGCGTCGGGGGAGGCGCACCTTCGGGCTCCGGGCCGGGTTCGGGAAGACGTCCGCCCAGTCGAGCACCAGGCGAAGCACGCTCAGGTACTTGCCGAGCGTCGCGTGGCCGGATGTCGGACTGCTCACCGATCCGTGCCTGCACGTGCTCGGACGTGATCTCGCCCGGCGGCCGCTCGGCCGGGACGCCGAAGCGGTCGACCGCCTGCCGATAGACCTGCGCGGTCTTGGCGCCGGCGTCGATTTGCGAGGCGAGGTGCTCGCGGGCGACCTCGCCGAGCGCCGGCGGCGCTCGGCGGTGGGAAGAGCTCCCCGAGGTCCGGGATTCCGCCGGGCGGCGAGCTCCCGCGACGAAGCGCTCGCGCGCGCTCTCCGCCTCCCGTGCGCCAATGCCCCTGACCGTCAGCTGCCGGTGTGCGGTGGCGCGGCGGGCAATCGCACCGTGACGCAGAGCCCGCCGGCGGCTCGGGGGGTGAGGGTGAGGGTTCCGTCGTGTGCTTGGGCGATGCTCTTGACGATTGCGAGGCCGAGGCCGACACCTGCGTGCTCGGTGCGCATGCGTTCGGTGCCGCGAAGAAACGGCTCGCCGAGCGTGGAAGCCAACTGCGGGGTGAGCTTTTCGCCGGTGTTCTCGACGGTGAGCACCACGCTCTCGGGGTGAACGCCGGTCGTGACCCACACGGTGCCCTGTTCAGGCAGATTGTGGACGATCGCGTTGTGCACGAGGTTCGTCGCCAGCTGTCGCAGGAGCGCCGGTGAGCCGGTGGTGGGGGTCGTGTCGCCGGAGGTCTCGATGGTGGCGCCGCGCGTTTCTGCGAGGGGAAGGAGCGTTTCGGTGGCCTCCTCGGCGATGAGGGACAGGTCGGCGTGTTCTCGGACGAAGGACCGCTGGTCGGCGCGGCTGAGCAGGAGCAATGCTTCAGTCAGGTCGATCGCTCGGGTGTTGACGGCGTAAAGGCGGTCGACGAGTTCGTCGTTGCAGCGGTGTCGATCGGTGCGGGCCACGTCGAGAAGTGTCTGCGTGATCGCCAGCGGTGTGCGCAGCTCGTGGGAGGCATTGGCTGCGAATCGCTGCTGTTCGGCGACGTGTGCTTCGAGCCGCGCCAGCATGGCATCGAAGGCGTCGGAGAGTTCGCGGAACTCATCCTTACGGCTTTCCAACTCGATCCGGTGGGAGAGCGACCCCTTCGCGACCATGCGCGTGGCGTCGGTGATCCGCGCCAGGGGGGCGAGCATCCGGCCGGCGAGAATCCACCCTCCCAGGAGACCGAACACCAGCAGGAACGCCAGTACTGCGGCTGCCCTCGGAGCGAACACGTGCAGGAGCTCGGACCGGATGGGAAAGACACCATGGGTGTCGGTGTCGGCGGAGACGAGGAGCGCACGCTCGGGGACGTAACGCAGGAGGAACACCCACACGGCGGCGAGCAGCAGGGCGCCTGCGAGCA
>Ga0299914_10001367_pt1 | contig 16070 bp, 16 predicted proteins | sample RVTome_10_FD_201361 | JGI IMG/M metagenome (GOLD analysis project Ga0299914, IMG submission 201361) | Soil microbial communities from uranium-contaminated site in the Upper Colorado River Basin, Wyoming, United States - RVT153D57 (version 2) ...
GAGGCCGCCCGCCGCGACGATTGAGATCGGGCGGTGTGCTCAGCTCCCGCTTAAGCTGTGGCCGGCGCGGGCAGGCCCGTGGGAAACCGCATCAGCAAGCGGTGGATCGCAAACGTGAAGACCTCATCGCCACCGCCGGGATTGGCGCAGACCCTGGTGTGGCCGCTGACCCAGGGGTGGCCCGTAGACCCTGGTGCGGCCGCAGACCCTGGTGCGGTCGTAGTTGTTCCCGCATAGCGGGAACAACTACGACCGCAACGAAAAAAAGGGGGGGTCAGGCGGGCAGCGGGGCGCCGTTGTCCGGCGGGGCGCCGGCGCCGTAGTCCTCGCCGGAGCCGATCGGGCGCTCCTCCTCGACGTGCCAGTTCTGGTTGAAGCCGTAGAGGGCGACGGCGATCAGGATCAGCTGCAGGATGGCGAGCACGACGACGAGCAGGCCGATCAGCGGGACCGGGATCAGCGCCTCCTCGAAGCCCGCCTTGTCGCGGGCGAACCACGAGTCGGCGCCGACCGCGCAAAGGATCGCCAGGATCATCGAGAGGGCGGCGGCGACGGGCAGGATGCCGCGGCTCCAGCGGGCTACCAGGAAGGCGAAGAGGGCGTAGAGCGCGGCGTAGATCAGGCAGACGATCCCCATGCCGCTGCCACCGGTCATCAGCGAGAAGCCGGTGATCGTCACCAGCGCCGCGATCGCCGCCGTCGCCGCGAGCAGGATGACGAGCACGAGCTTGATCGTGATCGACTCGGCCTTCTCCCGATTCGGCCGCCACAGCTCGTAGCCGGGCCTGACCTCTCCAACCGCCACGCCTCGATCATAGAATCTAGGAGCGACGCGGCCACGTTGGTCGCGCGTTAAGCCCGATCCGGGCAGCCACGCGGGCGTGGCGGAATTGGCATACGCGCCAGGTTTAGGTCCTGGTGGGCTTCGGCCCGTGGGGGTTCAAATCCCTCCGCCCGCACTGGAGTCGCGGAGTCGGGCGATACGATCCCCGTCCACGGGCCAGTGGCCAAATTGGCTAAGGCACCGGTCTCCAAAACCGGGGATTCCAGGTTCGAGTCCTGGCTGGCCCGCTCTTCGAATCCATGCCTTTGTGCTACCGGCGAATCCGCACCGGGTTCCCGACCGGATCCGTGTCGCCAGCACCCGGGCGCGAGTCACGCTCCGGCGCGAATCGGCTGGCCTGGCTGGAGCCGCTTGAAGGCGGCGACGACGCGCGGGTCGAAGTGCGTGCCGCACAGGCTGTCGATCTTCGCGATCGCCGCGGAGAGCGGCCATGCCGGCTTGTAGGAACGTGAGTGGGTGAGCGCGTCGAACACGTCGGCGACCGCGACGATCCGCCCGCTGAGCGGGATCGCCTCTTCGCCGAGCCCCTCGGGGTAGCCGCTTCCGTCCCAGTGCTCGTGGTGGCTGGCGGCGATCTCACCGGCCAGCTCGAGCAGCTCGGAGTCGCCGTCCGCGAGGATCTTCGCCCCGACCGCGGTGTGGCGCCTTACCTGCGCGAACTCCGCAGCGTTCAGCGCGCCGGGCTTGCACAGGATCGAGTCGGATACGCAGAGCTTGCCGATGTCGTGAAAGGGCGCCGCCCGGCCGATCATCGCCGCCTCGCGAGCCGTCATCTTCAGCTGGCGCGCCAGGCGATAGGAGATGATGGCGACCCGCCGGGTGTGCTCGTGGGTGGAGTCGTCGCGACGCTCCGCGACGAGGGCGAGGTGCCCCAGGACGTCGAGATGTCGGACTCCGAGCCGGTCGAGGGTACGGACGCTCTCGACCCAGTCGCGGATGCGCGAATGCATCGTCAGCCGCCGCGGGTCCAGGGGCGAGGGGACGGGGGCCTCCCCGACCTCGAAGCACGGTTCGTCGTTGCGCCACATTGTCTTCGGTTTACTCAGTCCTGGAAGAGCAAGCATACCAAGTAATGATGAGGAGCAAAAGAGTAGCGCTCCGGGTGCCGAGCCGGCCAACTCTGGTAGGTCTGACGCGGCGGCAGGACGCCGCGCTGGCCGCGCTGGGCGAGCACGCCGCTTCGACCTCGACCGTCGCGCTGGAGAGGTTGTCCTATGAGCTGCTGTAGGTTCCAAACTGGGATTCCAGGTTCGAGCCCTGGTTGGCCCGCTCGACGAAGGGACGCCTCCGATGTCCGTCCGGCTCAAGCACGTCGATCCCAACCGCCGGCCCGGCCGGCTCAGCCGCGCCTACGCGGCGCTCGCCAACACGCGGCTTGGCCGGTTCCTCTCGCCGCGCCTGCTCTGGAAGGTCGACCCGCACCTGATGCGGCTCACGCGCGGGCGGCTCGGCATGGGCCTGGTCCTGCCCACGGCGCTGCTCGAGACGACGGGCGCGCGAAGCGGGCTGCCGCGGCGCAACGCGGTGATCTACTTCCACGACGGGGAGCGGGCGACGATCGTCGCCTCGAAGCTCGGCCACCCGACGAACCCGGCCTGGTTCCACAACCTCCTCGCCCACCCCGACGTCGTCCTCGGCGGCGAGCCGATGCGGGCAACCGTCGTCGCCGGCGAGGCCGAGCGGTGCCGGCTCTGGGCGCTGGCCGACCGCGTCTTCGCCCCCTACGCCGACTACCGCCGCGAAGCGGCGCGGGCGGGCCGGGAGATCCCGATCGTCCAGCTCGCGCCCCGCGCCGCCGGCACCGCGAGCAGTGGACCTGCGCCGGCGTAGAGCGGCCGGACGGAAGAGCGGCGGACGGGAATCGAACCCGCATCATCAGCTTGGAAGGCTGAGGCTCTGCCATTGAGCTACCGCCGCGCGGGAATCCGTCAGAATGTAGGCCAGCCACGGGGAGTGGCGCAGTCTGGTAGCGCACTCGGCTGGGGGCCGAGCGGTCGCAGGTTCAAATCCTGTCTCCCCGATTTCGCAGACAAAGCATCCGGTCCAGCAACTCGATCAGATCTCGGTTACGGCATCTGTTGCGCGACAGCGAGTGCATCGGAGCGACCGGCGAGCCACTCCTGCGCCGCGGGGTCAATCCAGCAGGCAATCGCGAGCATGTCTTCGAGGCGCGCAGGAGCGTCTTGGTTGAGCAGCGAGTCGTGATGGGCGACCCGGTTTCGGAAACGCTGGACGCGGCGCATGCGAGCGCTGAGGTCCTTACGGGTCAGTGCTTCATGCGGAAATGCAACGCGGAGACGGTGCCTCCACAGCTCCTCGTAGCGGCGGCCGAACAGTCCGGCCCAGAAGGCAAAGGAAACCCCCGCAACGACGCGTCCCCGCGTGACGCGCTTGCCCCGCTCGAGACGCTCGATCGCGACGATCACCTGCTTGATTCCGTCGGGCTGGAGGATCTCGAAGTCCAGCAGCCAGGTGTCCTTGATCGGCGCCTGCGGCTGGCCCTCGCCGAGCACGCCGTCGATCGCGTTGCGCAGGAGCACCTCGAAGCGGTGGATCAAGCCGAACGATGCGACGGAGAGGTCGACATGCCACTCATACAGCGCTATCGCTCGCTCGTGATCGCCGTTGGCGGCGTCGAGAAATCGTGCGTAGCGGGGCTCGGATAGCCAGGCGCGTGCTTGCTGCTCCTCCATGGTCGCGCTACGCTATTCCAGACGCCCCGGTCCCGCCTAGGACTCCTTGGAGTTATGCGGCCGGGGCTTTGTCGTGCAGCGCCCGGATTCGCGCAGCGACACCGTGGTTCAAATACCGTCCAGTTAGGCCGATTTCGCAGAGCGCAACGAAAAGCGCTTCCCCGCCGACTTCATGTTCCAGCTGTCAGCGCAGGAGTTCAGCCACTTGAAATCACAATTTGTGATTTCAAGTGGGAGCCACGGCGGTCGCCGCAAGCCCCCGCTGGTCTTCACCGAGCAGGGCATCGCAATGCTCTCAGGCGTCCTGCGCAGCGACCGCGCCATCGCCGTGAACATCGAGATCAGACCGATACGATCCCCGCCGATGAGCGACCGGGGACCTTCCTCCTCCGCCCGCGACCTCGCCGGCGCGCTGCGAGCGGGGGAGCTCTCGGCGGTCGAGCTGCTCGACGCCTGCCTGGCCGCGGTGGACGAGCGCGACCCGGAGCTGAACGCGATCGTCTGGCGCGACGACGAGGCGGCACGGGCGGCGGCCCGCGAGGCCGACACGCGGCTCGCCGCCGGCGAGGAGGCGCCCTTCCTCGGCGTGCCGATCCCGATCAAGGACCTGACCCCGGTCGCCGGCTGGCCCGTCACCTACGGCTCGCACGGTGCCTCCGCGGAGCCGAGCGAGGAGAGCGAGCTGGTCGTCGAGGCCTTCCGGCGCGCTGGCTTCGTCCTCTGCGGGCGCACCAACACGCCCGAGTTCGGGCCGCTCACGGTGGCGGAGAACACGCGCTACGGCGTCACCCGCAATCCCTGGGACACCGGTCGCTCGCCGGGCGGCTCCTCGGGCGGCGCCTCGTGCGCCGTCGCCGGGGGCATGTTCCCGATCGCCCACGCCAACGACGGCGGCGGCTCGATCCGCATCCCCGCCGCCTACACCGGCCTGGTCGGCCTGAAGCCGAGCCGCGGCCGCGTGCCCCGCCTCGCGCAGAGCTGGATGGGCGCGGTGGTCGAGGGCGTCGTCGCGCGCACCACCGCCGACGCCGCGGCGGTGCTCGACGCGACCGCCGGTCCCGACCCGCTCGCCTGGTACAACGCGCCGGCTCCGGAGCGGCCCTTCGTCGAGGAGGTGGGCGCCCCGGCCGGGGCGCTGCGCGTCGGCCTGATGGCGACGGCGCCGCTCGGCATCCCCACCGACCCGGCTTGCGTCGCGGCCGCCCGCGACGCCGCGACGCTGCTCGCGGAGCTGGGGCACGGGGTGGAGGAGGTCGACGTGCCGACCGTCTCCGAGGAGCTGATGGGTCCCTTCCTGACGATGGCCAGCGCCGGCCTCGCCGACTACGACGGGGTCGAGTGGTCGAAGACCGAGCCGCACAACCGCCACGCCTACGGGGTGGCGGCCGAGGGCCGCAGCGCCTATGAGTTCGTCGTCGCGACGCAGCGGCTGGAGCGGCTCTCGCGGCGCGAGATGGCGCGCTGGGGGCGCGACTTCGACCTGCTGCTGACGCCGACCTCGGCGATCCTGGCGCCGCCCGCCGGCGAGGTCCTCGCCGCCCAGCACGCCAACCCCGGGCAGGCGGTCCCGCAGACCGTCGCCTCCGTCTCCTTCACCGCCTTCGGCAACGTCACCGGACAGCCGGCGGTTTCGCTGCCCCTGCACTGGACCGACGACGGCCTGCCGGTCGGCGCGATGCTGACCGGCGCCCCCTTCGACGAGGTGACGCTGATCCGCGTCGCCGCGCAGCTGGAAGAGGCGCGCCCCTGGGCCGGGCGGCACGCTCCGGGGAGCGCCGCGGTCGCTCCTTGAAGCATTGCGGGGCCCAAGGGGCCGGCAAGGCTTCAACGAGCGTGCGCGGCAGCCAGGGCGTCGGCGACGAGACGCACGGCCTGCTCGATCGCCGGCTCGGTCAGGCCGGCGAAGCCGAGCACCAGGCCCGGCGGCCCGCCGGGGCGGAAGCGGTGCATGGCGAGGCCTTCGAGGCCAACCCCCCGAGCGGCCGCGGCGGCGAGGAGCGCCGGCTCGTCGACCTCGGCGGGCAGCTCGGCCAGCTCGTAGAGGCCGGCGGCGCCGGGGTTCACGGTCGCCTGCGGGAGGTGGCGCTCGAGCGCGCCGAGCAGCGCCTCGCGGCGGCGCTGGTAGCGCAGGCGCATGCTGCGGATGTGGCGGTCGAGCTCGCCCCGGGCGAGGAAGTCGTGCAGGGCGAGCTGGCCGATCGCCTCCGAGCCGCGGTCCTCGATCGCCTTCACCGAGATCAGCGGCCAGCCGAGCCAGGAGGGCGCCAGCATCCAACCCAGGCGCATGCCCGGCACGAGCCGCTTGCTGGCCGAGCCGAGGTAGGCGACGCGCTCGGGCGCCAGCCCCTGCAGGGCGCCGACGCCGCCGCGGTCGTAGCGCAGCTCGCCGTCGTAGTCGTCCTCGACGATCAGCCGCTCGCCTCGCTCGGCCCACTCGACCAGCGCCGCCCGCCGCTCGCTGCTCATCACCCGGCCGGTCGGGAACTGGTGGGCGGGCGTGACGACGACCGCCGCGGCGCCCGTCGCCTCCAGGTCCACGACCCGCAGCCCCTCGGCGTCGACCGGCACCGGCTCGACCGCGAGGCCGGCCTGCTCGGCGATCAGCCGGTGCGCGTGCCAGCCCGGGTCCTCGATCGCGACCCGCTCGACGCCGCGAGCGCGCAGCCAGCGTGCGATCAGCGTGAGCCCCTGCGCGAAGCCGGTGCAGACGATCAGCTGCTCGGGCTCGGCGGCGGCGCCGCGGGCTCGGCCCAGGTACTCGGCCAGCGCTTCGCGCAGGCCCGGCACGCCGCGCGGGTCGGGATAGTCGACCGCGTCGATCGGCGCTCGGCGCCAGGCTGCCCGCAGCGAGCGCAGCCAGCGGTCGCGCGGGAAGCCGGCCAGGTCGGGCAGCCCGGGATCGAGGCGGTAGGCGAAGCTGGGTCGCAGCGACCGCGCCGGCGGTCGCGGCGCCGCGGTGCGGACAGTGCCGGATACGCGCATCGGCGCTCCCTGACCCGCCAGCAGGTAGCCCTCGGCGGCGAGCTGGCCGTAGGCCTCGCTGACGACGCCGCGCGAGACGCCCAGCTCAGCCGCGAGGCCGCGACTCGAGGGCAGCCGCGCCCCGGCGCCGAGCCGGCCGGCGCGGATGTCGGCCCGGATCGAGCGCTCGATCTGCTCGTGCAGCGGCGTCTCGCTCTCGCGGTCGAGCTCGACCAGCAGGCCGCCGCCGACTGGTCCTTCCAGACGAGTCATTACTGGCACTGTATAGCGGTCCAGTCCTCCCCTATCGTGCTTCTCAACCAAGGCCCTTCCGGTCGACTTCCCGCTCTGTCGCGCACAAAAGGGGAAGTCGGCGGGAGGCGTAGACGGACGTAAGGAGGCGCGATGGAGCGGGTGACGATCGTGGGCGGCGGGATCGCGGGGCTGACGGCGGCGATCGCCGCCGCGGAGGGCGGCGCGCGGGTGTGCCTGATCGAGGCGCACGAGGCCCTCGGCGGCCGCGCCCGCAGCAGCACCGGCCCCTACAAGGCCAACTTCGGGCCCCACGTCATCTACAAGGACGGACCCTTCTGGGGCTGGCTGGCCGAGCGCGAGCTGCTGCCCGCCTACACCGGGCCGCCGCTCGCCGGGATCCGCTTTCGCTGGCAGGGGGCGGTGCGGCGCACGCCGCCGCTCGGCACCGTGCCCGCCGTCCTGCGCCTGCGCGGCCGCGAAGCGCCCGTGGACCAGGACTTCCGCGGCTGGGTCGCGAGCCATGCCGGCGAGCGCACCGCGGCGATGCTCTCCTCCGCCGCGGGCGTCTACGCCTTCCACCACGACCCCGGTGAGCTCTCGGCGGCCTTCGTCTGGAAGCACTCGGTTCGCGTCCTGCTCAGCCCGCCGCCCACGGCCCGCTACCTGATCGGCGGCTGGGGTTCGCTGGTCGCGGCGCTGGAGGCGCGGGCGCGCCGGCTCGGCGTCGAGATCGAGACCGGCCGCGCCGTCGAGACGCTGCCAGAGCCGCCCGCGATCGTCGCCACCGAGCTGGCCCAGGCCCGCGAGCTGCTCGGCGACGATTCGCTGCGCTGGCCGGCCGGCCGCACCGTTGGCGTCGACCTCGGGATCGAGCGGCGCCGCGGCGATCCCTTCGTCGTCTCCGATCTCGACGAGGCCGGCTGGGTGGAGCGCTTCAGCGCGGCCGACCCCTCGTTGGCTCCCGACGGCGAGGAGCTGGTCCAGGCGCAGATGCCGATCCGCCCGGACGAGAGTCCGGACGGGGCTGCGCTGCGGCTCGAGCGCCTGCTCGAGGCCTCGCTGCCCGGCCTGCGCGAGCGCCAGACCTGGCGCCGCCGCCAGGTGATGGACGGCCGCACCGGCCCGCTGGACCATCCCGGGCGCAGCTGGCGGGACCGCCCGGGGATCGACCGCGGCGACGGCGTCTTCCTCGCCGGCGACATGGTCGCCGCGCCGGGCCTGCTCTCGGAGGTTTCCTGGGCGAGCGGGGCCGAAGCGGCGCGCCTCGCCCTGGCGGCGGGCGGCGCCGGGCGGGCGGCGCTGAGGAGGGTCGCGTAAGCGGCCGTCCGCGCCGGGTGGGGGACTCCGTCCACTACCTTCCGGTGGTGGCGATCAGCGCCGGGATCCTGCTCTACCGCCCCGTCGGCGAGACGGTCGAGGTGCTGCTCGTGCACCCGGGCGGGCCCTTCTGGAGCCGCAAGGACCTCGGCGCCTGGTCGATCCCCAAGGGTGGCGTCGACGAGGGCGAGGAGCTGTGGGAGTGCGCCCTGCGCGAGTTCGAGGAGGAGCTGGGCGCGGCGCCCGGCCTCGGCCCCGACGAGCTGACCGACCTCGGCTCGGTACGCCAGAAGAGCGGCAAGAAGGTGCACTGCTGGGCCGCCGAGGGGGACTTCGATCCGGCCACGCTCGACAGCGCCACGTTCACGATGGAATGGCCGCCGCGCTCCGGGCGCGAGCGCGAGTTCCCGGAGGTGGACCGGGCGGAGTGGTTCGACGCCGAGGAGGCGAAGCGGCGGATCATCGCCGCCCAGGGCGAGCTGCTCGAGCGGCTCCTCTCCACCAGGTAGCGGGCGCCGCGCCTCTCCCCGCCTCGCCTGGGAAGAGAGCGGCGCCGACCTATACTCGCCGCGATGCCCGACCGCCCCGATCGGCAAGCGACGCCTCCCGGCGGCGGGCCCTCCGGCCGGCCGCTGCCGCTCTCGGTGCGGCTGCTCGGAGCCGGCCTGCGCGGCGCCCGCGGCGTCGGCAGGGCGACCGGGATCGACCGGGCGGTGGAGAGCGCCGCCGAGGAGGCGATGGTCGCCGCGGTGGAGAGCGAGGCGGTGGAGCGGGCGCTCGCCCGGGTCCTGCGGGGGCCGGCGGTCGAGGAGGCGATGAACGGCGCCCTGGAGAGCGAGGCGGTCAAGCGCGCCCTGGTCGACGCCCTCGACAGCGAGCTGGTCGACGAGGTCTGGCGGCGCCTGCTGGCCAGCGAGGAGGCGCAGCGGCTGGTCGAGCGGATCGCCGAGGCGCCGGAGATCCGCGCCGCGATCAGCGCCCAGAGCGTCGGCCTGATCGAGGACGTCGGCCACACGATCGGCAACGGGACGCGGCGCCTCGACGGCGCGGTGGAGCGCTTCGCGCGGCGCCTCCTCTTCCGCCGCCGCCGGGTGCAGCCCACCGATCGCGCCGGCGCCGTCACCCGGGCGCTCGGCCTGGGCCTCGACGCGCTGATCGTCAACCTCGGCTTCTCCGGGCTGGCCGCGGTCGCGGCGCTGATCGCCTCGGCCTTCTCCGCCGCCGGCGACGGCGTCCCCGGCCTCGCCCTGGCGCTGGGCACGACGGCCTGGCTGGCGCTGGGCGCCCTCTACATGGTCGGCTTCTGGTCGCTGGCCGGGCAGACCCCGGGCATGCGCTTCGTCGGCGCCAGGCTCGACGTCGCCGGGCGCGGCCTGCCGCTCAACCGCTCGCTCAAGCGCCTGCTGGGGATGGCGCTGGCGGCGATCCCCTTCGGGCTCGGCTTCCTCGGCATCCTCTTCGACGAGCGGCGGCGGGCCTGGGACGACCGGCTCAGCGGCGCCGACGTCGTCTACGAGGAGAACGCGCGCGCGGCGCCGTGGTCGCGCTTCGAAGCCCCCGCCGACGCCGCCCCGCTGGCCGCCGAGACGGCGAAGGCCCCGGGAGCCCGGGGCCTTCGGCCACAGCGGATGGCGGGATCTTCTCCTAGCTGACCGCTCCTTTCGGGCCCTCCGCGAGCTTATAGATGATGATGACCGCCAGCGCGAAGATCGCCAGCGACCAGAACGGATACGCGGGAATCGAGAGCAGGGCGCCGATCGCGTTCAGCGAAGCGATGAAGATGCCGAACCAACGACCGAACTCGCCGCCCGAGAAGAGCGAGAAGGCGGCGACGATCTCCAGTACCCCGACGATCAACAGGATCCATCCCCAGGTGTTGAGACCGCTGATGATGAAGCTGACGTTCTCGGCGAAGAACTTCGAGTCGCCGATCGCCGCGATGCCGTAGATGATGTTCAGTACACCCGCAACCAGCAGCAGGATGCCCGCGAACACCCACCAGCCGCTGAGCGTGCTCTCATCGTTCATAGGTAACCCTTTCGTGACTCCGATTGGCAGAGCTGTGGAGATACTAGGAGCGGGTTCAGCGTCCAGCAAGCTCTTCCTGCGTCTGGCGCTGGCCGTGCTGCCGGTGGCTCTGGCGGCGGTCGCCGCGCCCGCCCCGGCGGCGGCGGCGCCGGTCGCCGGGACGAGCAGCCTGCGCGTGCTCGACATCGCCGGGGTGGAGAACAGGACCAACGGCAAGATCTTCGCCGTCGGGGCGCGCGGCGCGACCTACACCTGCTCCGGCACCGCGATCGACACCCCGAGCCGCTCGATCGTGCTCACCGCCGGGCACTGCATCGTCGAGGGCGGCGTCGCCGGCCGAAGCTTCACCTTCGTGCCCGCCTACGACCACGGCGCCCGGCCCTTCGGCACCTTCACCGCTACGGCGGCCTACGCGATGCCGCAGTGGCGGAAGCGCGGCAACCCGGGCTTCGACGTCGGCGCGATCAGGGTGAGGCCGAACCGCTTCGGCCGGCTCGGCGACGTGACCGGGGTGCGTCCCTGGACGACCGGGAAATCGCGCTTCGCCCGCTACCGGATCCTCGGCTACCCGGCGGGGGCGCTGCAGGGCGAGTCGCTGCGCAGCTGCGACACCAAAGGGCTGGGCAGCGACCCGCTCACCAACGGATTCGGCGGCCCGCCAACGGTACCGGGGCGTTGCGACATGGCCGGCGGCTCCAGCGGCGGCGCCTGGCTGGTCAACGGCTACGTGGCCGGCATCACCAGCTATGGCTACACGCGCAACCTCGGACGCCTCTACTCGCCCTACTTCGGGCCTGCCGTCGGCAGCTTCCTGCGCGGCCTGCCCTGACGCGCCTCCCGCTAGGCTGCACGGCCATTGACGCGATCCGCACGCCCGAGGAGAGCCTGCGCGGACTGCCCGACTTCCCCTTCGAGCCGAGCTATCGCGAGCTCGGCGAGCTGCGCATCGCCCACCTCGACGAGGGGGAGGGGCGGCCGGTCGTCTTCTTCCACGGCGAGCCGACCTGGTCGTTCCTCTGGCGCAAGGTGATCCCGCCGGTGCGCGACGCCGGCTTCCGCTGCATCGCTCCCGACTACGCCGGCTTCGGCCGCTCCGACAAGCCCACCGACCTCGACTGGTACACCTACGATCGCCACGTCGAGCTGATGGCGCGCCTGCTGGAGGAGCTCGACGTGCGCGACGCGACCGCCGTCGTGCACGACTGGGGCGGGCCGATCGGCCTGCGGCTGGCGGTCGAGCACCCGGAGCGCTTCTCGCGCCTGGTGATCATGGAGACGGGTCCCTTCACCGGCCGGCAGCGGATGAGCGAGGCTTGGCTCAAGTTCCGCGACTTCGTTCGCGAGAACGCCGACCTGCCGGTCGGGATGCTGGTCCGCGGCGGCTGCAAGCACGACCCCGGCGAGGAGGCGATCGCCGCCTACGACGCGCCCTACCCGAGCCCCGAGTCGAAGGCGGGCGCCCGCGCCTTTCCGCTGATCCTGCCGACCGAGCCCGACTCGCCGGGCGCCGCGGAGGGCAAGCGGGTCGCCGACGCGCTGCGCGAGGACGACCGGCCGGCGCTGGTTCTCTGGGCGGACTCGGACCCGATCCTGCCCTTCTCGGTCGGCGAGCGCGTCTCCTCGCAGCTCAACTTTCCGGCGCCGCGCGCGGTCGAGGACGCCGGCCACTTCCTGCAGGAGGACGCCGGGCCGGAGATCGGCCGGGTCATCGCCGAGTGGCTCGGCTGACCGCGGCGCGCAGCTCCTCGCGGGGGAGGTCGGCGAGGAGGCGGACGCGGCGCGGCGGGCCCTCGTCCTCGACCCAGGTGACGACGCCAGGCCAGTAGGGGCCGGGCGGAGCGCCGGGGTGGTGGAAGGCGTCGGCGTAGACCCAGCTGCCGGTGTTGTGGAGGCGGGCGGCGCCCGGGACCTCCCAGGCGGGGTCTCCCTCTTCGGGGCCGGCGCGGTGGGTGTGGCCGGTGATCGTGTGGGCGGCGTCGAGGCGCAGCCGCCGCGCCAGCTCCGCGGCGGCGTCGATGCCGCTGCGGGCGATCGAGCCGGGCGAGAGGTTGGGGTCGAACCTGGCGCGCAGGAGCCGGTTGAGCAACCAGACGCTGGTCGGGACGGCGGCGGAGATCGCGGCCCGGGCGGTCGCCTGGCGGGCTCGGCCGCCGTTCCGGCGCCGTCCCGAGATCGCCCGCCAGGCGCGTTCTGAGGGGCGCGCCGCGCCGGGCGCCAGGCCGGCCTCGGCCAGCCCGAAGGAGAGTCCGTAGATCGGCCGCAGCACGCGCTCGTAGTCGCCGGGGGCGGCGGGGTCGGGCGGGCGGGCGCCGGCGCGCATGACCGCCGCCGCGGCCAGGCACTCCAGGCGCGGCAGGGTCATGTGGCAGTCCATGTAGTGGCCGTGGGTGGCGTAGACGTCGTCGCGCACCCAGACACCCGGGTAGGCGATGCCGAGCTCGGCCTCGCCGAGCCAGGCGGCGATGCGGCTCGCCGGCTGGCCGGCCGGGACGCCGCGGTGCTCGAGGCCCAGCGGCCCGCCGGCGAGGGCGACCTCCTCGAGCAGCGGCTCGGCGAGCCGGTGGTCGTGGTTGCCCGGGACGAGCACGACCCGCCGGCCGGCCATCGCCTCGCCCAGCTCCTCGAAGAAGGGGCGAGCCGCCTCGAGCACGCCGGGCATCGGCAGCTCGCGCAGCTCCAGCGTGTCGCCGAGCAGGACGAGCCGGTCGGCGCCGCCGATCTCCTCGAGCAGCCGGCGGCGGATCCCGGGGTCGCGGGCGAGGTCCTCGCCGTTGGCGCTGCCCAGGTGCAGGTCGGAGACGATCGCGGTGCGCATGGGCGTCCCAACCTAGCCCAAGCGGAGAGCCCGAGCCGAGCCCCGAGATCCCCCATGGGGCGTGCCCCCCCGGAGCGTCGTGCCGCCCCGGCTGGCTGCCCAGCCAGCCGCGGGTTACACTTCGCGCGATGACCGAGCTCAGCGAAGAGCGCCTGGCTCCCGTCAACGGGGTCGAGATCGCCTACCAGGAGGTCGGCGAGGCCGACGCGGAGCCGCTGCTGCTCGTGATGGGGCTGGGCACGCAGATGCTCGGCTGGGACGAGCGGTTCTGCTCGCTGCTCGCCGAGCGGGGCTTCCGTGTCGTGCGCTTCGACAACCGCGACATCGGCCGCTCGACGATGCTCGACGCGGCGGGGGCCCCGGCCCGGCTCGACCTCTTCCTCGGCCGCCGCTCCACTGCCGCCTACGTGCTCGCCGACATGGCTGTCGACGCGACCGGCCTGATGGACCATCTGGGGATCGAGTCGGCGCACGTCGTCGGCGCCTCGATGGGCGGGATGATCGCCCAGACGCTGGCGGTCGAGCACCCCGAGCGGACCCGCTCGCTGGTTTCGATCATGTCGACCACGGGCAGCCGCCGCGTCGGGACGCCGACGCTGAAGGCCTTCGGCCTGATGCTCGCCGAGGCGCCCCGCGGCCGCGACGCCTACGTCGAGCGGATCCTCAAGACCTTCAAGGTCGTGGGGTCCCCCGCCTACCCGACCGACGTCGAGCGCTTGCGCCAGGTGGCGGGGGAGATGTACGACCGCTCGCACAACCCGCGCGGCATCCTGCGCCAGATGCACGCGATCACCGCCTCGGGGGACCGCACCGCGGCCCTGCGCCGCCTGCGCCTGCCGACGACCGTCATCCACGGCACCCGCGACCCGCTCATCCGCCCCAGCGGCGGCCGCGCCACCGCCCGCGCCATCCCCGGCGCCCGCCTGCGCATCGTCGAGGGCATGGGCCACGACCTGCCCCGTGACCTCTGGCCGGTCTTCGCCGACGAGATCGCCGACACGGCGGCCCGAGCCGGCTGGCGCGACCGGGCCAAGCAGCCCGCCTGAGGTCCTGAGTGCGGCTGAGAGGAGTCGAACCTCCACGGAGTTTCCTCCACACGGACCTGAACCGTGCGCGTCTACCAGTTCCGCCACAGCCGCGGGGCCAGGCAATCTACCGACTCCAACCCCCCAGCCGCCCCCGCCGCGAGCCGCCGACCCCCCGCCCGGCCCGCTAAAATGCCCTCCCTCGCGCCGCTATCGTCTAGGGGACTAGGACGCCGGATTCTCAGTCCGGAAACCGGGGTTCGAATCCCCGTAGCGGTACCTCGTTGGAACGGCTCTAGAAAGCCAAAAACCTCGGTTTTGCCGGGGTTTTCTAGTTCTTTGGGGCAACGGTTCGGCAACAGGGTGTTGCCGCCGCTGTATCTGGGCGCAGGCCCAGGGCGAGTGTTTCCCATGCTGAAGCGGTTTCGCTGTTGCCGCGTGGCAACAGCGATGACGGTTCGCGGCAACGGCTGAGGCCACCCTGGGTGTTGCCCTACCGCCGCCTGGAGTGGCGGCGGGGGAGGACCGTGATCCCGAACGTGGTGGAGGCTTCGTGTATCAGGTCGACCGGGATAGTCGTCGTCTTGGCAGCGCTCCGAGGTGGTTTAGCTGAGCCGAAGAGGGCGATGGAGACCAGCTGCCCGCGCGGGTCGTGGCGGGCCTTGTAGCGAACGCCGGCGTAGCCGGCGTCTTGCAGGGCAAGTGCCCATCCCTGGGTCAGGTTGTAGTCGGAGGTTGAGTGGATCTCTCCGGTGAGGCCAATGAGTCCGAGGACGGTTGGGTCCGTCAAGTCAACGACCTTCGCTTTGGGTGGGCGCAGCCTGGATAGCCGTTGCACGTCCACCAGCGGCTCCGGGATCACCCCGCCTGGTCGTAGTAGGCGCCCGAACTTCTCGACGAAGGCGCCAATCGGCTCCTCGGCGAGGTAGCACGTGCCTGACTCAGCGAGGTTGAATCTGCCATCCGGGCCGATGTCGAAGAACCAGGGCGCGACGTCGGCGGCATGGATTCGCCACAGATGTTTCGCCCCGAGCTTCGTGCTGGGAAGCTCGGGCAGGTCGTCCGGAGGAGCGGGCAGGCCGCGCGGACTCAACGCTTCAGGTCGGCCACGGTGCGGTGAGCCGAGAGAAGCAAGGGCTCGATGTCCGCGTCGGCGAAGGAATCAATCGGCGTCCGGTTGCCCAACTCCGGCTGGGGGGTGGTGGCAAACGAGGCGAGCGTCCAGGCATCGAGCCCGGCTTCACCAAAGATCTCGTTGAGCCTCTTGATCGCCCCAAAGGGTGCGCTGTTCGCAGCATCGAACTGCCAACGCGGGTAGCGGATCAGGTCGGCGTCATCGCGCAGGGCGAGCACGGAGCCACTGAGAACCCGCTTGCGCAACGCCTCGCGGCTGATCCCACCAAGCAGGATGCGCGCTTCCGCGCTGGTCAACAGCTCCCCAAGTGCCCGCTCCCAGGCGCCGCCGGCAAGAACGACCATCGCCGCGTGGCGACCAAGAACCTCGGCATCATCAGCTGAACTCGGCTGTCCACCGATCTCAGTGAGCGTTCGCCGAAACTCTTCGACGGTGCGATCTAGGAGGGCTGGATTAGCTGCCATCGACGAAATACTAGCGTCAACCCCGTCAACGATCAAGCAGCTGATCAGTCGCGAGGACCTATCCTGGTGGCCAGCTTAGGAGCAGCGGAGTTCGGCTGTCGAGGCTGAATCCCGCTGCTGTGGTCTTCTGCTCAGGCTAGGCGAATCAAAACTGCTTGGACGAGCTTTTGGGGGCTTTGGGTTCCAAGGCGACGCCTCGTGGTAGCCGGGGATGGGAGGGTCGGGTCGACCACCATGTCGTCGCGATTGGGCCAATGCTCATGTTGCAGGCGCCACTCGCAAAACGCCAGGACCATTTCGGTCAACGTCCAGGGTTTGATCCGGCGGTTAGCGTAAGCAGGTTCGACTCCCGAGGCGCGGACTGCCTCTCCCCAGCTACCGAAGAGTCGGCGTACCGTGTTTGGAGAGGTGGACTTCCCCCGGTTTCGACGACACCTGAGCGCTGGGGTCGCAAGACTCCGGCAAGGAGGAGTCGATGCCACGCACCAAGCCCCCATACCCGCCCGAGTTCCGGCGTGAAGCCGTCGAGCTGG
>Ga0299914_10001368_pt1 | contig 16064 bp, 12 predicted proteins | sample RVTome_10_FD_201361 | JGI IMG/M metagenome (GOLD analysis project Ga0299914, IMG submission 201361) | Soil microbial communities from uranium-contaminated site in the Upper Colorado River Basin, Wyoming, United States - RVT153D57 (version 2) ...
CGAGGTCCACGGGCAGGCTGTCATCGACCAGGAGGAGGTGGTCCAGGTGGGAGTGAAGCTCGCGTGCAGCAGGATGCACGGCAGGACGCTGCGCGTGCGGTCGTAGAGCCAAGTGTAGAAGCGACGAACATCATCGCGCCGAGGAATCCGAGGCCGTACAGGGGCAGGTGCCACGCCCCACAGATCACGCCCAGCAGCGCCGTCGCCGCGAGGGGCGAGTGGCGGGCCTGCAGTTCCGTCGAGGGCGTGGCCCCGCCATCCGGCTCCTCATGCCTCCGCCGACGAGCGCGACGAGCGCCAGGGTCGCCGGGTACGCGAGCAGCGCATCGCCGATCCGGCCCGGGTCGACGTCCTGCCCGAGGGCCGCCAGCACGAGGTTCATGGCGCCGAACGGCAGCGGCCGCGACCGCCGGCCCGAAGGCGCCCACGCTCACGGCGACCGCGCCGGCCGCGTCGCCGATCGCGAGCCCGGGGATCCCAAATCAGCCACGAGATCCCGTAGGCCATCGCGACGTGGCCGCGAGCGGACGGCGGCGGGCCCAGCCGGCCAGGCGCGCGGGCGCGGTCGCCCGTCCCGGTCTCCCCGGCGCCCGGCGGGACGGGCCGGCGCGGTGCCCTCGGCGACGAGCTCCCGGCCGCTCATCTCGCCTCCTCGCGGTTGCGGTCCTCATCCGGAGCGTCGCCCCCGCGCAGATGGCCGGCATGCGGGTGCGGGCGGTCCGGTTGCAGGACTCCTGAGGCGCCACGGGGCCTTGCCCGTGGACGGCCGGGGGCGCCTGGGGCGGCGCTACACTCGGCCCGTGTCCGATCCGTACGTGATCGAGGCCCGCGCCGACACGGCGCGGGGGCGCGTGCGCCAGTGGCTGCGCGGCCGGCGGCTGCTGCTGTCGGGGCTGCTCGCGCTGGCCGAGGTCGTGGCCTTCATCGTCTGGCGTCCGAGCGCGCTGCTGATGGCCACCGTGGCGGTGATCCTGCTCGTGGTCTGCGTGATGGGCGCCACCCGCCTGCGGGCGGGCCTGCTGCGCGACCTGCTGTGGATCGTCGCGATCGCCCAGGGGATCGTCGTCGTGATCCCGCTGGTCGTGGGGCTGTCGCTGGTCGCGGGCCTGATCGCCGCGGTCGTCCTGATCATCGGCCTGGTGGCGGTCGCCGCCCGCTGGCGGCTCTGATGGTCACGGCGGCCCCGCCGCCTCCGCCCCCGGCGCTCCACGCCGAGCGCCCGGCCCGGCACGCCGGCGAGGCCGACCCGGAGGCGGCCCGGCAGGGCCACCTGGCCCAGATCGGATGGACCCCGCAGCGCGGCGGTCGCCGCCCGCTCGTCGCCGTCCTCGACACCGGGGTGGACCCGGCCTCGCCGGACCTCGCCGGGGTCGTCCTGAGCGGGGCGGGGCGCTCGTTCGTGCCCGGCAGGCCCGACCCCTCCTCCGACCCGGACGGCCACGGCACCCACGTCGCGGGGATCATCGCCGCCGCGTCCGGCAACGGGGTGGGCGGCGGCGGCGTCGCCGCCGCACGGGTGCTGCCGGTCACGATCGCCGACCGCGACGGCACCACCACGACGTCGGCGCTCGTCCGGGGGCTGCGCTACGCGTCGGCGCGCGGCGCCCGGGTCATCAACATCTCGTTCGGCGGCCGCGGCGCCTCGCGCGCCGAGCAGGAGGCCATCGACGCGGCGGTGCGAAGGGGGGCGCTGGTCGTGGCGGCCGCCGGCAACTCGGGCGGGCGGGGCGGCTCGCTCGACTACCCGGGCGCCTACCGGCAGGTCCTCGCGGTGGGGGCGGTCGGGGCGGCGGGACGCCCCCTCGCGCTGTCCGCGCGCGGACCGCACGTGGCGCTGGCCGCGCCCGGCGAGGACGTGCTCTCCACCGCGCCCAGCGGGGTCGCGGGCGCCCAGGCCGGCGCCCTCGTGCCGCGCACCGGCACGTCGATGGCCGCGGCGGTCGTGACCGGGGTGGCGGCCCGTATTCTCGCGAAACGACCCGGCCTGTCGGCCCAGCAGGTGCGGGCGCTGCTCGAGGAGACGGCGCGCGACGTGGCGCCGACGGGCTCCGACGCTGCCACCGGCGCCGGCCTCGTCGACCTGGCGGCCGCCCTCGCGGCGCCGGCGCCTCCGCGCGAGGACGCCGAGCCCAACGACGACACCGCGCTGGCGCGCCGGACACGCGCCCTGCTGTCGGGCACCGGCGCCGCCCGGCGGACGATCCGCGGGCGCACCGGGTCGTGGAGCGACCCGCGCGACAGCTTCCGGGTGGCGCTGCGCGAGGGCGACACGCTGGCCGCCCGCCTGCGCGGCCCGAGGGGCGCCGACCTCGACCTGGTGCTCTGGCGCCCCGACGCCCCCGGCGCGCGCCGCACCAGGGGCTTCGCGCGCACCTGGCTGGCCGCCGCGTCGCTCGGGCCGACCGCCTCGGAGCGGATCGACCTGGTCGCGCCCACGACGGGCACCTACACGATCGAGGTGCAGGGCCTGCGGACGCCCTCGCGCTACGCGCTGACCGCCCGCCGGTCCGCGCCGTCCCAGCGGTGAGGCCCTTTCCGCCCGCGTCGCGAGGGTCCAGAATGGGCGTCCGATGACGACCGCCCGCGAGGCCCCGGCACGGGACCGGCTCCTGGACCCGGCCCTCTACATCAACCGCGAGCTCTCGTGGCTCGAGTTCAACGCCCGCGTGCTCGCCCTGTCGCGCGACCCCAGCGTGCCGCTGCTCGAGCGGTGCAAGTTCCTCGCGATCTTCACCAGCAACCTCGACGAGTTCTTCATGGTGCGGGTCGCCACGGTGCAGGACGCCCTGGAGGCCGGGCGGCTGCCCTCGACGCCCGACCAGCTCCGGCGCGAGGAGGTGCTCGACCGCATCGCCGAGCGGGTCGGCGAGCTGACGGCCGAGCAGAGCCGCATCTGGCACGAGGAGGTCAAGCCCGAGCTCGCCGGCGCCGGGATCGAGGTCGTCGGCTTCGGCGACCTCACCGCCCAGGAGCGCCGCGTGTTGGACGAGCGCTTCGACCGGGAGGTCTACCCGGTCATGACCCCGCTGGCCGTGGGGCCCGGCCTGCCCTTCCCGTACATCTCCGGGCTGTCGCTCAACCTCGGCCTGCGCGTGCGCGACCCGGTCAACGGCGAGACGCGCTTCGCGCGGGTGAAGGTGCCGCCTCGGCTGCCGCGGCTGCTGCCCGCGGGCGATCGGCTGGTGCCGCTCGAGGACGTCATCGGGGGCCACATCGAGCGGCTCTTCCCCGGGATGGAGATCGTCGAGACGACCTGCTTCCGGGTCACGCGCGACGCCGACTTCTCGATCTCGGACGAGTCGGACGACCTGATCGGCGCCGTCGAGGCGCAGCTGCGCCGGCGCCGCTTCGGCCACGTCGTGCGCCTCGAGGTGGAGGAGAGCGCCCCGGACGCGCTCGTCGAGGGCCTGCGGGACGCGCTCGAGGTGGGCGAGCGCGAGACCTACCGCATGCCGCCGCCGCTCGACTTCACCTCGCTGTGGGCGCTGGCGGGGCTCGACCGGTCCGAGCTGCGCGACCCGCGCTGGGAGCCGCGGACCCGGCCGCGCCTTCGCCCCGAGGAGGGCGAGCGCCTCGACATCTTCGCCGTCATCCGCGACGGCGACGTGCTCGTGCACCACCCCTACGACGACTTCACCACGAGCGTCGAGCGCTTCGTCGAGCAGGCCGTCGAGGACCCCGCCGTCCTGGCGATCAAGCAGACCGTCTACCGCACGAGCGGCGACTCGCCGATCGTCCCCGCCCTGATGCGGGCCGCCGAGCAGGGCAAGCAGACCGTCTGCCTGGTCGAGGTGCAGGCCCGCTTCGACGAGGAGCGCAACATCCAGTGGGCGCGCGCGCTCGAGCGGGCGGGCGTGCACGTCGTCTACGGCCTGTCGGGCATGAAGACGCACGCCAAGCTGGCGCTGGTGGTGCGCCGCGAGGGCGACCGGGTGCGCCGCTACGTCCACATCGGCACCGGCAACTACAACCCCGCGACGGCCCGGCTCTACACCGACCTGGGCCTGTTCACCTGCCGCGAGGACCTCGCCGAGGACGTCGCAGACCTGTTCAACCACCTCACCGGCTTCGCGCGGCCGCCGAGCTACCGCAAGTCGCTGGTCGCGCCGCAGCACATCCGTGACGGGGTCATCCGCGAGATCGAGCGGGTCGTGGCCGCGCACACGCCCGAGTCGCCCTCCCGGGTCGTGATGAAGATGAACTCGATCATCGACGGCCCGGTGATCCAGGCCATCTACCGCGCCTCGCAGGCCGGCGTGCAGGTGGACCTGATCGTGCGCGGGATCGCCGGCCTGCGCCCGGGCGTGGCCGGGGTGAGCGACAACGTCCGGGTGATCTCGATCGTCGGGCGCTTCCTCGAGCACGCCCGCATCTTCGCCTTCACCGCGCAGGGGCGGACCACCTACTGGATCGGCTCGGCGGACATGATGGCCCGCAACCTCGACAACCGGGTCGAGCTGATGGCGCCGGTGGAGGACCCGGTCGCCTGCGAGGAGATCCAGGCCGTCATCGACCTCCAGCTCGCCGACACGGCCCTCGCGTGGGAGCTCGCGCCCGACGCCTCGTGGCACCGGATCGAGCCCGAGCCCGAGGAGGCGCCGCTCAACTCGCAGGAGGCGCTGATGGAGCGGGCCGCCCGCCAGGCGCGCGGCGGCTGACCCACCCCGGCCCGGGCCGCGAGGCGTGCGGTATCGTGGCCCGGTGACCACCGACACGCAGGACACTCCCGAGGAGCCCCGGGAGCCCCCCACGTGGACGCCCCCGCCCAAGCCGAGCTTCAACTCGCCGGCGGCGGACCTCAACCAGCTCCGCAACGAGGCCAAGCGCATCGCCGAGTCGGCGCCGGGGCAGCCGGTGCACAAGTCGGTCCTCGACAGGGCCCGGGCGCTCGCGAGCGCGATCGAGCACGACCTCGGGCTCCCGCACTCGCCGGACGGGCTCTCCTACGCCGACCTCGCGGTGCTGCTCTCCCAGAGCAAGTAGATCGGCCGACCCCGGCGCCGGCCGGGCCGCTACCCGGGCTCGGGCAGGTCCATCAGCAGGCGGGCGACCGCGCCGTAGTCGAGCTCGGGGGGCACCCGCTCGAGCAGCCCGCGCGCGGTGTCGCCGAGGGCCAGCGGGCCGCCGGCCAGGTCGCGGGCGTGGCCCAGGTCCTTGAGCAGGTTGGCGGTGGTGAACCCGGGCCGGTGATCGCCCTCCAGCACGCGCGGGAACAGGTTGCGCAGCTGCCACGAGTCGCCCGAGGCGCCCATCACCACCTCCCGCGCGAGGGCCGGGTCGAGGCCGGCGCGCTGAGCGACCCCGAGGGCCTCGGCGGTCCCCGACGAGATCACGGCCACCAGCAGGTTGTTGACCAGCTTGGCGACGAGGCCGAGCCCGACGGGGCCGCAGTGGACCCGCCGCTCGGGGTCGCCCATCGCGTCGAGGGCCGGGATCGCACGCTCGAGGGCCGCGCCGTCCCCGCCGCACATGATCGCCAGCGTGCCGGCCGCGGCGCCGGGCGGCCCCCCGCTGACGGGGCAGTCCAGGTAGGCGACGCCTTGCCCCGCGCACTCGCCGGCGAGCTCGCGGGCGACGGCCGCGGCGATGGTGCTCATCTCGACGAGGACGGGTGGCGGCGCGGGGGCGGCCAGCAGGCCGGCGACCACCTCGCGCACGTCGTCCGAGTCGGTGACGCACGAGCAGGCGAGGTCGGCCCCGTCCACCGCCTCGGCGACGGAGCCCGCGAGGGCCGCGGGCAGCCCCGCCGCGCGCGCCGGCGTGCGGGCGTGGACGCGCACCTCGTGCCCGGCCGCCGCCAGGTTCGCGATCATCCCGGAGCCCATCAGGCCCGGGCCGACGAAGCCGATCAGCACGCGGGCCACGATAGCGGGGGCGGACAACGGCTGCGCCCGCCGCCTCTCGCGGGCGGCGGTGCTCGTCCTTCGAAAGGAGTGAGGGCCGTCCCGAACGCTCGACCTCGTCACCGGGGGAGCGATGCCCAGGAGGCCCGAGGCGCTGTGCCCGAGCGCCTGGGGCCTCCGAACTGCCGCGCGGGGGCGGTAGGACGACCCTCGAGGGCAGCATGCCCGGGCGCCGCCGCGATCGCGCCCCCCGTGGGGATGGTCCCGGCGACGTCCCACCTCGCCGAAGGGGGAGGCTCGTTCGGCTCGTGCGGCCCCGCGTCGGGCCGCCGTGCCGTTGCGCATGGCTCCCGTGCCCGATAATCAGGGCCGGTGTCCACCGTCTCCAGCCCTGATTCGTGGGTCCGCACGGCCGCCTCGCCGCTGCGGCGGGTCGGCCGCTGGTTCGCCGAGGTGGTGGCCGGCACCGCCCGGCGCTCGATGGCCGACGACATCACCGGGGTCGCCAGCCAGTTCGCCTACAACGCCTTCCTGGCGACGGTCCCCTTCCTGTTCGTGCTGGTGTCGATCATCGGGCTGGTCGCCGAGCCGGACACGTTCGACGAGTTCCTCGCCGACGACTCCGACAACGCCATCCCGATCGAGCTGCGCGAGATCCTGCGCTCGGCGCTGCGCTCGGCCACCGACAACACCGGTCAGGCGGCCCTGTTCCTGAGCATCGGCCTCCTGGGCGCCCTCTACGTCTCGGCGAACGTCATGGGGGCGCTGGTCGGCGGACTGGACCGCGCCCGCGGCGTGCCGCACCGGCCGTGGGCGCGCGGCAAGCTCACCGCGCTGCTGATCGCGATCGCCACCAGCGTGCTGGTCGTGGCGACCACGCTCGCGCTGATCGGCGGCTCGCGGCTGGTGGAGGGCGTGGCCGAGGAGCTGTTCGGCCGCGGCGCCCCGAACGTCGCCGGCCGCTTCCTCTACCTGATCGGGACGGGCAGCCTGCTGCTGTTCACCGTCGCCGTCTACCACTTCGGCCCGAACGCGCCGCGGCGCCGGATCATCGCGGACGTGCCGGGGGCCGTGATCGGCGTGGGCCTGTGGCTGGGCGTCACCCGCCTGTTCGCCCTCTACATCGAGAACTTCGACTCGTACAAGACGGTCTACGGCGCCCTGGCCGGTGCCGCGATCTACCTGATCTTCCTCTTCCTCACCTGCGTGTCGCTGCTGATCGGCGCCGAGGTGAACGAGCAGCTGGCCAGGATGCGCCGGCGAAAGCGCCAGGCCGCCGCGGAGCGGGTCGCCGCCGGGACGGCGGCGTGACCGCTCAGGACTGGCAGCCCGGGCACCAGTAGGTCGTGCGGTTGGCGTCGCCCTGGCCGCGCGAGCGGATCGTCGCGCCGCAGCGCCGGCACGGCCTTCCGCGCCGCCCGTAGACCCAGGTGCGCTCGCGGCTCCACGGCGGCGCGCCCGGCGGGCGGTGGGTGCGGATGGCGCCGGCCTCGCGGACCCCGTCGGCGAGCAGGCGGGCGGCGGTCGCCCCGAGGGCGGCGGCCTCGGCGGGGTCGAGGCTCCCCACCGCCCGCCAGGGGTCCACGCCGGCGAGAAAGCACGCCTCGCTCTTGTAGACGTTGCCGACGCCGGCCACCACGCGCTGGTCGAGCAGGGCCTCGCCCACCTGCCGGCTCGGCTCGATGCGGCCGAGGGCCGCGGCGGTGGCGGCGCCCGGGTCCGCGCCGGCGCCGAGCAGGTCCGGCCCGGTGGCCGCGAGGTCCCGCGGCGGCGGCTCGCCGGGCTCCAGCAGGCGCACGCGCCGGCACCGGTACAGCGCGGCGGCGTGGTCCGCGGTCCACAGCGCGAGGACGAGCCCCGCCCGGCGCGGCTCGCGCGACGCCGGCGCCAGCCGCCAGGACCCGTTCATCGACAGGTGGGAATGCAGCGCCCGGCCGCTGTCGAAGTGCAGCAGGTGGTGCTTTCCGACCGCCTCGGCGCCCGCGACCCGGTCGCCGGCGAGCCGCTCGGGGATGCGCTGGGCGGCCGCCCGCGAGTCGGGCGCGTCGATCCGCGTCAGCTCGCGCCCGGCGAGCGCCCGGTCGAGGCGCAGGGCGTTGCGATGGCTGACGTGGCCCTCGGGCATCCCGGTCACGGTAGCGTTCGGCGGGTGCGGATCTGCTTCGTCTGCCTCGGCAACATCTGCCGCTCGCCCACCGCCGAGGCGGTGATGCGCCGGCGCGTGCGCGAGGCCGGCCTCGACGACGTGATCGAGATCGAGAGCGCCGGCACGGGCGCCTGGCACGTGGGTGAGCCGCCGGACCGGCGCGCCGCCGCCGAGGCGCGGCGCCGCGGCATCGAGATGCCCGGGACCGCGCGCCAGTTCGAGCGCGAGGACTTCGACCGCTTCGACCTCGTGCTGGCGATGGACGACGAGAACGCCGCCCACCTGCGCGCACTGGCGCCCGGCCCCGATCAGGCGGCGAAGGTGCGCCTGCTGCGCGAGTTCGACCCGCAGGCGCGGGGCGATCTGGCCGTGCCCGACCCCTACTTCGGGGCCGTGGACGGCTTCTCCGAGGTGTTCGACCTGGTCGATGCCGCCTGCCGCGGGCTGCTGGAGCGCCTGCGGGAGGACCTGGCCGCCGCGGCGGGGTGACGCCGGACCGCCTGCTCGGCGCCGTGGGCGCCGCCGCCGGCGCGCCGGTGGCCTCGTCGGCGCCCGCGGCCGGCGGCGACATCAACCGGGCGCTGCGGGCGCGGCTCTCCGACGGGCGCGAGCTGTTCGTCAAGTACCGCCCCGACGCGCCGCCCGGCATGTACCGGGCCGAGGCGCGCGGCCTCGCCTGGCTGGCCGAGGCCGGCGGCCCGCGCGTCCCGGCGGTCGTCGCGGTGGGCGACGACGCCCCGCCCAGGTTCCTCGCGCTGGAGTGGGTCGAGCGCGGGGCTCCGGGGCCGGGCCACGACGAGGAGCTCGGGCGTGGGCTCGCCCGCCTGCACCGGGCGGGCGCGCCGGGCTTCGGCCTCGACCAGGACAACTTCATCGGCAGCCTGCCCCAGTGGAACGCCCCCGCCGCGTCGTGGCCCGAGTTCTACGCATCCCGGCGCCTGGAGCCGCTGGCGCGCCGGGCGGTCGAGGACGGGCGCCTGCCGGGGCGGTTCCTGGCCGGCCTCGAGCGCCTGCGGGCCCTCCTGCCCGACCTGCTGGGCCCGTCCGAGCCGCCGGCGCGGCTGCACGGCGACCTGTGGGGCGGCAACGCGATGACCGGCGCCGACGGGCGGCCGGTGCTCGTCGACCCGGCCGCCTACGGCGGCCACCGCGAGATCGACCTGGCGATGATGCGCCTCTTCGGCGGGTTCTCCGGGGCGGTGTTCTCCGCCTACTCGGAGGCCCACCCGCTCGCGGAGGGCCACGAGGAGCGGGTCGAGCTGCACCAGCTCTATCCGGTGCTCGTGCACGTGTGCCTGTTCGGCGGGGGCTACGCCCGCTCGGCCGAGCGGATCCTGTCGCGTCACGCGGGCGCGGGCTGACCGGGCGGGCGCAAACGCGTCCTGCGATGCTGCCGCCCAAGAGCACGTCACACCGGTGAGAGGAGGGACGTCATGGGCATGGACTTCAAGGGCTGGAACGTGGCCGTCATCGACGAGTTCCGGGCGAACGACGGGGTCGTGCAGGAGTTCAGCGACCGGCCCCTCGTGCTCCTGCACACGACCGGCGCCAAGAGCGGCGCCGAGCGGGTGAACCCGCTGATGCACCTCGAGAAGGACGAGCGGATCATCATCTGCGCCTCGCGCAACGGCGAGGACCTGAACCCGGACTGGTACCACAACATCAAGGCGAACCCTCAGGTCGAGGTGGAGCTCGGCGACCGGACGGTCCCGGCGCGGGCCGAGGAGGTCACGGGGGCCGAGCGCGACCGGCTGTACGAGGAGATGAAGGCCAGGTACCCGCAGTTCGCCGAGTACGAGGCGGCGACCGACCGCAAGATCCCGGTGGTCGCGCTCACGCTCCAGGGCTAGCTCGCCGGCTACGCCCTGAGGACCATCGCCCGGAGGTCGGCCCGGAAGCCGGCCTCCGCCAGCGGGCCCTCCAGGGCGGCGCCGAAGACCGGCTCGCCGTCGACCCGCTCGACCGCGGCCCGCCGGCGACGGTCGGCGAGGATCCAGCCGGCGAGGGCGCCGAGCGCCGCGCCGAGCCGGCGCGGGTCCTCGCCCTCGGGATCGGGGAAGGTGAGCAGGCCGCGCCCGCCGCGCTCCAGGTAGAGGGCCGGCCCCCCGTCCACCAGCACCACCTGGGCGCCGAAGACCCGCGAGGGCGAGCGGGCCGCCTCGCGGCGGGGCCAGGGCACGGCCGCCCCGTAGGGCTGGGCCGGGTCGGCGGCGCCCAGCACCAGCGCCCGCGGCTCCTCGCCGGGCGGGGCGTCGCGCAGGTCGCGCAGGCGCTCGACCGCCCCCGGCACGGCGAACTGGGCGCCCCCGAGGCCCTCCACGAAGTAGCCGCGCCGGCAGACGCCGAGCGTCTCGAGGTCGGCCAGGGCGGGGTAGACGGCGGCGAACCCGCCGGGCACGCCCTCGGCGAGGGTCGCGGCGCGGGTGAGCACGCCGTGCCGCTCGACCAGCAGCTCCGCGAGCGCCCGGCGCCGCTCGGCCTCGCGCGGGCCGCCGGCGAAGAGCCGCTCCGACAGCGACCAGCGCCCGGCCACGGCCGACGGGGCGCCGCGCCCGCCGCCCCGGCCGGCGCCGAGGCGCCGCCGCCCGCCGCCGCTCGCCGGGCGGCGAAGGGGCGCCAGCCGCCGGGGGGCCCGCAGCGGGAGCCAGAGGTCGTTGGTGGCCTCGCCCGACCAGACGAGCCCCCAGAGCGCCGTGAAGACCTCGTCACGGGAGCCCAAGGCGGCGACCAGCAGGTCGTCCCAGAAGCTCGCCCCGCCCGCCAGCGCGGCGCGCAGGGCGTCGGGGACCGGGCCCTCCGGCGGGGGATCGGCCGGCGGCGGCCCCAGGAGCGGCGCGTCGTCGCGGAAGTAGATCGCCACCCGGCCGCCGCCGACGCCGCCGGCGCCCGCGCCCACCCAGACGATCTCGCCGCGGGCGGCCAGCTCGTCCAGCCGCGCCGGGCCGTAGTCGGCCAGCCGGCGCGGCAGGACCTCGCCCTCCCACTGGGCCGGGGGCAGCGCGAGACCCTGGAGTGGGACGAGGGCCTCGCGCAGGGCGTCCGTGCCGCGCGCGGCGCCGGGCCGGTCGACGCGCTGCCAGTCCGGCAGGAAGCGCCCCAGCGCGCGCGGGTCGGCCGGCTCGATCTCGCGGCGCAGCGCCGCGAGGCTCGCCCGCCGCAGCCGGCGCACGACCTCGGCGTCGCACCACTCGCGCCCCGAGCCCCCGGGGCGCAGCTCGCCGCGCACGAGCGCCCCCTCGGCCTCGAGCGCGGCCAGCGCCGGCTCCACCGCGCCAGGCTCCAGGGCCCAGCGGCCGGCGAGGTCGCCGGTGTGGAAGGGCCCGTGCGAGCGCGCGTAGCGGGCCACCAGCCCCCGCAGCGCGTCGGGCGCCGGCTCGAGGAACGCGTCGGGCAGGCCGCTCGGGGGCATCGCCCCGAGGCCGTCGCGGTAGCGGCCGGCGTCCTCGGCGGCGATCAGCCGCGGCTCGCCGGCCAGGCGCACCCGGCAGGCGCGGCGCTCCGCGACCAGCGCGTCCACCAGCTCGTCGGCGCGCTCCGGGTCGGCCAGGCGGGCGGCCGCCTCGTCCGGCGACAGGTCGCCGATGCGGCGCAGCAGGTCGTGCAGGCCGTCCGCGCCCCGGGCGCGGGCGCGCTCGGACAGGCCCTGCAGGTCGGCCTCGAGCGCCTCCAGCGCCCCGGGGTCGATGAGGTCGCGCAGCTCCTCCTGGCCGAGCAGCTCGCGCAGCAGGTCGCGGTTGAGCGACAGGGCCTGCGCGCGGCGCTCGGCGGCGGGCGTGTCGTCCTCGTACATGTAGGAGGCCACGTACTCGAACAGCAGCGCGCTCGCGAAGGGGGACGCGGTCGGCGTCTCGACCTCGACCACCGCCAGCTCGCGCGACCCGATGCGCCCGAGCACGTCGCGAAGGGCGGGCAGGTCGAACCAGTCGTTGAGGCACTCGCGGTAGGTCTCGAGGATCACCGGGAAGCTGCCGAACTGGCGCGCCACCTGCAGCAGCGACGACGCCTTGAGCCGCTGCTGCCACAGCGGCGTGCGCCGGCCGGGCCGGCGGCGGGGGATGAGCAGCGCCCGGGCGGCGTTCTCGCGAAAGCGGGCGCCGAACAGGGCGGTGGCGCCGAGCTCGGCGAGCACCAGCTCCTCGAGCTCGGCCGGGTCGATCAGCGCCACCTCGGCCGAGGGGGCCTCGTCGGCGTCCGGCAGGTGGGCGGCGATGCCGTCGTCCCCCCACAGGACGTGCGCCTCGTGGCCGGTCGCCTCGCGCAGCCGCGCCCCCAGGGCGAGCGCCCAGGGCGCGTGGACCCGCCCCCCGAAGGGCGTCAGCACGCACAGGCGCCAGTCGCCGATCTCGTCGCGCACGCGCTCGACCACGACCGCCCGGTCGCTCGGCACGGTGCCCGTGGCCGCCGCCTGGTCCTCCAGGTAGGCCACCAGGTTGGTCGCGGCCCGCCGGTCGAAGCTGCTCTCCTCCCGAAGGCGCGCGCCGGCGCGCTCGGGGCCCGCCGCCACCAGCTCGCGCGCCAGGCGCCCCACCGCCCGCCCGAGCTCGTAGGGGCGGCCGACGCCCTCGCCCTTCCAGAAGGGCAGGGCCCCCGGCGCGCCCGGCGCGGGCGTCACGACCACCCGGTCGCGGGTGATCTCCTCGATCCGCCAGCTCGAGGCCCCCAGCATGAAGGTCTGCCCGGTGCGGGCCTCGTAGACCATCTCCTCGTCGAGCTCGCCCACCCGGGCGCCGTCGGGCAGGACGACGGCGAACAGCCCGCGGTCGGGGATCGTGCCAGCGTTCTGCACGGCGAGCGACCGCGCCCCGTCGCGGCCGCGCACGGTGCCGGCGGTCCGGTCCCAGACGATCCTCGGGCGCAGCTCGGCGAACTCGTCCGACGGGTAGCGCCCGGCGAGCATGTCGAGCACCCCCTCCAGCTGCTCGCGCGAGAGCTCGGCGAAGGGGTAGGCGCCGCGGGCCACCCGCTCGAGGTCCTCGACGCTCCAGGTGTCGCCGGCCGCCATGGCGACGAGCTGCTGGGCGAGCACGTCGAGCGGCAGGCGCGGCACGCGGGTCTCCTCGATGGCCCCCTCGCGCATGCGCGCGACGACGGCCGCGCACTCGAGCAGGTCGCCCCGGTACTTGGGGAAGATCCGCCCGCGGCTGGCCGCGTCCACCTGGTGCCCGGCGCGCCCGATGCGCTGCATGCCGCGCGCGACGCTGCGCGGGCTCTCGACCTGGATCACCAGGTCGACGGCGCCCATGTCGATGCCGAGCTCGAGGCTGCTGGTGGCGACCAGCGCCGGGAGGCGGCCGGCCTTGAGCTCCTCCTCGATCAGGATCCGCTGCTCGCGCGCGAGGCTGCCGTGGTGCGCGCGCGCGACCTCCTCGCCGGCCAGCTCGTTGAGCCGCAGGGCCAGGCGCTCGGCCAGGCGCCGGTTGTTGACGAAGACCAGCGTCGAGCGGTGGGCGCGCACCAGCTCGAGCAGCTCCGGGTACATCGCCGGCCAGATCGAGCGGGTGCGGTTCTCGCCGAGGGGGACCTCGCCGGCGTCCTCGGCGGGGGGCGGCCCCTCGCCCAGCTCGCGCATGTCCTCGACCGGCACGATCACCTCGAGGTCGAGCCGCTTGGCCGCCCCTGCGTCCACGATCCGGACCGGCCGCGGGCGCGCGTCGGCGTCCTGGCCGCCCAGGAAGCGGGCGATCTCCGACAGCGGCCGCTGGGTGGCCGACAGGCCGATGCGCTGCAGCGCCCCGCCGTCGCCGGCCACGAGGCGCTCCAGGCGCTCCAGGCTGAGCGCGAGGTGGGCGCCGCGCTTGGTGCCCGCGACGGCGTGGATCTCGTCGACGATCACCGAGCGGATGCCCGCAAGGATCTCCGTCCCGCGGGAGGTCAGCAGCAGGTAGAGGCTCTCGGGGGTCGTGATGAGGATGTCCGGCGGCGTGCGCAGCATCCGCTGGCGCTCGCGCTGGGGCGTGTCGCCGGTGCGGACCGCCACCGAGATCTCCGGCACGGCGAGGCCGGCGCGCTCGGCGCCCGCCGCGATGCCCGCCAGCGGCCCGCGCAGGTTGCGCTCGACGTCGTAGTTGAGCGCCTTGAGGGGGGAGAGGTAGAGCAGCCGCGAGACCGGCCGCCCCGCCAGGCGGTCCTCCACCATCCCGTTGAGGGCCCAGAGGAAGGCGGCCAGCGTCTTGCCCGAGCCCGTCGGCGCGAGGATCAGGCTGTGCCGCCCGGCCGAGATCGGCGGCCACCCGAGCTCCTGGGCGGGCGTCGGGGCCTCGAAGGCGCGCGCGAACCACTCGCGCACCAGCGGGTGGAAGGGCGCCAGGGCCGGGCTGTCCCCGCCGCGCGGCGGGGCGGTGGTCGCGCTCATCCGTGAAGGGTACCGCCGGCCCAGGCCGGCAGGCTTGCAAGAATCGGACCGTGCTCGACCCGGATCTCTCGCGGCGGGTCGCGGAGGCCCGCGTCGCCCGCCTGGCGACCACCGACCCGGACGGGCGGCCCCATCTCGTGCCGATCTGCTTCGCGCTCGTCGGCGAGGTCCTCTACAGCGCGGTCGACCAGAAGCCCAAGCGCTCGCGCGACCTGCGCCGGCTGCGCAACCTGCGCGAGCGGCCCTGGGCCACCGTGCTGGTCGACCACTACGAGGAGGACTGGTCGCGCCTGTGGTGGGCGCGGCTGCGGGGCCGGGCGCTGGTGCTCGAGGACGGGCCGCGGGCGGACCGGGCGCTGGCCGCCCTGGCCGAGAAGTACCCCCAGTACCGGCGCGAGCCGCCGGCGGGGCCGGTGATCGCCCTCGAGGTGGCCGAGTGGCGGTCCTGGCGCGCGGGCGGGCCGGATGACGCGCCCCAGGGGGGCTGATAGCTTCGGCGGGTGAGCGCCACGCCCGCCCACGATCGCGAGTGGCTGCACGAGCAGGCCCGTGCGCATCTGTGGCGCCACTTCGCGCCCGCGCGGGTGGGCGCCGAGGTGCCCATCATCGTGCGCGGCGACGGCTGCCACGTCTGGGACGACCAGGGCAACCGCTACCTCGACGGGCTGTCGGCGCTCTTTTGCAACAACATCGGCCACGGGCGGGCCGACGTCGCCCAGGCCGGGGCCGACCAGGCCAAGGAGCTCGGCTTCTTCACGACCTGGGCCTACCCGCACCCGCGCTCGATCGAGCTGGCGTCACGGATCGCGGGCCTGGCGCCGGAGGGCCTCGACCGGGTGTTCCTCACGAGCGGCGGCAGCGAGTCGGTCGACTCGGCGCTCAAGCTCGCGCGCCACTACCACCGGCTGGCCGGCACGCCCACCAAGACCAAGTTCATCGCCCGCACGATGTCGTACCACGGCACGACCTACGGGGCGCTGGCGGCCACGGGGCTGACCTTCCTGCGCGAGGCCTACGAGCCGATGGCCCCCGGCGGCTGCCACGTGCCCGCCACCAACGCCTACCGGCTCGCCGACGGCCACTCGCCCGACGAGTACGCCGAGGCGATCGAGGAGCGGATCCTCTTCGAGGGGCCCGACACGGTGGCCGCGGTCATCATCGAGCCGGTCCAGAACGGCGGCGGCTGCATCCCGGCGCCCCCGGGCTACTTCGAGCGCGTGCGCGAGATCTGCGACGCGCACGACGTGCTGCTCATCTCCGACGAGGTGATCTGCTCCTGGGGCCGCCTCGGCGAGTGGTTCGGCTCCCAGCGCTACGACTACCTGCCCGACATCATCACGACGGCCAAGGGGCTGGCCGGGGCGTACGCGGCGATGGGCGCGGTGATCGCCTCGAACCGGGTCGCCGAGCCCTTCACCGACGGCGGGCCGCCGTTCATGCACGGGTTCACGTTCGGCGGCCACCCGATGAGCTGCGCGATCGCGCTGGCCAACATCGACGTGATGGAGCGCGAGGGCGTCAACGACAACGTGCGCGCCAACGAGCCCCTCCTGCGCGAGACGCTCGAGGGGCTGCGCGACATCCCGATCGTGGGCGACGTGCGCGGCGCCGGCTACTTCATGGGCATCGAGCTGGTGACCGACCAGGCCACCAAGGGCCGCTTCGCCAAGGCCGACGCCGACCGGCTCTGCGCCGAGCTGACCCCGGCGATGTTCCGCCGCGG
>Ga0299914_10001369_pt1 | contig 16058 bp, 13 predicted proteins | sample RVTome_10_FD_201361 | JGI IMG/M metagenome (GOLD analysis project Ga0299914, IMG submission 201361) | Soil microbial communities from uranium-contaminated site in the Upper Colorado River Basin, Wyoming, United States - RVT153D57 (version 2) ...
GATCGGGGTGATGTCCGGGGACCGTTCACGCCATACGATCGCGCCCGACCACCGTATGTCGACCTCCGCCTCCCCACACCTCACCGACGAGCAGCTGCGCGAAGTGCTCGGGCTGATCGACTCGAGCGACAGCGTCGAGCTGAAGCTGACGGTGCCCGACGAAGACCGGCGCTCGACCGTGGTCGCGCTCGGGATCGACCCCCTCGACGCGTACCTGCGGCAGGTGTTCTTCTTCGACACGCCCGATCTCGCGCTCGATCGCGCCGGGATCGTCACCCGCGCTCGCAGGAGCCAGGGCAGGCCCGACGACTCGGTCGTCAAGCTGCGCCCGGTCGAACCCGATGCGCTTTCCGAGCGAGTGCGCGAGAGCAAGCACTTCGGCGTCGAGGTCGACGCGATGCCCGGCGGTTTCGTCTGCTCGGGCTCGTTCAAGGGCGAGCTCGAGGTCGGGGTCGTGAAGGCCGCCGTCGCCGGAGAGCTCCCGCTCCAGGAGCTGTTTTCGGAGCGCCAGCGGTCGTTCTGGAGCGAGCACGCCCCGGACGACCTCGACCTCGATCAGCTCGCCGTGCTCGGCCCGGTGACGGTGATGAAGCTCAAGTACGAGCCCGAGGGCTACGGCCGCAAGCTCGTCGCCGAGCTCTGGCTCTACCCGGACGGCTCGCGAATCCTCGAGCTGTCGACTAAGTGCAAGCCGGCCGATGCGTTCGACGTCGCCGCGAGGACGCGCGCGTATCTGGACGACCGCGGCGTCAATCTCGGCGGCGAACAGCAGACGAAGACCCGGACGGCGCTCGAGTACTTCAGGGGCCAGCTCGCGCAGTAGCGGCGCCGGCGACCTCGGGCGCCTCCGCCCGGTCTGCCGCGTCGCTCGTGGCACGGCTCAGGTCGGCGGAGATCCGGACGACCGCCGAGGTGACCGGCGCCGCGAGGATCAGGCCGACGGCGCCGAACAGCGCCCCGCCGGCGATCGTCACCACCAGCACCGCGAGCGGGTGGATCCCCAGGGCCGCCCCGTAGGCGATCGGCTGGACGATCTGCTGGAGCGGGCCGTTGGAGAGGATCTGGATCACGACCATTCCGCCGGCGGCCTCCGGTCCCGCGCCGCCGAGGGCGATCAGGACCGAGAAGGCTCCGGCGCTCCAGGCGCCGAGATATGGGACGTAGGCGCCGATGAACGTGACCACTGCGATCGTCCCGGCAAGTGGAATACCGAGTATGAGCGCACCGCCGCCGACGAGGACCGCGTTGAAGCCGGCGACGATCGTCACGCCGAGGAAATAGCCGCGCAGCGACTGAAGCGAGCGCGAGGTGACGGTCCGCGCGACCGGGGTCGGCACGCCCATGTGCCGCTCCGCCCAGGCGCGGATCGACGGCCCGTCGGCGAGCAGGAAGAACAGGCTCAGCACCGTCATCGCGAGGAAGAAGACGAGCGACGAGAGCCTCGCGACTCCGCTCGCGACTCCGTGCAGGAGCGCCTGGAAGCTGTCGCTCGCGCCGGAGCTGAGGCCGTCCTTGGCCGATTGCGCCTTGCCGTCGCTCACTCCGAGGTCCTTGAGCCAGCCCTCGATCTCGTTCGCTGCCCCACTCAGATGGCTGCTGATGCTGCTGGTCTCGGTGGCGATGCCCCTGAGGATCAGGAACGCTGCCAGCGCTCCCGCAGCGACGATTGCCAGCATCACCAGGAGCGCCCCGAGGCCGCGCGGCACGCCGTGGCGCTTGAGCCAGCCGACGACCTGGCCGCCAACCGCCGCGATCACTGCCGCGGTGACCAGGGGGAGGAAGATGACGTGCGTCAGCGACAGCAGCCAAACGGCGCCGACGATCAGCAGCGTCACCCCGACGAGCAGCCACGAGGCGATCCCGGCGTCACGCAGCCAGGCGGGCGCGGCGAACACGCCCGAGAGCTGCTCCGCATCGACCTCGATCAGCTCCTCGACCTGCTGTCCCTCGTCGTCGCGGCCGCGGCGCCGGAGGCGTCGCCGGATGATCGGCATGCGGACATTCAAATGCTCGGTCGCAATCGCCGCATCACCCGGTGGGGGTGATGCGTTCGGCGGGGCGATCGAGTGTGATCCGGGGCATCGTGATCCGACCTGATCTCGAACGCGCAGGGTCGCGGTCAACCGGCTGATGCGCAGCCGGCGCGCGATCGGGCGGGCGCTCAAGGCGGCCGTTCGGCTCCTCGCCCTCTGGGTAGCCGTCGCGGCGATCTTCTGGCTGGTCGCCGCGCTGGCGCCGGGCTTCGACCTGCCGAGCTTCGAGGCGGCGCTCGCGACGACCGGCGTAATCGCCCTGATCAACGCCCTGCTGTGGCCGCTCGTGATCCGGATCGTCCTGCCGCTGACCGTGCTCACGTTCGGGCTCGGGTCGCTGGTCCTGAACGCGCTCGTCGTCCTCGTCGCGATCGACGTCGTCGACGGCGCCGCCCCCGGCTTCGGCTGGGCGCTGATCGTGGCATTCGTGCTCTCGCTGGCGCTGATGGCGGTCGCCCCCGCTCTCGGTCTCGACGAGGACGCGCGCCAGCTCCGGATCGTCCGCCGCCGCGCCCGGCAAGCGCGCGAGGAGAACCGCACCGACGTGCCGGGGGTGATCATGTTCGAAATCGACGGTCTCGCGGAGCCCGTCCTGCGCCGGGCGCTCGTCGACGGTCACGCGCCGACGATGGCCCGCTGGCTCGAAGATGGCACGCACCGGCTGATCGGCTGGGAGTGCGACCTCTCCTCGCAGACCGGCGCCAGCCAGGCCGGCCTGCTGCTGGGCTCGAATGACGACATGCCGGCATTCCGCTGGTACGAGAAGGACAGCGGCCGGACGATGGTCTCCAACCACGGCAAGGACGCCGCCGAGCTCGAGCGCCGGCGCTCCGACGGCGGTGGGTTGCTCGCCGTCGACGGCGCCAGCCGGGGAAACATGTTCTCGGGCGACGCGCCGCGGTGCTCGGCGACGATGAGCGTGATTCGGGACCGACAACGCTCGCGCGCCCGCGAGTACTTCGCCTACTTTGCCGACCCCTACGGCTTCACTCGCACGATCGCGCTCTACTTCTGGGACGCGCTCTCCGAGCTCCGCGCGGCGCGGCGCCAGCGTCGACGCGGCGCCGAGCACGTCGACCGAGGGGGGCTCTACCCGTGGATGCGGGCCGCGATCACCGTCGTCATGCGCGACCTCAACGTCGCGATCTTGATGGGGGACATCGTCGAAGGCGTACCGGTCGCGTACGCGACCTTCGTCGGCTACGACGAGGTCGCCCACCACTCGGGGATCGAGGAGCCGGACGCCTTCGTCGCGCTGAAGCAGCTCGACGCCCAGCTCGTACGCCTCGAGCGCGCGTTCGCCCAAGCGCCCCGGCCGTACCACCTCGTGGTCCTCTCCGACCACGGCCAGAGCCAGGGCCGCCCGTTTCGCCAGCGCTGGGGGGTCGAGCTCGGCGACCTCGTCCGCGGGTCGCTCCGGCGCGGCGAGGTCTTCGCCCCCGCGGCCTCGGAGGAGGGCCTGAGCACGATCGGCGGGGCGCTCACCGATGCCCGCGACGAGGACACGGCCGCGGCGAGGGTGGTCGCCCGAGTGACGCGCCGGCGGCTGGTCGACGGCGAGGTCGCGGTCGGCCCCAACCGGGAGCGGATGACGGAGGAGAAGCGCCGGTCAGCCGGTGAGGAGGCCGTCGTGCTCGCCTCGGGCGGGCTCGGCCTCGTCTCGCTCACCGAGCGCTCGCATCGGATGACGATGGCGGAGATCGAGGAGCTCCATCCCCGGCTGCTCTCGACCCTGACCCGGCACCCCGGGATCGGGTTCGTGATGGTTCGGGACGAGGACGGCGGTGCGATCGTGCTCGGGGCGCGAGGCTCGAGGCGGCTGCGCGACGACGCGATCAGCGGCGAGGATCCGCTCGCCGACTTCGGCGAGAGCGCCGCCGACCACCTGCGACGAACCGACGGCTTCGCTCACTGCCCCGACCTCCTCGTCAACTGCATGTACGACCCCGACGCGAACGAGGTCGCGCCGTTCGAGGAGTTCATGGGCTCGCACGGCGGGCTCGGCGGCTGGCAGGGCCGCCCGTTCGCGCTCGTGCCGAGCGCGTGGGGTGAGGTCGAGGAACCGATCGTCGGCGCGCGGGCGATGCACGACGCGCTCCGCCGCTGGCTCGCCGAGACCGGGCTCGGGGTCGCGCCCCATCCGAAAGCCCGGGAGGCTGAGCTGCGGTGAGCGACCCGGGTGGGGAGGTCTGGACCCGGTACGCCCGCGGGGAAGCGATCCCGTGGGTCCCGCTGCGCCCCCTGACCGACGATGTCCTGGTCAGGTACTACAGGGTCGATCCGCTCTCGGGCGAGATCCTCGTCTCGGCTCGGGTACCTCCCGGCCGCGGTCCGGTCTCCCTCTACCAGACGGGCCCGATCGTCGCCCACACGATCCGCGGCGCCTGGCGCCTGCGCGAGCACGACTGGGTCGCGGAGGCCGGCGACACCGTCTCTCAGCCCGCCGGCTCGATCGCGACCGCCGAAACCGTCGGCGACGAGGACACGGTCGTCTTCCTCGTCGTAACCGGGGAGCTGCTGCTCTTCGACGAGGACGGCGGCCTCGTCTGGGAGGAGGGCTGGCGGACGTCCCTGGAGCGTTACGGCGAGTACTGCCGCGGGCATCGCCTGACCCCACACGACCTGACGAGCTTCCCGGGGTCGGACTGACCGCGGCGATCGCTTGGGCTCGGGCTTCAGTACCCGACGCCGGTCTTCACCCGCCGGCGCTCGGACTCGTGGGCCCCGCCCTTGCGCTCCAGGGTCTCGCAGGCGTCGCCGATGTCCTTGACCAGGGTGTCGACGAGCTCGCGACTCAGCGTCTGCTTGACGAGCGCCCGCATCAGCTTCACCTTCTCCGCGTCGGGTGGGAGCGTGTAGGCGGGCACCATCCAGCCGCGCTCGGCCGAGAGCTGCCAGGCGATGTCGAACTCGTCGTAGCGCTTCTCCTCGCCGAGCTTGAACGCGACCAGCGGCAGCTGCTCACGATCTTCGCCGATCAGCTCGAATTGCCCGAGCGACCGGAGCCCGTCGGCGAGCACGCGCGTGTTCGCCTGCATCGTCTCCATGACCCACGTGTAGCCGGCACGGCCGAGCCTGACCAGCTGGTAGTACTGGGCGAGGACCATCGCCGAGCCGGTCGAGAAGTTGAGCGTGAAGGTCGCGTCGGTCTTGCCGAGGTAGTTCTCGTAGAAGACGAGATCCTCGGCCAGGTCGGCCGGCTCGCGGAAGATCAGCCAGCCGATCCCGGGGTAGACGAGACCGAACTTGTGCCCCGAGACGTTGATCGAGCGGACCTGCTCGAGGCGGAAGTCCCATTCGTCGTCCGGATGCAGGAACGGCCAGACGAACCCGCCGCTGGCGGCGTCGATGTGGAGTGGAACGTCGATCCCCTTCTCGCCCTTCAGGTCGACCAGCATCCGGTTGATCCCGACGATGTCGTCGGCGTGCCCGGTGAACGTCGTCCCGAGGACGGCGGCGACGCCGATCGTGTTCTCGTCGACGTGGGCGGCGACGTCGTCGGGGCCGATCGTGTACTTGTCGGGCTGCAGCGGGACGATCCGTGGCTCGACGTCGAAGTAGCGGCAGAACTTCTCCCAGACGACGTGGACGTCGCCGCCGAAGACCAGGTTCGGCTTGTCCACGGGCTCGCCCTGCGCCGAGCGGCGCTCGCGCCACTTCCACTTCAGCGACAACGCCCCGAGCATGATCGCCTCCGACGATCCCTGTGTGCGCGCTCCGGTCGTCTCCCCGGGCGCGTGGAAGAGGTTGGCGAGCATGTGGATGCAGCGCTGCTCGATCTCGGCCGTGCGCGGGTACTCGGCGTGGTCGATGAAGTTGCGGTGCAGGTTCTCGGCGATCACCCGCTGCGCCTCGGGCTCCATCCAGGTGGTGACGAAGGTGGCGAGGTTCCGCATCGGATCGCCGTCGAGGACGAGCTCGAGCCCGAGCAGGCGCATCGCATCGACAGCGGGCATCCCGTCGTCAGGGATCTCGCCGGCGGGCGCGGACTCGAGCAGGAAGCGGTTGCCGAACTCGGCGGCCGCCTGGAAATCGGCTGGGTCGGTGCCGGCCATGCAGGGAGCAGCAAAGCTCACCCGCGCCCTCGCAGCGTCATCCGAAACGGATGAAACTCAGGAGCGGCAAAGGATCTTCACTCGAACGGGGTGATGCGTCCGGCCGCGGGCCGTCGTAGCTTGCGCGACGTGTCGTGGCGAACGCGGTGGGCGGTCTACGAATACGTCCGCAACAGCCTCTGGATAGTCCCCGCGATCTTCGGGGCGATCGCGATCGCTCTGGGGATCCTCCTGCCCGAGCTCGACCAGCGAGCGACGACGACGATCGGGATCTCGTTCGGCGCCGGGGCGGCCCAGGGGATGCTTGGCTCGATGGCCGGCGGGATGATCACCTTCACCGGCTTCGTCTTCTCGATCCTCCTGCTCGCGGTCCAGTTCGGCTCGAGCCAGTTCTCGCCGCGGATGCTGCGGCGGTTCTTGCGCGATCCGACGACGAAGATCGCGCTCGGCCTGTTCATGGCGACCTTCATCTACGCCCTGCTCGTGCTGAGAACGATCGGGGAGGCCGGCGACGAGAGCTTCGTTCCCAACAACTCGATCTCGGTCGCGCTGCTGATGCTGCTGGCAAGCATGATCGTGTTCCTTCGCTTGATCAGCCGGACGACGCAGGGGCTCCGGGTCGCCGGGGTGTTGAGCGAGCTCGGCCGGGACGGCGCGAAGCTCATCGATCGCGTCTATCGCGAGATGTCCGACGGTCCCGATGCGCCGCCCGGCGAGCCCGATCGGGCGCTGGATGACGGCCAGGTGGTTGCCCATCCGGGCCAACCCGGTGTGCTCCAGAGCATCGACGAACGCGGGCTGGTGAAGACCGCGCGTGAGGCCGGCTGCGTGATCGAGCTCGTCCCGCCGATCGGCGACCTGCTCGTGCCCGGCTCGCCGCTGTTTCGGGTCCGCGGCGGCCGCACGGCGATCCCGGAGCGGTCGCTCACCGACTCGATCGCGGTCGGCGACGAGCGGACGATGCGTCAGGACCCGGCGTTCGTATTCCGCCTGCTCGCTGATATCTCCTCGAAAGCGCTCTCGCCCGGCGTCAACGACCCGACGACGTCGGCTCAGGCGCTCGATCAGATCGAGCTGCTGCTGCGGATGCTCGCCGGCCGCCGGCTCACTCCGGGGGAGCTCCGCGACGAGACGGGAGCGGTCAGGCTGGCCTACCCGGCGCCATCCTGGGAGGACTTCCTCAGCATCGCGCTCGACGAAACGCGGCTGTTCGGGAGCGGGTCAATCCAGGTGAGCCGCCGGATGCGTGCGCTGCTCGAGGACCTCCACGCCGCCGTCCCTCCCCATCGCCGGCCCGCGATCGAAGCCCAGATGGCGCTGCTCGAGGACAGCGTCGGCAGCGGCTACACGGACCCCGGGGAGCGGCGGATAGCGACCGCCCGCGACCGCCAGGGGATCGGCTCGCCGGATGCCGTCTCCGACGCGGCGCACGGGGCCGGCCAGGCTTAGGCGAGGCCGCTGATCGCGTCGCCGATCAGCTTCGCAGCGATGATCAGCGCGATCACCGCCATGATCGCTGCATTGTTTCGGCTCATCCAGTCCTTGAGCTCCCCGAGCAGGCTCGCCGAGCGGTCGCCGAGGGCGAGGTAGAGGGCGACCGGCGCCCCGGTCCCGAGCGTCGCGACGACGGCGAACACCGCCAGCGCGGCCGCCTGCTGCCCGGTCGACGCGCCGGTCTGGGCGATCGCCGCCGCTCCGCCGACGATCAGCAGCAGGTTCTTCGGATTGACGCCCGAGAGCAGGATTCCGAAGCCGCCCGCCTTCGGTGGCGTGAAGCCGTCGATCGTCCGCATCCAGGCCGGCATCGGCGGCTCTTCACCCGGCCGTGGCCGCCCCCGCCACTCCCGGACCGCAACCGCGATCAGCAACCCACCGAGAATCAGCTTCAGCACGCTGACCCAGTCGGCGGCCTGACCGTTCTCGGCGGCGCCCGCTCCCCCCGCCGCGACGAGCACGATCGTGCCGACGACCGCGATCCCGGCGAGCCATCCGAGCAGGAACGCAAGCCCGTTCGAGCGCGCTCGCGGGGTTCCGAGCATCAGCACGACGCCGACGATCGGCACCGGGCTGACCGCGACGCCGACCGCGAACGAGAGCGACTGGCCGACCGCGTCCGCCACCAGCGGTCAGGTCAGGAGCCGCGTTCGATGTCGCCGGGAACCCAGGTCTTGTCGAACCAGGGCTCGAGGGGGCCGTAGAGCCTCAGGAGCGTGAACCAGCCCTTGCCCGGCACGGTCTCGATCCAGTTGCCCTCGAGCTCGGTCGGTGGCGCGGGCCCGAGACGATGTCGACCGATCCGCCTCGTTGAAGCTGAAGTCGTTGGCATGGATCGTGTTCATCTCCCGCTCGGAGCACGAGATGAACTCCATCTCGGGGGGACCATCGGCGGCGGCGAGCGGATACACCTTCACCCCCTCGGTGAACAGCGCCGTCGCGGCGTCGGGCTTGCCGTCGACGAGGAATCCGCGCAGGACCACCCAGTTGATCGAGCTCGGCGAGCGGGCGACGAAGTACCCGTCCGGCACCTCCCCGTCGTAGTCCGCCGGCACGATCAGGTACGAGCCGCCGGATCCGCGATCGGGGCCAGGTGCTCCCATGTCGGTGACGAACCGGAACCAGGCGTCGTTCACCGTCCCGGGGCCGCATCCGGCTGGAATCTCGACCACGGTCGGGCCGTCCCGCTCGAGGTCGATGATGCTCGCCAGGTAGACGGTGTCGGTGTTCCCGGTCAGGAAGAGGGGGTTGGAGTCCAGCAGCCGGTCGGCGATCATCGCGCGGTGGCCGGCATCGCATCCGATCTCGACCATGCCGGCCCGCATCGCCTCGAGCGAGGCCGCCGGGACGCAGCTCAGGAAGACCTCGACCCCGCGGAGGAAGTCGAGGTTGTCGAACAGCCGGGCGGCGGTCTCGGCCGACGGAAAGCCGTCGGCGAAGTCGAGCCGGCCGATCCGCGTGTCGACGCGATCCCCGGTCAGGATCTCGCGCGGTATCGGCGTGTTGTAGCCGGGCGGGGCCGACTGCCCAGTCGACATGCGGGCGGGAACGTACAGCCCGCGATCGCGGTCGCCATCACCCGGTCCGGGTGATCGTCAGCTCCGCCCAAGTCAGCCGCGCGGGCGGCTGCCGGGCCCGACGATCGACCGATATAGTGGCGCCCGGCCTTGGCCAGGTCACGAGTCACGAATGTGATCTGCCGCTCGACCGCTCGGAGGGTCGGTTTGGGAAACGGAGCGAGATAGTGGCTCCGACGGCGACGGAACGCCATCCCGGAGAGAGTGAGCCGGAACCCACGATCGGCCGCGGGACGCCGGGGCTGCATCCCTCGTTCGTACGCCGGCTGCGGTTGATCCGACGACTGCTCGCGTCGCCCCCGGCGCCACTGGTCACGCTGGTCGCTCCGGCCGGGTTCTCGAAGACGACGTCGTTGGCGGAGTGGGCAGTCACGGACCGGCGACCCTTCGCCTGGGTCACTGCCAGCGGCCGGCACGACGACCCGGGGCTCCTCGTCGCCTCGATCGTCGAAGCGTTGGATCGGATCGAGCCCGTCGATCGCGGCGCGACGGCCGCGCTCCGATCTCCGAAGCCGGACGTGTCCGGGGTCGTCGTCCCCCGTCTCGCGAACGCCGTGCGCACCCTGGAGCCCTTCGTGTTGGTCATCGACGATGTCCAGAACCTGAGCTCCGCGGAGACGTTCGAGGTGCTCGAGGCCCTGACCGAGTCGATCCCGAGCGGCGGACAGCTGGCGCTCGCGTCTCGAACCGAGCCCCCGCTCCCGTTGGGCAGGATGCGCTCACAGCGCCGCTTGGTCGAGCTCACCGCCCGCGACCTCGCGATGACCCGCGGCGAGAGCTCCGAGCTGCTCGCGAACCTGGGGCTCGAGCTGACCTCGGTCCAGGTCGATGCGGTCGTCGACCGAACCGAAGGCTGGCCGGCGGCCCTCTACCTCGCCGGCCTCGCGCTCACCGACCAACCGGACACGAGCGAGGCGGTCGCATCGTTCGCCGGCGACGACCGGATCGTCGTCGACTACCTGCGCGACGAGCTCCTCGCCTCGACCAGTCCTTCGCGGCTCAGGTTCCTGATGCGGACGTCGATCCTCGACGAGCTCACCGGTCCGCTGTGCGACGCCATCCTCGAGCAGTCCGGCTCGGCGAAGGCGCTGAGGGAGCTGGCCCGGTCGAACGCCCTCGTCGTCTCCCTCGATCGGACCGACACCCGCTACCGCTACCACCAGCTCTTCGCCGAGGAGCTCAAGTCGGAGCTTCGCCTCCGCGAGCCGGAGCTCGAGCGCGACCTCCACGCGCGGGCCAGTCGCTGGCACGCGGCCAACTCCGACGCAGACCGGGCGATCGATCATGCGATCGCCGCCCGGGAGGTCGATTGGGCCGGCGAGCTGATCTGGCTCGCGTTCCCGGAAGCGAGCGGCAGGGGGCGGTTGGCGACGCTGGACCGCTGGCTCGAGCAGGTCGGCGAGGATCGAGTCGCCGGCTGCGCGCCGCTGGCTCTCACCGCCGCCCACTGCCGCCTGGTGCTCGGGGAGGGCGACCGCGCCGCGCACTGGGCGCGGGTCGCCGCCTCAACCGCGGACGCCCCGTCCAACGACGGCCGGACGATCGACGCCGATCTGCACCTCCTCAACGCGACGTTCGCGCGGAGCGGCGTGGTGCAGATGGGCGAAGACGCGTCCCGCGCCTCCGAGCTTCATCCCGAGCAGAGTCCCTGGCAGTCGCCATGCTTCCTCTACCGGGGGGTCTCGAGCCACCTCGGCGGGCACCCCGATCGGGCGCGGCCGTTGCTCGAGGAGGCGGCGCGGCGCGGCGCGGTGGTTTCGCCGATCATCCAGGTGCTCGCGCTGTCGCAGCTCTGCCTGATCGCAATCGAGGACGGCGACCGAGACGCCGGGTCGCGTCTGATCGCCCAGGCCTCCGCCCAGGTCTCCAGGTGCGGACTGGCGAGCTATCCGAGCATGCTGATGGTCTCGGCGGCCTCCGCGATGCTGCACGCGACGAGCGGTCAGGTCACCCGAACTCAGGACGACCTCGCGGACGCCCTGCGGCTCCTGTCGTCGATGACCGACATGCCGGCCTGGTACGAGGCGCAGTCGAGGCTTCTCCTCGTCCCCGCGTTGCTCCGGGTCGACGAGCCGGGCAGCGCCCGCGACCTGCGTCGCGAGGCGGCCCGTTTTCTCGAGTCGACGCCGGACGCCGTCGTGCTGGCCGACTGGCTGACGCGGGCGACCAGTGAGCAGGAGTCGGCGTCGACGGAGAGCCGGGCGCGAGAGTGGGCGCTGACCAAGGCCGAGCTGCGGACCCTCCAGTATCTCCCCAGCCATCTCTCGTTCCGGGAGATCGGTGAGCGGATCCACGTCTCGCCCAACACCGTCAAGACGCAGGCGCAGGCGATCTATCGAAAGCTCGACGCCTCATCCCGCGCCGAGGCGGTGAGCACGGCGCGCAAGATCGGGCTCCTCGGCCAGGACCCGCTCGCCGGCGCGTAGACGCGCGCCGGTTCGACGCCCGGCGTCGTCGGTTCGGCCCGCGAGAAAATCATGCGATCCGGGTGAAGCCGAGCGCTCGAGCCGGGACTAGCTTCGCCGGGAGCTGTTTCCTCGAAAGGAGCCTCGCGTGACCACCGACGACATTGAAGAGATGGGCCCGGTCGACTACGTCCTGATCGAATGGCCGGGGCGCCAGCCGACCGGTGAGGCGGCGCCGATCGTCGTCGACCTCGTCGAGCGCGGGATCATCCGGGTCCTGGACGTCGCGTTCATCGCCAAGGGCGAGGACGGGTCGGTCGCAGGACTCGAGATCACCGACCTCGGCCCGGACGCCGGCGAGCTGAAGCTGTTCGAGGGCGCCTCGTCGGGCCTGGTCTCTGAGGACGATGCGGCCGCGGCGGCCGAAGCGCTCGATGCCGGCACGTCGGCGGCACTGATCGTCTACGAGAATCGCTGGGCGGCGCCGTTCGCCGCCGCGGTACGGCGGTCGGGCGGGCAGCTCGTCGCCAGTGGCCGGATCCCGGTTCAGGGCATCCTCGCGGCGCTCGACGCCGCCGAGGAGGCCGACCGGGCAGCCGGAAGGTCCTGAACGAAAAGGAGCGGACAGATGCCAGGATTGCTACGAGGAGTCGCGCGGACGGCGGTCGTCGCCGGAACGGCCACAGCGGTGAGCAACCGGGTTTCGCGCCGTCAGGCGTCACGGTGGGCCCAGCAGGACGTCGAGCAGGGCCAGTACTACGAGGCGCCCCCCGCGCCGGCGCCGGCGGCGCCCGACCCGATCGAGAAGCTCAAGGAGCTCGGGGAGCTGCGGGACAATGGAGTGCTCACCGAGGAGGAGTTCGCGGCGCAGAAGGCCAAGTTGCTCGAATCCTGAGCGTCAGGCTCGGCGGGCGGCTGAAGATCACGAACGCGGTGCGAACCCGCGGCCGAAGCTAGACCCGGGCAGGCTTCGCGGCTCGGGCGAGCTTCGCGCGGCGGTTGGACTCGAGCACCACCTTGCGCAGGCGGACGTCGGCGGGGGTCACCTCGACGCACTCGTCCTCGGCGATGAACTCGAGCGCCTGGTCGAGGGAGAAGCGCTGGTGCGGGACGAGCTTGATCGCGTCATCGGCGCCGGCGGCGCGGACGTTGGTGAGCTGCTTCTCCTTCGTCGGATTGACGTCGAGGTCCTCGGGGCGGGCGTTCTCGCCGACGATCGCCCCCTCGTAGACCTCCTCGCCGGGACCGACGAAGAGGCGGCCGCGCTCCTGGAGGTTCATCAGCGCGAACGCGGCGGTCCGCCCGCGGCGATCGGCCACCAGCGAGCCAGACGCGCGAGTGCGGATCTCACCGAACCAGGGCGCCCAGCGGTCGAAGCTCGAGCTCATGATCCCGGTGCCCCGAGTCTCGGTGAGGAACTCGGAGCGCAACCCGATCAAGCCACGAGCCGGGACCAGGAACTCGAGCCGGATCCAGCCCGTGTCGTGGTTCACCATGTGCTCGAGCCTCCCCTTTCGGAGTGCCAAGAGCTGGGTGAGGACGCCCAGGTACTCCTCGGGGACGTCGATCGAGAGGCGCTCGACCGGCTCGTGGACGGCGCCGTCGACCTCGCGAGTCACGACTCGCGGCTTGCCGACCGTGAGCTCGAACCCCTCCCGGCGCATCGTCTCGACCAGCACCGCGAGCTGCAGCTCGCCACGGCCCTGGACCTCCCAGGCGTCGGGACGCTCGGTCGGCTCGACCCGGATGCTCACGTTGCCGATCAGCTCCGCCCCGAGGCGCTCCTCGATCTGCCGGCCGGTCAGCCGCGACCCCGCGAGCCCGGCCAGCGGCGACGTGTTGACGCCGATCGTCATCGACAGGGCGGGCTCGTCGACGGCGAGCAGGGGCAGCGCCTCCGGTCGATCGGGGTCGGCGATCGTCTCGCCGATCGTCACGTCCTCGATTCCGGCGATCACGACGATCTCACCCGCCGCCGCTCGCTCAGCTTCGATCCGGTCGAGCCCCTCGCTGACGAAGAGCGACGCCACCCTGACCGGGGTGACCTCGCCTGAGCGCCGGCAGTGAGCGACCGGGGCGCCGCGCGCCAGCGTGCCCTGCTCGATCCGGCAGACGGCCAGGCGGCCGTGGTAGGGGGAGGAGTCGAGGTTGGTGACCAGGGCCTGGAGCGGGCGGGCCGGGTCGCCGCCCGGTGCCGGAACGTGCTCGACGATCGCCTCGAACAGCGGCACCAGGTCGGACCCCTCCTCCTCGAGCCGGCCCGTGGCCCAGCCGCTGCGGGCCGATGCGTAGAGGATCGGGAAGTCGATCTGCTCGTCGTTCGCGTCGAGATCGATGAACAGCTCGTAGACCGCGTCGACGACCTCGCCGACACGGGCGTCGTCACGGTCGACCTTGTTGACGACGAGGATCACCGGCAGACCCTGCTCGAGTGCCTTGCGGAGCACGAACCTCGTCTGGGGGAGCGGGCCCTCGGAGGCGTCGACGAGGAGCAGGACCCCGTCGACCATCGTCAGTCCGCGCTCGACCTCGCCACCGAAGTCGGCGTGGCCCGGGGTGTCGACGATGTTGATCTTCACCTCGGCGCCGGCCCGCGAGCGGTAGCGGACGGCGGCGTTCTTGGCCAGGATCGTGATCCCGCGCTCGCGCTCCTGCTCGCCCGAGTCCAGCACCCGCTCGACGACCTGCTCGTGCGCGGCGAAGGTCCCCGCCTGGCGCAGCATCGCGTCGACCAGGGTCGTCTTTCCGTGGTCGACGTGGGAGACGATCGCGATGTTGCGGAGCTCGGGCACGGCAGGTGAACTTAGCCGGGTTCGCTAGTCACGTCGACCGCGACGAGATCGCGTGCGTCGGTCGACGCGTTCTCAGGTCCGCCGCTCGTGCGAGAGCGCGTAGGCGCGCGGGCGGAAGCGCAGCACGGGATCGTCGGAGAGCTCGATGCCGTCGACGACGCGAGTCGGGTCGAAGACCAGCTCCTCGCCCTCGGCCGTCGGGGCGATCACCTCGAGCTTCCCGACCACGACGCGTTCGCGCTCGGCGGGCCAGACCGCCGACGGGTCGTCGGGGTCGTCGCCGTCGCCCGCGATCTGAACCTCGAGCTCGAACTCGACGGGCCCGCGACCGAGACGCCGGTCGAGCTCCTCGCGCAGGTAGTCGCGACCGCGAGCCTTCGCCTCCTTCGAGCTCAGGTCCGCAAGCTCGACGGTCGGGTTCCAGGCATAGCGGACGAAGCGCTCGCCGCCGCCCCCGTCGAGCCAGCGGAACGCGTGAAATGCGTAGTAGCGGCGGGAGGCGAAGCTCGCCGGCGGCCTCAGCGCCGCGAGGTTCGCTCGCAGCCCGCCGAGGGCGCGCGGATGGCGGGCGAGGAAGAGGGGCAGCCTGAGCGCGGCCCAGCGATCGAGCTTCGAGGCCCTGACGAAGGCGATGAACTCGTCGACGTCCCCGAACGGGAACCGGGGCGCGGTCTGAGCCGAGATGTCGGCTCGCGAGCCGTCGGCGAGGTGGAAGGCGACGGCGAGGCCGCGGACGTCCGGGGCGTAGTCGGGCACCCGCGGGTCGCCGGCGCCGTTCGAGAACCTGACCGTCGCCGGCACCGGCTCCCCCTGCAGGTGGGCCGCCCTGGTGAGTCCCGACGCCGCGGGCGTCGCCGTGAAGCGGGCGCGGTAGAGCGTCCCCTTCGCGTGCAGCGCGCGATGACCGGGATGGCGGCCGTAGCGCTCGTCGATCGCCTCGATCGCCTCGGCGGGCGAGATCACGACACGAGCGTATCCGCCCACCGGCCCGTCCGCCCGATGCGTTTCTCAGCATTGGCGATGCTCCGACCACCTCAATGCTGAGGAGCTCGGGCGGCCGAGAGGAGTGTCAGGACGTGGTGCCCGACTGGTACGGCGTCAGGGCGGAGGAATTTTTCCGCGACGGGGAGATTGTCAGAGGGGTCGAGGTGGACGCTCGTAACGCGTTCGGATCCTTCAGCTGGGTCGACGTCGGGCTGCTGGTGACCGCGATCGCCGCGATCGCGCTGCCGCTCGTGAGTGCTGCGCGCCCCCCGCTCGGCCTGGGACGCGCGCCGGCGCTCGTCATCGCGACGATGGCCATCGTCGCGGTTGGACTCATCGCCTTCAGGCTGATCGATCCCCCCGACCTCGCCCGGAGCTTCGGCGGTGAACCGATTCGGGTGAGCGAGGTGGACGGCGTCGAGGTGATCAGGAAGGCCGGAGCGTGGCTCGGGCTGGCGCTCTCGGCCGTGATCGCTGTCGCCGCCGGCTCGCTGGCCCGGAGGGGCTGACCGGCGACGCGCCCCTACGGGATCGCCCGCACGACGCCGTGGTCGACCCGCAGGGCGGCGCCGGTGGTCGCCGCCGCCTGCTCCGAGCAGACGTAGACGACGAGGTTCGCGACCTCCTCGGGGGTGGCGAGGCGGCCGAGGAGCGAGGTCGGGCGGTGGGCGGCGATGAACTGCCGGCCCGCCTCGGCGGTGTCGGCGGCCTCACCGCG
>Ga0299914_10001370_pt1 | contig 16058 bp, 18 predicted proteins | sample RVTome_10_FD_201361 | JGI IMG/M metagenome (GOLD analysis project Ga0299914, IMG submission 201361) | Soil microbial communities from uranium-contaminated site in the Upper Colorado River Basin, Wyoming, United States - RVT153D57 (version 2) ...
CACTGGACGCATGTCGTGAAACAGTAGAACGTCAGTCGGCCATTTCAAAGACAGCTGCGTACCTTGCGGTGAAGGCGATTCTCTTCCTAACCAACGTGCGACCTTCAGATGATACAAACGTGAAGGCGACTTTGAGTGGACTCGTAGATTCCGGTTACATCCCGCAGATGCTGGCGAAAGCCGACAATTCGTTAGATCAGCGGCGAGAGCTTTTAGCAGCAATGCTTCTGCGATACAGAGGTTCCGAACCGCATCTCGGGGAGCTCGAGGTAGACGAGGAAACTGCCAACCAAGGTCTCGCGGAATACAGGGAATTTCTGTCTGGGACACTCGATAACTCGGTGTACGAAGCCGTCATAGATAGCATCGGTGGTGCGATACTTGTATCTGACTTGTTGGAAATAGTCAGTGATGGCGGGACATTAAAGAATTGCGCGGAACAGCTTTTAAATGCATCCATTACCAAGGGGCCAATGAGCCGGCTAAACACGATGTTGATGGTTAGACGATTCCAAATTCTGAAGTCGATAGTTGACGACAAAGTCATATCTGTATTTCTAAACCGATTCGATGGGTGGAAGGATTACCTCGTCAAGCACGTGGAGAAAAGTGGCATTGACGACGTTGAAAAGGAATTCATTGCTGCGTCTCTTTCAAAAAAAACGAGCATTGGAAAATGGTTAGGCGAGAAGTTGGAATTGCACCTGAAAAATCTCAATTCCGAGGAGATCGCAGACTGTTTGGTGGACGACGAATGGCGGTCGTTATTTTTTGAAATTTACGGCAGCGAAGGTATCCGTCCCAGAATAACTCGAGAATTGGAAGCTGGTATCCGCGTTGTTGTAGACCGCTATATTGATGGCGAAATTGGCGATGACGAGTTAGGTGATGTGCTTTCGTTGATTCGCGTCCTTCCGAGAGGAACTCGTACCTCCATCTTTAAACACATCCGCGACGTAAGCGTCGACAGTAATCATGAAAGCGGTCGGGTAAAGGGCATGCTGAATCTTTCGGTTCCTGAATACTTCACGTTAGGCGACGTACATGATCGCGCGAAGGATTTTGTAAGGGTCGTTTTGGTGGGCGCTTTTCTTGACAAGGGCGAACAGATACGGGTTTTAATCAACGCGCAAGAAGAGGCGTTCCGTAGCATCGGCGCGAAACTGGACAAGGATACAAGGGCCTATCTGCGAGAACGCATTGGCAGTGAAGGAGAGGATGAGGATTTTTTGAAGTTATTGAGATCCCTCAAGTTGATCTAATGGTTGTTGACGGGTCGTGGAAAATCGGGGGCAGACCACGACCTCCGGAAAAGAAAAGCCCCGCTCTGCGGGGCTTCGTCGTTCTGATGTGAATGCAACTATCGGATTGCGTAGAGCGCTGCCGGTTCTTTCACTTCGTCTTTCCTGGCGTGCTTGATGTGCAGGGATTCGAAATCAGAATCAGTTAGCGGGAGCTCGAGGGTTGTCGAGTTCTGGATTTCGTTGAAGTAGTCATGCAGTTCGTGGGAGTGGAGCTGGAGTTGGTCGAGGAGGGCGGTGAAGCCGGCGCGGTCACCACGGCTTGGGATTCGGTTAGTGCCAGAGCCTTCTTTTCCCCGTTTCCCACCATCCGGACCGCCCTGAAATTCACTCGCCGCCGAATTTCCCGTACGCTCTCGAACACGCTAAAGTCGGTTCAGAAAATTGGGGGAAGGTGTGGGGCGCAAACTCGCTGCTTTTATTCTGATAACTGGGTTATCCGCTTGCGCGCCGGCACTGACGACAGGGCCCGTGGGCGATATTCCAGTTCCACGCGTCGCGGTTGACGTGGAAGATTTTGCGTTACCGCCGCACTTGGCGGAGCGGCTGAAGTGGGAGACAGGGAATACGCCGCCACATTACACCGTCTGGTTCTGTCTGGAAGATACGGCGGACTGGAGGTTTGCGGGTTTCAATCTCTCTTATTCGATGAGAAATCCTCCGCCTCATCTTCTCTCGGAGGCATGGGGTTCGGGTGAAAGAAATGCGCACGGTGTACATCAAGTAGTACGCGTCACCACCGAATACCTTGATTTCGGGAACGTAACTTTGCGGGCAAAGATAGAGCCAGTGAGGACCGCAAGCGCGCGATCCGTTGGAATGGATATTTCAGAGTTCCTGCGACGTGGATTGAATTCACGATACAAGATCGATGTGGAAGCCCTATCGGCAGAAGAACATCCATGCGACCTCGCAAAACCACTCGAGGAAAAGCATCTATTGCAGTCGTTCGAAGCGAAGATCCACTAAAGAAAGTTTTAGAGGATCATAAGAATGGTACTTCGGGTCAGAGTAAAAATACAGCGCTGTATTTTTACTCTGACCCAAATTTCTCACGTTCATGCGAGATCATCAGAATGAGTTCCGGGTTTCGACGATGTGTCGCGTGCTGAAGGTCTCGCGGAGCGGCTTTTACGGCTGGTGCAGTCGCGAGCCGAGCGCACGGACCGTAGCGAACGCGCGGCTTCTGCAATGCATCCAGCAGATCCACATCGCTTCGAGACACAACTACGGTGCGGTGAAGACGTGGCAGGCACTGAGGAGCGCCGGTGAGACCTGCAGTCGTAACCGTGTCATACGGCTGCGCCAAAGCAACGGTATCGAAGCCAAGCGCATGCGGCGCTTCCGTAGCGGCAACATCGGCAAGATCAACGTCGAGCCGCCGGCACCGAACCTGTTGAACCGAAACTTCCATTCACTGCAGCCGGATCGCGTGTGGGTAGGCGATGTCACGTTCATCAGCACGCGTGAAGGTTGGCTGCATCTTGCAACAATGATCGACCTGTACTCTCGGAAGGTGGTTGGCTGGGCGATGAGCGAGAGGAACAACCAGCCACTGATCACCGATGCTTTGCTGATGGCGATCGAACACCGGCGACCCAAAGCCGGACTGATCCATCACACGGACCAGGGAACGATCTACGCAAGCGCGGGCTACCGATCGATCCTGAAACAGCACGGCATGATCGCGAGCATGAGTCGCAAGGGCGATTGTCACGACAACGCGGTTGCGGAAAGCTTCTTCGGAAATCTGAAGAACGAACTGATCTGGCATTACACGTTCAACACGCGCAACGAAGCGCGTGCGGCGATCTTTGATTACATCGAGGTGTTCTACAACCGGCAGCGGTCTCATCAAACATTTGGCTATGTCAGCCCGGTGCGGTATGAAGAGCAACATGCCGATGTCTCTTAACCATCTGTCCGTGGAATCGGGTGCAGCTCAGGTCTCACGTTTAAACATCGCTGCGCAAAAGAAAGCCCCGCTGTGCGGGGCTCTGTCGTTCTGGTGAGTACAGCTATCGAATGGCGTAGAGCGCTGCCGGTTCTTTCACTTCGTCTTTTCTGGCGTGCTTGACGTGCAGGGATTCGAAATCGGAATCTGTCAGTGGCAGCTCGAGAGTTGTCGAGTTCTGGATTTCGTTGAAGTAGTCGTGCAGTTCGTGGGTGTGGAGCTGAAGTTGGTCGAGGAGGGCGGTGAGGCCAGCGCGGTCACCGCGGCTTGGGATTCGGTTGGTGCCAGGGCCTTCGGTTTCGTAATGACGGATCGCATCGGAAGGTACCCTTTTGAAAAACATCTATACTCTTTGCTCGTAACGCGGACAAATATAAAAGAACGAATACGAGGGGAAGGTCATGCAAGAGATTCCGAGTGCGCTCCGCCGCCTCGCGGCAATCGCGATAGACGCAGCGATACTAGGCGTTATCGGGTTTTCGCTCGGGCATCTCTTCGAGGCACAGCTAGTCAGGATGGGCCCGGAAACGCGTCTGATCGGTTTTGTGATCGCTGGAATCTATTTCATTCTGTTCGAAGCACTGGCAGGTAGCGCGTCACCCGGCAAGCGGCTTATGGAAATGAAAGTTGTGACTACAGATGGCAGGGCACCGGGTTTAGGGAGAATCGCGGGACGGTTTGCCTTTCTGTATGTGCCCTTTTACTTGAACGGACTTCGCTTTCCCGAATGGCTGCCTTCGGCGGTCCAGTTTCCTCTTTCGATTCTTGTGTTCGCCATTATCGTGATCGGCTGTTTGCAGGCAATGTGGTTCGTGTTGTTCGACAAGCAGTCACGTCGTGGCGTGCACGAGAGATGGACGGACACGCGCGTCGTGTTCGACTATCAACGGGTACCGGAACCGGGTTCAGTAGCACCACGTTGGCTGGTGCCTGGTTTCGTAGCAGTCACAGCCGTCATCCTTTCCGGTTATGCCTTTCTGTTTCGGGGCATCGGCGAAACAAAAGTGCTCGGGAATGTCCAGCGTTGGGCGGCACCAATTGCCGCGCAGTATCCGGATCAGTATGCGGGTATGAGCGTGTTCACGCTGCGTCCCGTCGGCTCGCCGGAAAAAACAAGGCTCGTTGTCAGCTTCCGATATACCGAGCGACTTGACGAAACTGTTTTGAGTGAGACTTCGCGAGAAGTGGCGAGCTTGCTTCATCCTTTCGGGCCGGAAGTGCCCGCCGAGGTCGTGCTCGTCGGCGTTTACAGCTACGACATCGGAATCTGGTCATTCAAGGAACAGAAGACGGCCAATATCAAGCTAGTATGGAAGTAGCCGGAAGGTATTTCGGGTCAGGGAGGTATTTCGGGTCAGAGTAAAAATACAGCGCTGTATTTTTACTCTGACCCGAAATCTCTCAGTTGTTGACTATCAACGAACATAGATAAGTCGAATTTAGAGAACATGGATATTCAAGAATTTACGACCGATGCTCGAGGTGCAAGCAATCGTTTCGCGGCAGTAATGGGCTTGTTCTTTTTGGGCGTTGGTGCATCTCTCGTCTGGTTGCTCTTCGCGGGAAAATATTCGGATAAGGACTTTGTGCTTGTTGCGCTTGCCTTGATTGCTGCTGCGCTCGGCGTCATGCTTCTGGTTGTTTTCTGGAAGGTGCGGTCGATTCGCGTGACGATCAACGCGCATGGTATTGCTATAGAGGATCAAAAAGGCAGGCAAGTGTTGCCTTGGAAGGAATACGCAAGTTTTATAAACAATGGCGGGAAGTTGGTCTTGTACGATGTGTCAGGTGTGAAAAGGTTCTCCTTTCCTTCGTCGATAAAGCGCATAAACGACGTTCTGCCGTTACTCGTGGATTTTGAAATACGAGGTCATAGAGACCACGTCAATCATCTGTTGTCGACACTGGCTGTTCCGTATGTGTCCGCGACAAGATTCCGCGCGCTTCTAAGTTTGGTTGCCGTCACTTTATTGTGGTGGTATGCGAGTTCAAAGGGCCTGCCAGCTTTCTTCTCAATTGCCATGACCACGCTAATATTGATATGGACGTGGGTTGGAGCGTGTCCCTGGATAAGCGTCTCGCCTCTTTCGCTTGAATACATGAATCCTATCTTCAAGAAGGCGATCGACGTACAGGACATACGCGACGTGAAGATTGCGTATAGCACCAGAGTGAACGAGGTCAGTCAAACAGGGCAGTGGGACAAGAGGCTGATAGTGATTTGTGAAGATGGGCGTAAAATATCTATTAACGTGGATGATCACGCATGGATGGAAATTTACTTGTTGCTCTGCAAGCTCACTGGGAAACTTGAGCGAATGGTGGGATCTGAGCTTAGGTAAATCATGCGGTGATCTGACGGTCTGATGTAATTCAGCTATATGAAGACCTCGCCCGCGAATGGGGTGGTGACCGGGCCGGTGAAACGATGGGCGAGTATCGCGGTCGACCGCTATACCACGCGGGCCTGGACGCGGAGGAGTACCGCGCTTTGCTGAGCGCGAACGGCTTCGAGGTGGTCGAGTTCTGCGCGCATGACACGGAGTGCGGAGGCCATACGATCTGGCTTGCGCGCTTGTCCGATCGACAATCGCAAGAAAGGTCAGTATGAACCGGAGCTTGAGAAGCTCTGCTCTCGCGGGGCCTCTTTATTCTCAATTATTCTATGGACACGGACTTTGGCATGAACCTGCACTTGCTCGAACTTTCGGACAACGAAAAATCCATTCTGCGGTGTTTGCAGAAGGGTATTGCCAGGATCGAGGTGTACAAGGCAGGCGGATATCCGGACAGGGTTTGCCTGCTTTCGCAAGGCGGGACATGGCTGACGCTGCAGGTGCGGTGCGTTGATATCGGTCCTCGGTTTGAAGTCTTCCCGATATCGGTGAGTCAAAACCGGCCGGAGTCCAGTGGAATGCATGAGATTGATGCAACCGGGTTCAACGGGCCCTGTGTTATCACTATCCTGCGAAAGTCAGAGTGGACGACGCCGTGTACGGAGGAAGAAAAGCGTGGTCTTATCGGGGACGCAAGTAATGCGACCATTCAGCACGAAGGGAGTCCTGAAGAGGCGCCCGAGGGTTCGGTTACCTTGGATGCCGGCATCGATATAAAAGATGCCAGCGGAGGAAGGCTGCTTGTGGCGACATCAATGTTTCCATATGCGCTATGCGTTTCCGGATGCGATTTCTCGGAAATACCGCCCAGCGAAATCTACGAATTCTCGTTGCTCTAGTTCCGGTGTTCAGTACCGATTTGATCGATTTGGTACCAGGTCTTACGTTTAAACATCACCGTTCAAAAGAAAGCCCTGCTCTCCAGACTGTGTCAAAACAGCTTTCGAAGTCGGTAAAACGCTTAAGATTCGGTACCAGGTCTCACGTTTAAACATCGCCGCTCAAAAAGAAGCCCCGCTCTCGCGGGGCTTCGTCGTTCTGGTGTGAATGCAGTCATCGAACTGCGTAGAGCGTTGCCGGTTCTTTCACTCCATCCTTCTTCGCGTGTTTCACGTGCAGGGATTCGAAATCTTCATCTGTCAGCGGCAGCTCGAGGGTTGTCGAGTTCTGAATTTCGTTCAGGTAGTCGTGCAGTTCGTGGGTGTGGAGCTGTAGTTGGTCGAGGAGGGCGGTGAGGCCGGCGCGGTCGCCGCGGCTTGGGGTGCGGTTGGTGCCAGGGCCTTCGGTTTCGAAGTGATGAATGGCGTCTACCAGCCCACGGATCGTGTCCATGCAGGTGTAGGGGTTGAAACCTTCGGGGATGCGGTACGAGATCTTCTTTTCCATGATGATTCTCCAATTGTTGTAAGCACATGTATAAGGTGTCGGGTGGCTTACAACCGTTGGAGACGGCGGGCTTATTCCCCTTGCGGGTTTTGTATTCACCGCCCACCCGACATGAATCTTGCGTCTTGATGTCTCCACGGGTTGTAAGGCCCGTTGCCTCGAAAGGCGTTGATAAATCTACGCTTTTTCTCGGCTCCACCATCCGGACAGCCCTGAATCACCCTATTGCCGCTATATCGTTTATCGATATAGAGTATGGTCATGATCAAGTCATTCCGGTGCAAGGATACGCAGCGGCTTTTCGAAGGGAATCGGGTCGGACGCTTCCAGGCGTTCGAACGCATTGCCCAGCGGAAGTTGGCAATGCTGAATGCGGCCACGGCGCTGGAATTCCTGCGCGTACCACCTGGCAACCGTCTCGAGGCGCTGCAAGGTAATCGGCTCGGTGAGTTCAGCGTTCGGATCAATGATCAATGGCGAGTATGTTTTCGGTTTGATGACAGCCACGCGTATGACGTGGAAATCGTCGATTACCATTGAAGGGTGAACTAGATGAGCAAGCTTGAACCAGTGCATCCCGGCGAGATTCTCGAGCAGGAATTCATGCTTCCGAATGGGCTGTCGAGCAACGCGCTCGCACGTGCGATCGGCGTCACGCCGGCGCGCGTCAATGAGATTGTACGCGGTCGTCGTGGTATCACTGCGGACACCGCACTTCGGCTCGCTCGTTATTTCGGGACTGATGCAAGGAGCTGGATGAACCTGCAGGATGAATTTGATCTCAAGGTCGCAGAGCACGAGTTGCGTAAGTTGCTCGACAAGATTGACCCGATTCGCGCTGCGTAACTTGAAGTGAGTTCGGAAAATAAAAAAGCCTCGCTCTCGCGGGGCTTCGCCGTTCTGGTGTGGATGTAGCTATCGAATTGCGTAGAGCGCTGCCGGTTCTTTCACTTCGTCTTTCCTGGCGTGCTTGACGCGCTTCGGTACCAGGTCTCACATAAACCGCGATCGGTTCTTTCATTTCGCTCCTCTGTACCGCCCTGTGCAGAAATCCTGCAAACGAGTTTACGTCGAGGATGTTGCGGGTCGACCGAGGTAACTTCGCGTCTTGGCTCGAATGCATGTGGAGTCACTGGTTCCATTCAAGCGCAATAGTTCCGATAAACGTTGGAATCTTGCGCTGCACTACTCCTCGGGCACGCTTTAAATCTTCTTTTGACCCAAACCATGACCCACGCGCTTGGCACCCAGAGCTCGAGCTGGTAGGTTTCACATAACCTCATTTGTGGGTATTAAGGCCCCACTTTTATCGACGAATAACAAGACCAGGGAATGCCGCAAGCCGATGATCCCGTCTTCTTCGTGTTAATAGAGAGAGGATATTGCTGTGTTTATAACTAAAACGTTCAGTACTGCCTTCACTGCTGGCCTTCTGGCCATGGGAATGAATGCCCCCACCGTCGCAGCCAACAGCGACAATGTCCGGGTCTATGTCGGCTTTGAAGCCGGTCAGAAGACGGCCGTCGCGCAGACGCTGCGCCAGGCTGGCGGCCAGACCCACTACGCGTTCGATGATCTGCACGCATTCGCCGTGTCCTTGCCTGAACAGGCTCTGAAAGGACTGCAGAACAATCCGAACGTGGCTTATGTCGAGGAGGACCCGAAACGATTCCTGTCGGCGCAAAGCGCGCCATACGGCATCGCCATGGTCCAGGCCGACGATTCCGCGCTGCAGCCGGCATCGGCAAACCGGACCGTCTGCATCATCGACTCTGGCTACAACCTCGGTCATGAGGATCTGCCGACCAACAACGTCAATGGCACCAACGATTCGGGTACCGGCAACTGGTACACGGATGAAAACAGCCATGGCACGCACGTCGCGGGAACCATCGCCGCAGTCAACAATTCCGTTGGCGTGGTGGGTGTGTTTGGCGGTGAAAACGTGAACCTGCACATCATCAAGGTGTTCGGTGCGGATGGCTGGGCGTATTCGTCGTCACTTGTCGCTGCCGCACAGAACTGCGAAAGCGCGGGCGCCAACGTGATCAGCATGTCGCTCGGCGGCAGCTTCAAGTCGCGCACGGAAGACAACTACTTCGCGAACGCCAACAATCGCGGTGTCCTGTCCATTGCCGCCGCAGGCAACGATGGCAATACCCGCAAGAGCTACCCGGCGTCGTATGACTCCGTGATGTCGGTCGCCGCAATCGACGAGAACAGGCAGGTTGCTTCGTTCTCGCAGCAGAATGACCAGGTCGAAATCGCCGCACCCGGCGTCAGCGTTCGTTCCAGCGTACCTATGGGTACCGGTTCGGAAGCTTCCGTTGGCATCGGCACGGATAGCTGGGTCGGCATCGGCATGGATGGTTCGGCCACGGGCAGCGCAAGCGGTGCGCTGGTTGACTGCGGCCTCGGCACCTCGGCGTGCCCGGGCGGTGGTGGACAGGTCTGTCTGATCCAGCGCGGCGACATCAGCTTTGCCGACAAGGTCCTTGCCTGTGAGGCCGGCAACGGTGTTGCGGCAGTGATCTATAACAATGAGTCCGGCTCGTTGTCCGGCACGCTGGGCGAGATCGCGACCAGCATTCCGTCGCTGGGCGTATCCGATACGCAGGGCACGGAGCTGCTGAGCCGCCTCGGCGAAAGCACGACGGTTACTGTTGACGCCGGCAACTACGCGTTCTTCGACGGCACTTCCATGGCTACACCGCATGTTTCAGGTGTTGCGGCGCTCGTGTGGAGCCATTTCACGGCTTGCAGCAACAATGAAATCCGCAACGCGCTCAACAGCACCGCGGTAGATCTCGGCGCAGCAGGGCGTGACAATGCGTATGGAAATGGACTCGTGCAGGCGCGCGCCACGTACGATTACCTGACCGCGAACGGTTGTGGCCAGTAACAGTAAAGAGATTTCCGCTCGATAGATCGGAAACAGCGGGATCATATTCGAAGGGGCCGAAAGGCCCCTTTTTTTGGCGCTTGCATACGTGACACATTCGTTCTTGATCCCTTGAGAGGTCACGGGCCGGCATCGTCGCTGAAAAGAAAGCTCCTCTCGCGGGACTCCTTCATTCCGGCGTGAATGCTGCTATCGGATCATGTAAACCGCGACCGGTTTCTTTCATTCGCTTGTCATATCCTGAGCAGAAACCCCTGCAAAACAAGTTTGCGGCTTGATCGCAGTTGCTTTGTGCTTTAGCAGTTATTGTAAAATCTCGCGACATTCCAGAGAGCGGTTCGAGGAAAAACAATGGCGACGTTCACGCCGCAACGCGTCCCGGCGCACAGCATCTGGCTTTGGCTGCGCGAAGGGTTCGCGCTGTGCCAGCGACAGCCGATCTACTTTCTGTGTATCACTGCGGGCTGGGCCGGCGTGAGCTACCTGCCATTGCCTTTCACGTATCTGCTGCTGCTCGGCTTGCCCGTGCCGCTGGCAGCGGGATGTCTTGTTGCGCACGCAGCCGATACCAGCCGCTCTCCGCTGGAAGTCTTGCTGGCGATGCGATTCGGCGTGTGGCGGGATTTGCTGATCGCGGGAGCGGCGCCGTGGATCGCCGTCGTTGGAATGATCGGCGCCATCACGGTTCTGACATTGCCGTTCACGGTTGCGCTCAATGGTAATGCCGATTTCCTCGCAGGGCTGCCGCTGGGAACACCGCACGACTGGCAGGCATTCCGCGATCTGTTCGGCGTCACTTTTCTCTGGCTGTGCACGGTGGGTTTTGTCGGCTGGTTTGTCGTGCCGTTGATGGCGATCGCGGGGCTGCCGCTCGTGCAGGCTTACAACCAGACCGTGCGCGGCATTGCGCTCAACGGGTTTGTCGTGGGCGTCGTGTTCTTTGCTGCATGGGTGTGCGTACCGTTGCTGTCGTTCCTGTCGCCGCTGTTTGTCGCGCCGGTGCTGTCGATACTTTCCAGCGTGATGTACGTGAGCTTCCGGCATATCTGGCTGGGCAAAGGAAAGAACGAGGCTGTGCGGGTGGCCGAAGAAATCGGATCAGTGCGCTTTTCCGCAACCCCGGTTCTCAACAACAAATAGAGAATGCCTTGCTCGTTCGTTGGCTCGGAGGACACTCGGAGACAGATCGCAGACCCGATTCCGGGGCTTCTTCGTTCCGGCGCGATCCTAAAGCGGCATGCGCAACTGCATAAGCAGTGCTGCGCTGTCCTGTGGCGAATCCGTCGGTTGTGGAATGAAAACGAGCCCGATGCCGAAATTCTCTCCGGTGTAATCGAGTGAAGGCAGCGGTGCGAATTTCAGGCCGACCTTGTTGCCCTGCAGATCTTCTTGTCGATAGAGCAGCGTTGCGTTCAGTCCGAATGACCATTCGCCGTACTGCTTGTGAAGTCCGAAGGCGGCGTGTGGTGACCAGTTGCCGATACTGTCCCGCACTCCGCCGGCTGTAAACGACACATCCAGCGGACTGCGCAACGATTCCCGGTGCTCTATGGACAGGCCCGGGTTCCACTGCTCCCAGTGATCATGTTCCGCGTGCTGTGCCTTCATGCTGATGAGCGCCGTGGTTTCACCCGCGCTGATCCATGGAACGGGTGTTAGCGCGAGAAGAAGAGAAAGGTAACGTCGACGCGCTTCCAGGCGCCGATTGCCGTGTCCTGAACTCGCCGTTTTCACCCTTCATCCTCGAAGCAGAATCACCTGACTTGAGGATCGCGGTTGTCGTGAGTGTCTTCCATTCGGCAAAAACGGCATTTGCGCAGGCATTACCCCTGTATCAGGTTGTGTTCTTACGGTGAAGAATCCAGGCAGGACGGGTAACGACATATGGAGACGCAGGAATTCGAGATCGTGTCTTGAGCGGCAACCTCGAAAGAAAGTCGAGTTCCTTTTGACACTCGCTCTCGTGACGGCAGAATAGCCGCTTCCTTCGGTTAAACGTTCGCACACGTCTCCGCGTCCAACCTGTAAACAGGTTGATTCAAAATCCGGTGTGAACCGGAGCAACAACGAAAGGAGTAATGCTCATGATTCGATTGGCGGTGAGGTGTGCACGTGTTGCACGCCATATCGGTACAGCCGCGGTACTTTCGATGCTGTTGGTATCAGGCGCGGCATTCGCGGAAGGTTCTTTCGCCGAGGCAAGAAATATCATCGCGGACATGCAGCGCATCGTGACGCCGAATGGCGTGCAGGAGACGTTCGCAGCGCGTATCGGCGGGATCGATCAGTGGATATCGGTGCGCGGGCGGGACAGGAACAATCCTGTTCTGTTGTTCGTGCATGGTGGTCCTGCGTCGCCCGCAATGCCTGTTGCGTGGACATTCCAGCGGCCATGGGAGGAGTACTTCACCGTCGTGCAATGGGACCAGCGCGCCGCCGGCAAGACGTACCAGGCGAACGATCCGGATGAGGTGGCTCCGACAATCCGCATCGAACGGTTTGTTGCGGACACGCTCGAGGTGATCGATCTGCTGCGCGCGCGCTATGGCAAGCGCAAGGTCATTCTTGTCGGGCACAGCTGGGGAACGATCATCGCGCTGCAGGCGGCCATTGAACGTCCGAAATGGATTCATGCCTATATCGGCATCGGCCAGGTGATCAGCGTCAATGAAAACGAACGTATCGGTTACGAGTACGCGCTCAGTACCGCGCGCGCCGAAGGCAACGACGTGGCCGTTCGCGAACTGGAAGCGATCGCCCCATATCCCGGCGAGGCACCGCTGACGCGCGAACGCATCATTCAGCAGCGCAAATGGGCGCAGCATTATGGCGGCCTGAGCGCGTACCGGAACGATTCGACGTATTACTTCAGAGCGCCGCGGCTGTCGCCCGAGTACGGCGCGGAGGATGTTGCCGCCATCGACAAGGGCAACGTGCTGACGCTGGGCCGCATCCTTGAGCAGTGGATGGCGGTCGATTTCCGGCAGGTGAAAGAAGTCGCGTTTCCGGTCGTGATGTTCCTGGGCCGTCACGATTACACGACGCCATCGGAGCCAACCGCGCAATGGCTGCAGCAGGTATCGGCACCTGCCAAGCGTGCGGTGTGGTTCGAGGATTCGTCCCACCTGATACCGATCGAAGAACCAGGCAAGGTGCTGATGACCCTCGTGCAACACGTGCGACCGCTGGCGGAAACACGTCCAGGCGAATGACGGGAGCAGCGGGCAGGTGTTGAGCGAGACGGGTTGTACAGCATCGTGGCGTTCCGCATTTGACCCCCGTACTGTTGATCGGGGAATATCGCAGCGGCCGGAACGCGCCATGGCCCATGGGGGCACGATGCTGGTTACCATTGCCGCAGCACTTTGTTTCGCACTCGGGCTTGCACACAGCGTGCTGGGCGAACGATACATTCTCGTTCACCTGTTTCGCCGCACCGATCTCCCGAAGCTGTTCGGAGACGACCGTTTCACGCGGCGGACGCTGCGCTTCGCGTAGCATGTCACGACGATCATGGGTTGGGGGTTCGGCGTGCTGTTGCTGCTGGCCGCAGATACTGCGGCGGATCCGCGGCAACCATTGTTGCTGGTGACAGCGGTCGTCTTTGGCATAAGCGGCGCGCTCGCGCTGTTCTTCACGCGCGGCAGGCATCTTTCCTGGGTGGTGTTCTTCGCGATCGCCGTGCTTGCTCTGGTTGAACTTGCTCTCGTTGAACCATAGCTGCAACCCGGAGAAACAAGCGATATATTCGCCAACCGGTCCCGGGCCGGGCGAGGCGGTTTATCCATCCTACTGACGACAGGAAACAAGGACTGCATCATGACGCCGGCAATCGAAACAACGGGCCTGCTCAAGACGTTCGGCAAAACGTATGCCGTGAACGGCATCGATCTTGCCGTCGACCGCGGTGCGGTCTACGGCCTGCTGGGGCCGAACGGCGCGGGCAAGACCACGACCATCCGCATGCTCGCCACGCTGCTGAAGCCCGATGGCGGCTCGGCACGCGTGCTCGGCCACGACGTGGTGAAGGAAGCGGCACAGGTTCGCGCGAAAGTGAGTCTCACCGGGCAGTTCGCGTCCGTGGACGAAGATCTGACCGGGCACGAGAATCTCGTTCTCGTTGCACGCCTGTTGGGCTTTTCCTGGGCCGCGGCGCGCGCCCGTGCGAAGGAATTGCTCGAAGCGTTTGAACTGGCCGACGCCGCGAAACGCCAGGTGCGAACGTTTTCCGGTGGCATGCGGCGCCGGCTCGACATTGCGGCAAGCCTGGTGCTGACGTCGGAATTGCTGTTCCTCGATGAGCCGACCACCGGCCTTGATCCGCGCTCGCGAAATCAGGTGTGGGACATCGTGCGAGCGATCGCTTCCGAAGGCACGACCGTGCTGCTGACCACGCAATATCTCGAGGAAGCGGACAAGCTCGCCAATCGCCTTGCGGTCATCGATCACGGAAAACTCATCGCCGAGGGTACGAGCCGCGAGCTCAAGCGCTCCGTCGGCGGCAGCACCTTGCATGTGCATGTTGCCGAGGCGGATCGCAGGGCGGATGCCGGCGTGCTGTTGCGGGAGATTTTCGGCGACGATGTACACGATGGCAGTGATGACGGTGTGCTGGCAGTGCGCGTCGCACGCGATGAACTCGTGCCGCGAGCACTTGCGGCACTTACCGGCGCCGGCGTCGCGGTGCACGAGTTCTCGCTCGCGCAGCCGAGTCTGGACGACGTGTTCTTCGCGTTGACCGGCAGGCCCGCCGAAAACCAGACAGAGGAGGCAAGCGCATGAGCAACGGGAACCTGCATCAGGCATTGTCACAGGAAGCGCGGCCATCACGCGCGAGCGCGCTGTCCGCATCACTGACACTGGGATGGCGCGCGGTGCTCAAGATCAAGCACGTGCCGTTCCAGTTGTTCGATGTCACCGTCTTCCCGATCATGATGACGGTGATGTTCACGTATCTTTTCGGCGGCGCGCTCGCTGGTTCCACGGAGGCGTACCTGCAATACCTGCTGCCGGGTATCGTCGTGCAGACGATCGTGTTCCTGACCGTGTACACCGGCGTCGGCCTCAATACCGACATCACGAAAGGCCTTTTCGATCGTTTTCGTTCGCTGCCGATCTGGCAGCCGGCGCCGATCGTGGGCGCGCTGCTCGGAGACCTGATGCGCTACGCGCTGGCCGCACTGGTCGTGATGATCGTCGGGCTGGTGCTCGGCTTTCGTCCGGAAGCCGGCCCGGTCGGCGTGATTCTCGCGATAGCGTTGATGCTGGTGTTCGCGTCCGCGGTGTCGTGGTTGTGGATCATCGTCGGCATGCTGGTCCGCTCGCCCGAGTCGGTGATGACGACCAGTTTTCTGTTGCTGTTCCCGATGACCTTCATCAGCAACATCTTCGTCGATCCGGCGACCATGCCGGACTGGCTGCAGACCGTCGTCGCCTTCAACCCGGTAACGCATCTCGCCACCGCATCGCGCGGGCTGATGCATGGTGGCGTTGCCACGGGCGACGTCGTGTGGGTGCTGGTCGCATCGGCGATCATCACCGCGATCTTCGCGCCGATCGCGATGCGGATGTATTACCGGGAGCGGTAGCCGCGAGACAACAACAAGACAAAACAGAAGAGGGGAGTCGCAATGAACGAAAATGTCTTCGCAAGAACCGATGCTACGGGTGCCGTGATTTCCGGTGCCATGTACAACTTCGTGATCGGAATGACGCTGGCGTGGGGGTTCGGTGTCAACTGGTGGATGGTGACGGAGATCGATCCGGCGTGGATTGCGGGTATTCATCCGTTGATCTTCTTCGGCGGCTACCTGGTTTCCTGTTTCCTCGGCATCTGGCTGTTCAACAAATCCGAGATTCCGCTGGTCAGCTTCATTGGCTACAACCTGGTCGTCGTGCCGTTCGGATTCATCATCAATCTGGTCGTCAACCGCTATGACCCGACGCTGGTTGCGGAAGCGTTGCGTGTCACTGCGACGGTGACGGTGGCGATGATGATTCTGGGCACGATGTTCCCGGCGTTCTTCAGCCGCATCGCGGGGGCATTGTCGATCGCGCTGCTGCTTGTGATCGTCGTCGAGTTGATCGAGATATTCGTGTTCAAGACGCATCACGGCATT
>Ga0299914_10001371_pt1 | contig 16057 bp, 33 predicted proteins | sample RVTome_10_FD_201361 | JGI IMG/M metagenome (GOLD analysis project Ga0299914, IMG submission 201361) | Soil microbial communities from uranium-contaminated site in the Upper Colorado River Basin, Wyoming, United States - RVT153D57 (version 2) ...
GACCTGGGTCGACGACTGGGCCGACCACGGCCGCGCCCACCGCACCCGCGGCGGCACCCTCCAGCAGCAGCTCGACGCCGCCGTCCAAACCCTCCGCTTCAACCTCGACTGGGCGTCCGCTCAGCACGCCGCCTTTCCGGAATTCGCTGCTGAGGTGTGGCAGATCCGGCGCCAGTGCGAAGGCCAGATCACCGGCGAACGCGCCCCCCGCCGGATCGGCGTCGCCTGCGGCTGCGGCCAGACGCTGCGCATCACGTTGGACACCGGCACCGTCGACTGCCCCGCCTGCCGCACCAGGTACGGGCACAGCGAAGCCCTGTCACTCCCGCTCGCACAGCGGGCCGCAGCGTGAGCATCAGACGATCCGCGAGTTACGTCGTCAGTCATGAGTGAGAGGCCCGACAACACCACCAGGAGCCACACATGAGTGAGCAGACAGAACCGAACATCGAGTTCGGCAAGCCCTTCGCCCTCGTCCGGAACATCGACATATCCGGCGTCTCCGGTACCGGCGTCGTCGCCAACGGAATCCTCTGGCCCGACGGGCAGGCTGTCATCCACTGGACGGGCAGTGACTGGCCCACCACCACTCCACATCCGGGCGGCATGGAATCCGTCCTCGCCGTCCACGGACATGGCGGCGCGACCCGCGTCATCTGGAAGGAGATCGACGTTCCGCGTGCCGACTACGGATCGGTATGGACGGAGCTCACCGGCTGGGTGCAGGCCGCCCACGAGGACGGCGACCGGATCGACCCGGCCGACCTCCTGACCTACCTGCGCGAGCTGCGACACCGGGCCCTCGCACCCACCCGCGACTGGATGAACGGCATCATGAACCGCCCGAGTCCTCCGGCAGTCTGAGCGCCAGGTCGTGCGCGAGCCGGCCGGCTTCCACGGCCAGGTCGTCGCTCGGCTCACCCCACGCCAGCAGCAGGCCCACCACCTTCCGCAACTCATCCACCGTCACCAAAGGCTCACGCTCATCCATGCCCGGTCAACGGCCCGCTTGTCGGCAGGTCACGCCTTGCCCGGCTCGAACGTGGTGGGGCACTTGCGGCAGTACATGGCCCGCTCCCACGCCTCCCGGGCTTCCTGCGCCGCCGCCGACGAGCGGTGCATCCACCACCCCGAACCCGCGCCCACAGCCAGCAGCAGCAACCCGAGCATGTCGCCATTCGACAGCACGAACACGGCGAGCCCGATCAGGGCTATGGGGATGAGCCACCGCGCCGGGTACTCGTCCGGCTGCCGCAGGTCCCGTTTCAACTCGGCGTCCTGCGACAGCGACCGCCAAAACTCCTGCAGCCGAAGCACCTGCGCCGAGTCACCGCACGTCGGGCACACCATGTCGCCCCCCCCTCAAGTCAGAAGCCCACAGAATGCCTGCGGAACCCGGCATTCAGCAGAGCGTGAAGAAGCCCCTGCCGATCCGGCGGGGGCTTCTTCACGTCTGAGTCAGGCGGCCAGACCAGCTTCCTGTCGCACTGCGGCCAGCGCCTCCTCGACGACCCGGATGAACTGTCCGGCGCCGTTCAGCTTCCACAGCGAGGAATGCGTGAACAGGGCGGACAGTTCAGCGAAGCCCGGCTTACCCTCACCGGCCGCAGACAGGGCGGCCTCGACGGCGAACACCTTCCGATCCGTCTCGCGCCTTTCGATCACAGTGCGCGCGAACACCAGCACCTCCGCCAGCCCACGGTCGGGGCCGACGCTCATCACAAACCCGCCATCGTCCCGGCGGCCGAAGCTCAGCGACGAGTCGTCGTCGCACTCGCCGCGACGACGCATCTTCAGCTCGATGTCATGCGCGGCCGCGAAACGCCGCAGCTCCTCCTCGACGGTGACGGGCGTCGCAGGTACAGGTGCGCGCTCAGGCACTACAGTGGTCATGGAACTACCTCTCTTGCAGGGAGTGGGTTTCCTGATCAGCGAGCTGATGACTCGCTGGTTGAACAGGCCGGACGGGTGCGAACCGTCCGGCCGTTCGCGTTCTCGGCGACGACATTAAGCCGCCCACCGACGCGCACTGCGCAGATCAAGACCAGGCGGCCAGTGGCCTGCCACCTGCACCGATCGCTGATTTGCCAGGCCCGGTAGGATTCGTCGCGACACCTTCGCCTTACGCGGCCAAACGATGGCCAAAGGTCGAAGCGGCTGGAAGTAGCTGGCGGGACCGCTTCGTCCCGCCCTGGTGACTCCGCAGGCCGTGCGCTCCTCTCCAGGCATGCCAAATAGGGGGCGAATGCATCGTGTGACGCATCGATTACAGAACACCGTAGCTCTCTAGAGCAATCTGTGGCTAGTCACTCGCGAGATCCGGTGAGGATCGGACTCCCGACCTGTGCACTACAGCGGGTAGCGTTGCTCTAGATGGATTCGTCATCAGAGGAGGTCACGTGCCACGCAAGCCCGGCGAGCCGCTGAAGTACAAGGAGATCGCCGACGACTTGCGGAGGCGCATCGACGGCGAAGAGTTTCCCGCTGGCCGCAAGCTGCCCTCCGAGAGGGACCTCGCGGCGGCTTACGGCATTGCCCAAGGCACGATGCGCCAAGCGCTCAATGTGCTCAGGAATGAAGGCATCCTGACCTCCCGAGTTGGGTCCGGTTGGATGGTTCAGGAGTGGCGCCCCATCGTGCGTAACGGCCTCAAGCGATTGAAGGCCGAGCAGTGGGGGGCGGGTAAGTCCATCTGGGATGTGGATGTCGAGGATCGTGACCTCACGCCGGAGGATGTCACCATCCAGCACCTGCCGGCAGATGCCGCCGTGGCTACGTCCCTTGAACTTGACGAAGGGGACCTGGTGTGGCGTCGCGATCGCCGCTACCGGCTGGACGGCGTGCTGGTGATGCGCTCCACGGAGTACTTCCCCGACGATCTCGCTCGCGGCACTCGCATCACGCAGACGGACACCGGGCCTGGAGGCGTTTACAAGCGACTTGAGGAAGCAGGGCACAAGCCAGTCGACTTCCAGGAAGACCTTCACTCCCGAAAGGCGTCACCTTCGGAGGCGCAGGATCTGAGCCTAGCCGTTGGCGCCCCCGTGGTGGAGTTGGTGCGCTACGCCCGAGATGCCTCCGGTCGCGTAGTGGGGGTCAATCGAATGATTCTGGACGCCTCCCGCTACATCTTCAGGTACGAGTTCTCCGCCTGACCTGCAGCATCTGAGCCCCCGCCGTCATCGGCGGGGGCTTCTTGCTGTCCTGAATCCGACACAAGTGATGCAGAGCGATTGATTGCATCAATGCAATCTGCCACGATGGAGGTGCCCGCCCAGCCGACTGCATGGGAGCACCCAATGACGCCCGCATCCGCCGCTCCCAAGAGCGGCTTCATCACCACAGGAGAGGCAGCGAGCCGCATCGGCTCCACCTCCCAGTACGTGCGAGAACTGATCCACGCCGGCCACCTCGACGCCATTGACATCGGCATCGGAGACCGCTCGCGCTTCCGGGTCTCGGCCGACTCGATCGACCGCTTCCTTCAGGCCCGTGTCGTCACCCCTGCCCCGAAGGCGGTCGCGTGATGTCGCACACGCCGCTGTACGACCCGGAGACGGACGGGCGTAGCTACGTCCCGACTCTTCCCCACGCCATCGAGCGGGCTCGTGAGGTTCTCGACGAGAAGGCCGCCGCGAACATCCACGACCAGGACGAGATGATCCGTGCCGCCGTCGGCCTCGAGCACGTCCTCCGCGACCTGCTCGCCGCCCTCGACCGCAAGGACGGTGGCCAGCGATGACCGCCAAGAAGCCGGCCGCGACCGAGCCGGAGACGCCGGGCCCGAAGTTCGCCACAGACTCCGTCTGCACCACCCCGGCGACCGTCGAGCAGTGCAAGGCCGACTACGAGGCCGGCGCCGAGTTGCGGCGCCTGTTCGACGCCACCGCCAAACGCCAGCACCGCCGCTAACCCACGGAGGACTGCCATGCCCAGCAAGAAGTTCCTCGCCGCCGCCCTGGCCGCCGCCGACGCGAAGGTCGCCGGTTTCCTGAACGGCACCGGCCCGGAGATGACGGCCGACGAACTGCGCGACGCGCACCAGGTCCTCGCCGCCGCGGTGAAGGCCGGCGTCACCCGAGCCGACCGCCGCTAACCCCCATGCCGCCTCGGCGCGGACCCTACCCCCGCCCCGCGCCGAGGCACCCCCATCCATCCGCATGACCAACGGAAGGCACAGCCATGTCTCTTCGCCTGATTACCGACGCCGTCCTCGACGCCTACGAGGCCGGTCTGCAGCTCGCGACCCGCTACGAGATCGCCATCGACCGCGACGACGAGCTCGACCTGCGCCGTGTCGAGGCCCTCATCGCCGACCACGACCAGCAGCACGGCACCCAGCTCCTCAACGACCTCGCCGCCTGAACGTCCCCCGATCCACCCCAACCCGAAAGGAGCCCTCCATGGGCCTGCGCAAGAAGATCACCGACAAGCTCGACGACGTCGCCGCCGCTGTCGTCGTCGCCGGCCAGAAGGTCGGCGGTGAGAAGGGCGAGCACGCCGCGAACGTCGTCACGAACGCGGTCCTCGGCGGCCACTACTGCCCGCCCGACAAGAAGTGCCGCATCTGCTGACCGGCTGCCCGCCCCGCCGGATCGCGCATCACCAACCGAGAGGACACCCCATGGGATCCGCAGACCGCTGGCCCGACCTCACCGGCAAGAGCTGGGCGAGCAAGACCACGCCTGAGATGACCGACGCAGAGGTGAACGACGCCCGCGCCACGTTCGAAGCGGTCGGCCGCACCGACTACGAGGGCGAGTGGCTTCGCCGCCACGGCCTTCCCGAGAACTACGGCGACTGAACGGTTCTCCTTGGGCCTCGCCGCCGGCGAGGCCCAAGGAGAACCGGCTCAGCCCCCACCGTCCCGTCCAGCCGAAAGGCATCTGTCGTGATCCTCGACCTGTCCGCCATCGCCCGCCGCGCCCGAGTCGCCGTCCTCGTCGCCGGTTTGGCCTGGATGTTCGGCCTCACCCCGCCGCCCGGAACCCGCATCGCCCTCCTGCTCCTCGTGGCCGCCGCGTTCGTCATCGACCAGTGGCTCGACCAGCAGCACCCCCCGCGGACCGTCCGCATCCCCGCCCCCCGCACCCGCCAGCCCGCCTAACCCGGAAAGGACCCGATCACCGTGAGCAGCTGGTTCGAAGAGCGCCGCGCCGACAAGGTCGCCGACGCCGAGCAGCGCCGCCAGGACAAGGCGTTCGAGGCCGAGCTGCGCCGCAAGGAACGCCGCGCCGACCGTGACGAGGAGCGCACCGAAAAGGCCCAGACCCGCCGCGACCGCGCCCAGCGCCGGCAGGCCCGCGCCGCCAAGCGGGAGAAGAACCTCACCCCCGGCAACGTGTACCGCAAGGGCACCCTCGGACTCGTCACCCTGTCCGCCCTCGCATCCCTCCCCGCCCAGATCCTCCACTTCGCCGCCATCCACTGGATGCTGACCCCCGTCGGGCCCTCCGTCGAAGGCGCCGCCTGGGTCATGGCCGCCGGCGTCGCCTACGCCGACGAGCGGAAACTGCCCGCCTGGGTCCGCTGGCTCCTCCGCGGACTGTCCCTGTCAGCCGCCAGCTTCGCGGCCACGATCAACTACCAGTACGGCATGTCGCTCACCCAGCACGGCGTGTCCCCCGGGAACGCTCAGGCAGCCGCAATCGGGCTCGCTGCCGTGACCATGCTCGGCCCCCTGTTCTTCGAAGTCCGGCAGTGGGTCCTCACCCTCTCCGCCGCGGCCACCGACCCGAAGCGGCGAGCCGAGGAGAAGGCCCACGCCCGGCACGACCGGAAGCGCCGCCGACACCACAAGACCGTCGCCGACGTCGCCGACCGGCTCGTGTCCGCAGCCCCGTTCGGGACGCTCACGCCGGAAGACGCGTGGAACCAGGCGTGGTGCATCGTCCACGGCAGCAGCGACTCGTGGATGACCCCCAGCCTCCACGCCCACGCCGTCCGGTCGGCTGCTGCTCTCGCCGCGGCCCAGGTGCCCACCCCGCTGGACGAGAAGACGATCCGGCAGCGCATCGTCGCCCTGCTCCGCCGCCCGTCGCCGACGCCCGCGAAGCCCCCCGTGTACGTCCTGCCGACACCCTCCCCGGCGGGCCTCAGCGTGGCCAAGACATCGCAGGTCGTGACCGATCTCCCCCCTGCCTCAAAAAGCCGCGAGAAGACCCCTGTGAAGGCGGCCCGCAGGAAGCCACCGCTGCACCGCCGCAGCAAGGGTGACGGCCTGCCGTTCCACCCCATCACCAAGCCCCTCGCCGCAGACACCGCCCGCAAGCACGCCGCCGTCAACGGCCACCACTGAGGAGCCCGTCGTGACTACCGCCCCGTACACCGAGCAGACCGTCGAGCGGCCGACCCTCAGCCTCGTCCCCGAGCCCCTCGAGGGCGTCGTCGTCAAGCACCAGGACCATGCCCTCCGTCCCGCGTGGATCGAATCCTCCACGGCCCGTCTCGACGCCGCCCGCCGTCACGCCGTCGACAACCGGCTGTACATCGGCTGGACCCTCCGCGGATACGGCCGGCTCGCCCGCACCTGGTGGGACGGACTCCGCGACGACTACCCGCAGATGATCCGCACCGCCCGCGCCGACCTGAAGGCCGCCAAGGGTGACGCGTCCGCCGAAGCCGCCGCGAAGGCCAACGTGACCCGGCTTCGCGACGCCTACCGGCAGCACCGGAAGGTGTACGCCATCAAGTCCGCCGTCGGCGCGACCGCCGCCGGCGGCCCGGCATCCGTCGGCGTCGCCACCGGAGGCCTGTGGACCTCCATCGCGCTCGGCATGGCCACCGTCGCCTACGGCGCCGTCAAAGGCAGCCCCACCGCGATCGAGCAGGCCACCGACCCCGGCCTCATCGAGATCGGCGCCGCCGACGGCGAGCCGTTCCCCATCGCCGACGCCCGCACCCGCACCGAAGCCGCCGAATGCGTCCGCCGCGCCCTCATCTCCGAAGGCATCGCGGTCGCCAAGGTCGAAGCCGGCCGCCACTACGACTGGGGATGGGAGATCACCATCTGGCTCCGCAAGGGCACCCCCGCCGACCTGATCGCCAAGGCGGCCGAACTGGAGACGCCGCTCGACCTTCCGGCCGACGGCCTGCTGTGCCAGCCCCGCCGCGAGAAGCGGGCGCAGGTCGTGCTCCGCCTCGTCGAAGGCGACCCGTTCAACCGCATGCCCGCCCTGCCCAAGCGGGCACCGAACAGCCTCCGCATGCGCGACAAGGCCCTCCTCGCCCTCCGCATGGACGGCCAGAACACCGAGCTGTCCTTCCTTGGCCTCCACTTCATCGCCATCGCTTCCTCCGGAGGCGGCAAGTCCGTCACCCTCCGCAGCATCGGCGACATCCTCACCGCCTGCGACGACGTCGTCGTCGTCGACCTCGACCCGGGCGGCAACGGCCTCGAACCGCTCGCCGAAGCCGTCGGCGTTCGCGTTGTCGGTGCCGACCAGATGCACCTCATCGAGGCCGTCCTCGAGAAGCTCGTGAAGATCGCCAAGGCCAGGGCGCTCCTCCTCGGCAAGCTCGGCATGGGCGACAACTGGATCCCCTCCCGGGAGTATCCGGCGATCGTCGCCCTTGTCGACGAGTACCCGCAGCTGTCCCAGCGGGCCAAGGCGCTCGTGGTCGCCCTGCTGCGCGTCGGCCGCAAGTCCCGCGTGCAGGTCGGCCTGGCCGCCCAGGAGGCGACGAAGGACGCCATCGGTGCCGCGATTGCCGACAGCATCGGCCTCAAGATCGTCGGCCCGTCCCGGCACCAGGACATCGTCCAGGTCTTCGGCGCCGGGGCCGGAGCGAACGGCTGGCGCCCCGACCGGCTCCACCCCGCCCAGGGCGAAGACCCCGCCGACGCCGGCAAGGTCTACATCATGGGCGGCGGGAGCCGCGATCCGCTCATCCACAAGGTCGTACCCATGAGCGCCGCCGAGGGCAAGCGGCGCGGCGCCGAGCGCGCCGCCGCCGGACGACCCAGCATTGACGACCTGTCGCTCGAGAGCGCTGGCGTCACGTTCGACGACCTCGACACCGTCCGCCCGGCCGACGCGCTGCCCGAACCGCTCGAGCTCGCACGGGCCGCGTTCACCGCCGCCGCCGACCCGCAGCGGATGAGCACCGTCGACCTGTACGACTACGTGGCCGCCGCCGCACCCGAATCCTGGGCACCGCAGGACGGCGAGGAGATCGACCAGGCCCGCGGCCGGTACCTCAAGGCCCTTCGCGATGCCGCCGCAGGCATCGACACGACGGTCGACATGAAGGCCAAGCAGTGGCGCGACGGGGCGACCCGGGAGAACGGCTACTACCTGGCAACCCTGGCCCAGCTGACTGGCGAAGCGGCCTGAACCGGGGCTGACAGGCTCGTGACGCCGCAGGTCACGAGCCTGACACCCCACCTGACACGGGCCTGACGGAGCCCCCGGGCGGCTGACGTGTCAGCCGCCTGTCACGACCACCGTCACCCTCCTGACCTGCAACGTCATGCGCTGTCACGCGCCCTGTCACGACCTGAATGTACAGAAGATCCCGAATCGAAGGAGAAGATCATGACCACCTGGAACCGCACCCGACGCGACCTGAGGAAGTTTCTCGCCGACGTTCGGGCGAACCCTGGCAAGACCTACTACAGCTCCCGCGAATGCGTGCAGCCCTGGGGCAACGAGAGCAAGTACCGGGAGATCCAGTTCAAGCCCTCCCGGCTGTGGGTCGGCACCTTCGGCCACCACAGCGCCGAAGCCACCCTCTCCCTGTACGGGCCGCTTACCGACGTCCGCCCCGCCCACCTCAAGCCCCTCTTCGACCAGGGCGGCCAGCAGCACCTGCCCGATGCGAAGAAGGTCGCCGACAGGGCCCAGCCCGTCCGCCGCGGCCTCTTCGCCCGCCGATAAGCACCACCACCACCAAACGCCCCACACCCATGAAGGAGAACCCGATGACACCCAAGTCCAAGCTCGAAGCCGGCGTCACCTACACCTGGGCCCTGGTTGTCCAGTGGCAGCTCGGCGGACGCACCGCCCAGCAGGAGTACTTCGGTGACTACAAGCGAGTGAAGCCCGGCGAGACCGTCGAAATGGCCGTCGAAAGCGCTCGCCGCTTCGTCGCCCAGAAGGTCGGCGTCCGCGACTCCGACCTGAAGCTCGTCAACTTCCGGTTCAACCCCAAGTAGAAGCCCGGGGGCGCTCCCCAGCCTGCCAGCACACGGAGCGCCCCCCGCCCGCCCGACAGTCCCCAGACCACCGGAGCAACCCGACATGACCACGACCCTCACCCGCACCGCAACCCCGCCCGTCGTCGACCTCGACACGCGGCTCGCGATCACCGACGCCGCCATGGACGCCCTGCTCGACCAGGCCGCGCTCGTCTTCGAGGTGAACACCGCCCACCTGCCCGAGCCGACCGTCGGCTACGTGGCGCCGATCCTGCCCACCCTCGACCCGGCGCCCGCCCCTCAGCCGAGTCCGCTCGCCGCCGTCTACCTCGGCGCCATCCAGATCCTTCGCGAACGCGGCTGGGCCCGCGGCGCGCTCCGCGAAGGCGAGGCCGTATGTGTGGTCGGTGCCATCCGTGCAGCCGTCGGCCCCGCCAACCGAGGACTCGCTGACGACGCCTGCACCCACCTCCTCGAGGTGATCAAGACTCAGTTCGCCAGGGCGGAGTCGGTCCCGTCCTGGAATGACTCACAACGCAATGCCGCCGCCGTCCTGCGGGTTTTGAGCCAGGCTGCGACGAGAGCTGACAGCGGCGGCATTTAGCGGCATAGCCGGCCCCGCCGAAGAGAGCCACAAGAAAGGCAGAACGTGGACCAGAGAACACCAAGATTCCTTCCCGGCACCCGCACTCAAGATCTGACCAGCCTGACTTTCGGGCTCCTCACGGTTCTTGAACTCGCAGGACGCGACAAGCACGGGAGGGCGCGATGGCGCTGCAAGTGTGAGTGCGGTGGAGAGGCCGTCTCTGAGGCCTACAACCTCAAGTCCGGCAACACAGCATCGTGCGGATGCGTCCGACACGGGAAGGTCTCGACGCTGAACCGGACGCACGGCCAGAAGGGAACCCCGCTGTACCAGCGCTGGAAGGGTATGAAACAGCGGACATCCGACCCGAATGCCAAGCAGTTTGCTGACTACGGCGGTCGCGGAATCAAGGTATGCGAGCGCTGGCAGTCCTTCGAGAACTTTGCTGCCGATATGGGGCCGACGTTCCACGATGACCTGACTCTCGAACGAATCGACGTGAACGGGGACTACGAGCCTGCGAACTGCACATGGATAACGAAGGCTGAGCAAGCGCGAAATCGGCGCAACAATCATGCCGTCACCTGGCAGGGGCGAACCATGGTCCTTGCCGCCTGGGAAGAGGCGCTGGGCCTGAATCGCCGGATTCTTGGCGACCGCCTACGCCGCGGCTGGTCCATCGAGCGAGCCCTCACCACAGGCGCCGACCCGGACGCCATCGCCCAACTCGGCAATTCAGATGGCATCGACACGCGCGACGTCTAACGCCGACGTCGTCATCCGCATGCTCCACACCGCCGCCCAGCGCGCCTGAAAGGAACCCGCATGGCCGACTTCCCGAAGCAGATCACCGACGGCAACGGCGACACCTGGGAGCCCACCGCCGGCCCCGGCCGCCACGGCGAACCCGTCTACTACCCGACCACCGGGCCCGCGAGCTGGTCCCTCACACCCAGCGAAATCCGCGAGCAGTACGGCATCCGCAGCACCAAGTAGCTCCTCCACCCGAAGCCCTCTCAACCCGCTCAGCCTCCCGCCTAGACTGTCCCGGCCGCCACGGAAGGACCATCAGACATGCGCCTCAACACATTCCACACCTTCGCCCTGTCCGCGCTCGCCCAAGCCCCGGACGTCCAGTCCGTCGAACCGTGGGACCGCGGTGCGGAACACCTCCGCGGCTTGCACGTCACGTTCAGCACCGGCGCGCAGATCTGGGTCGGCGTCACCGCAGCAGCCGCACCCGGCGACAAGTGGGAAGGCCCCGAGGCCCCCGTCGAAGGCGAACCGCCCGCCGAAATCGCATACCCGCAGCTGTTCGACAACGGACAGATCACCCCGGCCCGAGCACAGGAATACCTCGCCGCCGCCCTCACCAACAGCGGCGACAAGCGAATCGCGAAAGCCTACGGCTACAGCAGCGAGGCACAGCACCCCGGCTTCGGGGCCATCTTCCACGACGGCGCCCGCGCGTTCTGCCTCTTCCACCACACAGCCCGAGCCGGGCAGAGCATCGGCGGCCGGGAACTGCAGGCAGCGTTCTGAGACTCCCGCCCACATAGGGCGGGCGCACCACCTCTATCAGGCACCACCCCGACCAGGAGGAACTGATATGTGCAACCGCTTCGACCCTGGCGTGATCGCTGGTAACTGCCCCGTCTGCGGAGCAGGCGTCGGCGCCCCGAAGGGTCAGCCCACTGCTATGCACCAGCGGAACGGCACCGGCACCGAGACGTGTCCCGGCAGCGGCCAGCCCGCCCTGTAGTAACCCGAGCGCGTCCCTACCTGCGGCCCTGGCCTTCACCGGTCGGGGCCGCAGGCGTTGCAGCGGGTGTCAGTGCCTGCCATCACAATTCCGTCATGACCTCATTTGCAGTGAAATGCGGCTGTAGTCGCGACATGACCACAGACGGACGAGCTGGACGCCTCGCCTTCCGGTGTGGCTGTGGAACACGCATCCGCATCGACGAGCAGTCAGGCCCCGTCCGCAGGTGCAGCTTCGGCGATTGCCGCACCGTGGCCGTGACCAGGGAGCCGCTGCGCTTCTGCCTCGAGCACGAGAAGGCAGCAGCCAGCCTCCTTGGCCCTTTGGCTGGCACCCTCGAAGTCGAGTTGTTCCTCAACTCGAGTCACAGCACACGAATTCGCCGATACGGCGACCTGATCAGAGCGCCCAGGAGAATCAGTAGGCACGCGCCGGTGGTCTACTACATGCAGCGCCGCGGTCTCATCAAGATCGGGACGAGTACCGAACTCAGGGCTCGAGCCGCTGCGGTCGACGCCGAGAAGGTCCTCGCTGTCGAACCAGGCGATGAAGCCATCGAACGCCGACGTCAAAAGCGGTTTGAGCACCTCCACCACCACCTGGAGTGGTACCTCCCCGGCGATGACCTGCTCGATCACATCGACGCTTTGGCTCGCCGACACGGCCCGCCGCGTTTGAGGTGACAGATCAGCCGGGCGTCGACCCCACCAGTTCTATCGCACGGCGAGACCCGGGTCGGCCTGATCCGGGGCCGCCTTGCGTTCAGCGCGCGCTACCCAGCCATGCCCGAACCGGGCCGACGGCAGCAGCGTAGGACGGGCCCCGAGTCGCTCGCACAGTTCGTCCAGCGCCTGCTGGCACTCGTACTCGGTCCTGCCGCGCACCATGAAGCTCACGTCCATAGATGAGAGTCTGGCGTAACAGAGCCGTCTCTGAGGCTTGCTTGCCGAAGAGATCACCTGTATGTCACACTGCCATCGGCGTAGCACACGTGTGCCGTCATACCTCGAAGCCCCCAGCAGTCGCCGGGGGCTTTCGTAGTTCCCGGGGGTGCCATGCGACCGGTCGAGCTGTATCCCGACGACCTCGTCTTCGAGAACGAAGCCACCGCCGCAACCGGCGTCCCCGGCCCGACCATTCGCCAATGGGCCCGCCGCGGGAAGATCCAGCGCTTCAAGGGCGACCCCCGGCGGTACGCCGGCCACGGCCACGAGTACAAGACCATGTACGCCCTGCCTGAGATCAAGCAGCTGGCCGCGAACTACCGGCCAATGCCGCAGCGCCGGCCCAAGGCCGCCTGATCGAACGGAGGCCGCGTGAGCGCCATCTACCGCTACGAGGTCCCCGTCGATGACCAGTGGCATGCCATGCAGCTCTCGGGCCCGATCCTGCATGTCGACTGCCGAAACCCGCGCGTAGTCGAACTGTGGGCGCTGAGCACAAGCGAGCCGTCCACCATGCGCGGCTTCCGCGTGTACGGCACCGGCCAGCCGCTGCCTGACAAGGTCAAGCACGTCGGAACGGCCATCGCGCCGGGCGGCCAGCTCGTCTGGCACCTGATGGAAACCGCCTGATCGTCCCGCCGTCGAGCCAACCCCCCGTCACGGCGGCGGGACTTAGCCGAGGAGGTCGACGTGGTGTTGCCCGTAGGCCTGTCGGCCGTGACCGTCACCGGCACCTATACGCACCCCGACGGCGCGCCGTTCGCCGGCAAGCTGCTGTTCACGCCCGAGCCGGCGATCCTCACCTCCGCCACCCACGGCACCCTCCTCCTCGGAACCGTAGAAGCCGCCCTCAACGAAAACGGCGCCGTCACTGTCACGCTCCTCGCGACCGACGACCCCGACGTCACGCCAAGCGGCTGGACCTACCAGGTACAGGAACGCTGGTACAACGCCCCTGGCCGTAGCTATCCACTGTCGCTGCCTGCCGCGGCGCCAGCCGTCGACCTCGCCGATGTGGCGCCCACCGCGCCCGCCGAAGGCGAATACGTCGTCGTCACCGGCCCCGCAGGGCCCACAGGGCCCGCGGGCGAGGACGGGTCGAACGCGGACGCGGAGGCGTACACCGACGCGGCCGTCAGCGCGCACGTAGCTGCGGCCGACCCGCACGGCGACCGGGCATGGGGTGACGCCAAGTTCGCCACGCTCACGGCCCTTGGCGCCGTCAACGCGACCGTCAGCGACCTCGACGGCTTCGTGCAGGACTGCCTCACCCGCGTCGCCGCCATCGAGAACGGCACAGCGTTCCTGGCCGCCCTACAGGTCGCCGGGCCGGCCGCGATCTCCGGAAACCTGACGATCACCGACTTCACCAAGGGCTACCGATTCCGCAGGGACGGCGCGGCGCTCGACCTGGAAGCCACCGGTGCCGACCTCATCGTGTCCAACTGGTCCGGAGACGGCTTCAACGGCACCCAGCGGTCATACGACCGCTATTCGGCTGACGCGCTCAACGTGCAGCATGCCGGGAAGCGCGAGTTCGTTGACGGCCTGTACGGCGCCACCCGGCACGTCATTGACGGCGCGACGAACACAGTCGGCTTCTTCGGCGCCACACCTGCCGGCCAGCAGACGGTCACCGGGTCACGAGCCGACGGCACAGCGCTGGCGAGCCTGCTGACCGCGCTCGCCAACCTCGGCTTCATCGACGACCAGACCACCGCGTAAGGAGACCTCCATGCCCACCAGTGATGCCGAGGGCAAGGGCTGGTCCCTCGAACGGTTCCGCCGCCACCAGCCGAACACCGTCACCGACATCGGCCCCGGCGAAGGCACCTACGCGCGCCTGTTCCGGCCCGAGCACGAAGGCGTCTGGTGGACCGCCATCGAGATCCACAAGCCCTACGTGACCAAGTACAAGCTGAAGTCCACCAAGACGCGGACGATGTACGACGAGATCCACGTCGAAGACGCCCGCGACAGCGACGACCACCTGTTCCACCGGGACCTCGTCATCGCCGGAGACGTCCTCGAGCACATGCCCCGCGAAGACGCCGTAGCCCTGCTGCAGCGCATCGAGCAGGCCGGCGCATGGAACATCCTCGTCTCCCTGCCGATCGTCGACTCCCAGCAAGGCGAAGTCGACGGCAACCCCCACGAAGCCCACGTCCACCAGTGGGACGCCAAAGACATGGACCGGGTCCTCGCCTCACTCGGCGGGCGGGTTGAGTCCATGAAGGGCGGCACGCTCGGCGTGTGGTGGTGGAGCCGACGCATCTGACCCATCGAACCCAGGAGCCCGCGCCATGGCCTCTGCTTCATACCCGCGGCTACCTCGGTGGCTCCATCGTCACGGCGTTGCTCGCACGCTCAGCAGCCGCAGTGGAACGGACTACGCCGACGTGTACTACCTCATGGAGTCCAAGCGCTGGACACCACGATGGCTACTCGTCTGGGCCGCGAACCAGAACTTCGGTCGTATGTACGCACACCGCTCCTCTCAACTCCACCTTGGCGAGGTTCAGCGGCATGCGGTTGCACGAGACGGAACGAGGCGCTGGTCCCTGCACTACAGGCCGACGCTATGAGCGGCGCCTGGGAGGGCTCGGACAGAGTGAAGCGCCTGCCTCCGGGTTGGCGCAAGCTCCGGGCCCGGATCCTCAAACGTGACCCGATCTGCAAGATCTGCGGCGTGCGGCCCTCGCGCTTCTGCGACCACATTGTGGCTAAAGCCGATGACCACAGCGAAGCCGGCCTGCAAGGCGTGTGCGGACCCTGCCATGATCAAAAGAGCAGCGCTGAAGGGAACGCCGCCCAGCGCGAAAACCCCCGGCCTGGAAGAACGAGGCCCCCCGAACAACACCCCGGGATCAAGTGATGCCCGCCTACCTCATTCAGCACCCCGCCGAACAGCGGCGCGAGGACATCCTCATCGACGACCCGCAACTCGCCCTCACCTTCACCGGCGGATGGGCAGTCTTCACCGACAGCCAAGGCATCTGCTTCGCCATCCCGAGCGGGCAAGGAGCCCACATTCAACGGGTAGACGAAGGCCAGGACCAAGAGCCCGCGCCGCAGAAGGAGTGAGCGACTGTGGCCAGGAGCAAGAGCGGCAACGCTGCCGCGCTCAAGCGGTACTGGGGCACAGGAGCAGGGGCGGCCAAGATCAGGTGGGGAACACCAGGCGACTGGACCCGCTGCAACCGGCAGCTGTCCAAGTACCTCGGACCCCGAGCCAAGGGCTACTGCGCACGCATGCACCGAGCACGCACAGGCGTATGGCCTGGATCGCGAGCCAACGCAGGCCGGCGGCGCAGGCGGTAGCGCGAGGGGGATCGATGGCAGCGACCTGCACAGCGCACGTCCAGTGTCCCGACTGCGACCTCGTCATCCCGATCACGATGCAGACGTGGAGCGCGACGAGCGAGTGCGATCACCTGATGCTCGTGGTCGAGCCCGACTACACGGATGTGTGGGCTCACGTCTGGACGCACGAACTTTGATCACCAACGCTTGTTGATCAAGGTTCGTTGATCAACTCGGACCAAGATCACCCGGGGGGATATCCATGATCATGATCTTTTGGCGATCGGGGCCGTATAGCACCTGACATCCCGCCCGGGTTTCCT
>Ga0299914_10001372_pt1 | contig 16053 bp, 14 predicted proteins | sample RVTome_10_FD_201361 | JGI IMG/M metagenome (GOLD analysis project Ga0299914, IMG submission 201361) | Soil microbial communities from uranium-contaminated site in the Upper Colorado River Basin, Wyoming, United States - RVT153D57 (version 2) ...
CCGATCCGATCGCCGGGGCGTACGCTCGCATCTTCCCGTCACTTTTCGAGCCGCTCGACGCGCTGCCCGACGGGATGGAGGAGCACCTTCGCTATCCCGAGGACCTGTTCACCGCCCAGGCCCAGGCGTTCCGTCTCTATCACCTGCCGGACACGGACCAGGGGGCCACGACGTTCTACAACCAGGATGACCGCTGGGCGATCCCCACCGACGTCGTCCAGGCCGATCAACCCATGGAGCCGTACTACGTCATCATGCGGGTCCCCGGCGAGGACGAAGCCGAGTTCGTCCTCATCCAGCCCTTCGTCCCAGAGGGGCGGCGCAACATGATCGCCTGGATGGCCGCGCGGATGGATCCCGGCGTGTACGGAGAGCGGATCGCATTCCAGTTCCCGACCGGTACCACAACTCAGGGCCCGGCCCAGATCGAGGCCCGCATCAACCAGGACGAGACGATCAGCGAGCAGGTCACGCTGTGGTCGAACGCCGGCTCGCGCGTGGTGCGCGGCAACCTGCTGGTCCTGCCGATCGGGGAGGACGCGCTCATCTATGTTGAGCCGATCTTCCTCCAGGCCGAAGGCGCGCCGTTCCCCGAGTTCGTGCGCGTGATCATGGCCGACCAGCGTCGCGTGGCCTTCGCGGAGACCGTGGAGGAGGGAATCCTCCAGCTCCTCGGTGAGGCGGAACCACCACCGCCGGAGGAGCCCGAGCCGCCCGAGCCGGGCGAATCCCCTGAGCCGGGCGAGTCGCCGGGCGCCTCAGCGCCGCCGCTGCCGTCGGACGTGGCCGCGCTGGTCGCCGAAGCGAGCCGGCTCTACGACGAGGCGCAGGCTGCCCTGGCCAATGGCGACCTCGGGACCTACCAGCGGCGTATCGACGAGTTGGCCGACGTGCTCGAAGCGCTCGAGGCGGCCACCTCGCCCTAGGCGAGACTGCGCCCCCGGATGGTGATCGCGCCGGCTCGGACCGTGATCGCGCCGGCTGTGTGCGGCAGGTGCACACATTGGCCAGCGGCGCCCCGCTCGGGCGGTGATCGCGCCGGCTGTGTGCGGCAGGTGCACGCATCGGCCAACATCCCGGCCCGCCACCCGGCACGGCGTGGCCGATGCATGAATGTGGTGCACATCCCGGCCCGCCACCCGGCACGGCGTGGCCGATGCATGAATGTGGTGCACATCCCGGCCCGCCACCCGGCACGGCGTGGCCGATGCATGAATGTGGTGCACAGCGCAACCCGCAGCCCGCAACCCGCAGCTTGCAGCCCACATCCCCGCCCGATGCCCCAGGTCGGCACCGTAGACTCAGTGGCATGGAGGTGCTGGTCATTGGCAGCGGCGGCCGCGAGCACGCGCTCGCCTGGCGCCTGGCGCGTGATGAGGGCGTCAGCCGCGTGCGGGTTGCACCGGGCAACGGTGGGACGGTGGCCGTCGGCGAGTCGATCGCCGACCTCGACGTCACCGACCCGATCGCGGTCGCGCGGCACGCAAACCGGGAGCGCTACGACCTCGTCGTCATCGGTCCCGAGAGCCCGCTGGCCGCGGGAGTCGCCGACGAGCTGACGGCGGCGCGCATTCCGACCTTCGGGCCAACCCGCGCCGCGGCCCGCCTCGAGTCGAGCAAGGCGTTCGCGAAGCGGCAGATGGAGCGCGCCGGGGTGGCCACCGCCGCCGCCGCTTCATTCACCGATGCGGACGACGCGATCGCGCACATTCGCGCCTCGGCGGCACCGCCGGTGGTGAAGGCGGATTGGCTCGCCGCGGGCAAGGGCGTCGTCGTGCCGGAGACCCCCGACGAGGCAGAGGCCGCGGTGCGCGAGCTGTTCGGCAGCGTGGCGGCCGGGGCCAGGGTGGTGCTGGAGGAGCGGCTGAACGGCACCGAGGTGAGCGTATTCGCGCTGGTCAGTGACGCCACCGTGGTCCCGCTGGCGGCCGCGTGCGACTACAAGCGGCTCGCCGACGGCGACAGCGGGCCCATCACCGGCGGAATGGGCGCCTACGCACCGGTCCCGTGGTTCGGCACCGATGCGCTGGAGCGAGCCGCCGCAGAGGTCTTCGAGCCGATCGCCTGGCGCATGGCCCGCGACGGCTTCGGGTTCCGCGGCGCGCTCTACGCCGGAATGATGCTCACCGACGGCGGGCCGATGGTGCTCGAGTTCAACGCCCGCTTCGGCGACCCGGAGACCCAGGTCCTGATGCCGATGCTCGACGGGTCGTTCGCCGAGGCTCTGCTCGGCTGCGCATCCGGTGACCGGAGCGCCATGGAGGGATCGCTGAGCGCCCGCGCCGGGGCCGCGGTCGGCGTGGTCGTCGCGTCGGCGGGCTATCCCGAGGCGCCGATCACCCCGCGACGGGTCACCGGAGCGGACCCCGCATCGGCTGACGACGACGGCCAGATTCTCATCTTCCATGCGGCGACGCGGCGCTCCTCGGACGGCGGCCACGAGTCGACCGGTGGGCGCGTGCTGACGGTGGTCGGGAGGGGCGCGGACCTCGCCGCCGCGCGCGAGAGCGCGTACCGCGGCGTTGCGTCGATCGAGCTCGAGGGCGGCCAATATCGCTCGGACATCGCCGAGCGTGAGCTACACCTCGGGGATGGGACGCAGCTCGGCGACCAGGCCGGATGATCGCGGCCCGCACCGCGGGCGGCGCTCCTCGCTATCCTTCAGGACACCGATGCCCGCCGTCGCCGTCATCTGCGGCTCCCGTTCCGACCTGCCGACCCTCAAGGGCTGCTTTGACGTGCTCGACTCCTACGGGATCAGCTGGGAGGCATCGGTCATCAGCGCTCACCGACAGGCCGATGCGCTCCATGCCTACGTCACGGAGGCCGAGGCCGCCGGCGCTCGGCTCTTCATCGGTGCCGCCGGTCTGGCCGCGCACCTGCCGGGCGTGCTCGCCAGCCTGACGGCGAAACCGGTGATCGGGATCCCGCTCGACGGTGGCTCACTCGGCGGTGCCGACGCGCTCTACGCGGTGGTCCAGATGCCGCCCGGCGTGCCGGTGGCGACGGTGGCCATCGGCAGCGCCGGGGCGAAGAATGCTGGGCACCTGGCGGCACGCGTCCTCGCGCTCAACGATGCCGATCTCGCCGCCCGAGTGGCGGCGTTCCGCGAGGAGCAGGCCGGGGCGGCCGAGCTGCGCATCGACCCGCGGGCGTGACGTGATCGACCGATACGCGCTGCCCGAGCTGCGGGAGATCTTCGGCCAGCGGCGCAAGCTCGAGCTGTGGCTGCGGATCGAGCTCCTGGCGGTCGAGGCGATGCGCGATGCGGGTGTCGTGCCGGAGGAGGACTGGCAGCGCATCCGCTCGGCGGCCGGCGAGGTGGACCCGGAGCGAGCGCGCGAGATCGAGCAGGAGTCCCAGCACGACGTCATCGCCTTCCTCCGCTCGGTGACCGAGCGGCTTGGCCCGGAGGGGCGCTGGCTGCACTACGGGCTGACCAGCTCCGACGTCCTGGATACCGCCACTGCGGTCGTGCTGCGCGATGCGACCCGCGTCGTCGAGACCGAGCTGGGGCGGCTCGTCGAGGTCGTGCGCCGGTTGGCCCTCCAGCATCGCGCGACACCGATGGTCGGGCGCAGCCACGGCATCCACGCCGAGCCCATCACGCTGGGCTTCAAGGCCGCGGGCTGGTACGCCGAGCTCGGCCGCGACGTCGAGCGTCTGGGTCGTGCCCGCGAGGTGATCGGTATCGGCTCGATCTCCGGTGCCGTCGGGACGCACGCCAACGTCGGCGCCGAGGTCGAGCGCCACGTCCTCGATGGCCTTGGGCTCGCCGCGGATCCGGCGCCCACCCAGGTGGTGAGCCGCGATCGCCACGCCGAGCTGCTCACCACGCTCGCCATCCTGGGCGGCACGCTCGAGCGCATGGCCGTCGAGGTCCGCCATCTTCAGCGTACCGAGGTGAGCGAGGCGTTCGAGCCGTTCGGGTCCGGCCAGCAGGGGTCGAGCGCCATGCCGCACAAGCGCAATCCGATCCTGGCCGAACGGGTGACCGGAATGTCCCGCCTGCTGCGGGCCGATGCGCTCATCGGCCTCGAGAACATGGCCCTATGGCACGAGCGAGACATCAGCCACAGCTCTGCGGAGCGCTTCGTCTTCGAGCGCGCACTTGGCGTGGCCGCCTATGCCACGCGCACGACCGCCGACATCCTGGACGGACTCGAGGTCGACGCGGAGCGGATGCGCACAAACCTCGACCAGTTGGGCGGCATGGTGTACTCCGAGGCGCTCCTGCTCGCCATGGTCGCCAGGGGGGCCGACCGAGAGTCGGCCTACCGGCTCGTCCAGGGCGCCGCGAAGCGAGCATGGTCCGGCGAGGCGAGCTTCGCAGACGCGCTCCGCACCGATCCATCGGTCGCCGAGTGGCTGAGCGCGGAGGAGATCGAGCAGGCCATGGATCTCGACCATCATCTCGCGGGGATCGAGGTCACCTACCGCGCATTGGGCCTCGACGAGGCCTAGGCGAGGAGCGTCATGCGCGGCTGGGCACGCACCGTCGCCACGGCCGCGGTGCACGTCGCCGATCGACCGTCCCTCTGGTTGCCGGGCGGGCTGGCCTGGGTGCTGACGGTCGGTTGGCTGGTCCTGCTGATCGGCGTCGCGCGGACGCCGACCATCGCCGAGCTCACCTTCTTCGGGGCCGGCTTCTACACCTCCGGCGCCTGGCCGTGGAACCTGGTGGCCGTGACCGGTGGGACGGGCCTGGCGCTCGCTTCCGCGCTCGCTCTCGTCGCCGTGGCCGAGGCGACCCTGCTGCGCGGTACGCGCGCGAACGCGGAGGGCGCGGGACGGGTGATGCTCCTCTCGGTCCTGTGCGCACTGCCCGTGCTCGGCGCGGTCGCTGCGCTCGCGGTCGGATTCGGCGCGGTCGCTCAGGCCGAGTTCAACTCGCCCCAGGATGGCGGTGGTCCGCTCGCGCGCATCGTCCTCCGCCTTCTGCCGCTGGTGATCGTCGCGCTGCTGGCCGTCGTGGCCGGGGCCGCCATCCACGCGGCGGCAGCGCGTCGCGCCGTGCGAGGGCGCTCGATCCTTGGCAGCCTCCGCGACGCCCCGGTCCTCCTGGCGCGCGCGGGGACGGCAGCACTCGCGCAGGCGGTGGCGCTGAACGCTATGCGGCTGGCCTTCGCGGGGTTGGCTGCACTTCTCATGCGGGTCCTCTGGGCACCCATCGAGAACCGCCTGGCGCTGAACGGGATCGACGCCGCCGCCATGCTGCTGCTGGTAGGCTTCGTGGCGATCTGGCTCTGCCTCGTCCTCGCCGGCGGGGCGCTCCACGCCTGGGGATCGGTGTCCTGGACGGGGGTGCTCGGCGCCGGTGCGATCGACCGGGGCGCGAGCCAGGATGAGATGGAGCCCTCCACCCAGCCGTGAATCCGGACCTCTCCGTCGACACCGAGATCAACCTGGCCATGCGGCTGACGGTCGGCCTCGTGCTGGGGGCGATCATCGGATTCGAGCGCGAGCTTCACCGCCAGCCAGCCGGATTCCGCACCCACAGCCTCGTGTCGCTGGGCGCTGCGCTTTTCACCGTCGTGAGCGCCTTCGGCTTCAGCGGGCCGTTGGTCGACCCGACTCGAATCGCCGCGCAGATCGTGTCTGGCATCGGCTTCATCGGCGCCGGGACGATCCTCCAGTACCGCGGCCACATCCGGGGGCTGACCACCGCCGCCAGCCTCTGGTCGGTCGCGGCGATCGGGACGGCGGCTGGCGCCGGCCTCTTCGTCGTGGCGGTGACCGGCACCGTGCTCATCCTGGTGATCCTCTCGATCCTGGACCGAGTCGAGGTGTTTGCGCGGCGGCGGCTGGCGTTACCGCCAGATCAGTACGACGTCGCACAGATCGACGAAGGCGACGACGGCAAGAGTGAGGACCTACCGTGACCCTGACCACCACGCATCTCGAGGGACTGAGGCTCGTCCACCGCGGCAAGGTGCGCGAGACCTACGAGGTCGACGATCGCCATCTGCTGCTGGTCGCGACCGACCGCCTCTCGGCGTTCGACGTCGTGTTCGACCAGGCGATTCCCGACAAGGGGGCCGTGCTGACCCGGCTCTCCGCCTGGTGGTTCGAGCAGCTCGCCGACCTCGGCCGCTCCCACTTCGTGAGCGCCGATCCGGACGATCTGCCCGTTGCGGCCCGCTCCCCCGATCTCGCCCCGCGCTCGATGCTCGTCCGCCGCGCGGAGCGCGTGGATGCCGAGTGCGTGGTGCGCGGCTACCTGGCGGGTTCCGGCTGGGTCGAGTACCAGCGCACCGGCATGGTGTGCGGACACCCGCTGCCCGCCGGGCTGCGCGAGGCGGACCGCCTCCCGGAGCCGATATTCACGCCGTCGACCAAGGCGGAGGTCGGTCACGACGAGAACATCACCCGCGCGGAGCTCGCCGAGCTGGTGGGCAACGAGATGGCGCGTCAGCTCGAGGAGCGCTCGATCGCCCTCTATGCAGAGGGGGCTCGCCGAGCCGAGGAGGTCGGCCTGATCCTGGCCGATACGAAATTCGAGTTCGGGATGATCGATGGCGAGCTGGCGGTGATCGACGAGGTGCTGACCCCCGACTCATCTCGCTTCTGGGACCGCGACCGCTACGAGCCCGGCTCATCGCCACCGAGCTTCGACAAGCAGTTCGTCCGCGACTTCGTCGCGGGTTCAGGGTGGAACAAGGAGCCCCCGGCGCCGCAGCTTCCTGACGAGGTGATCCGCGGAACGCGGGATCGCTACGTGGCCGCCTACGAGCGGCTGACCGGCCGGGCGTGGGGCTGAGCGTGCGTTGGCTGGCCGAGGTCCACGTCTCGCTCCGCCCGGGAATCGCCGATCCCGAGGGACAGACGATCGGAACCGCGCTGCGTTCGCTCGGCTATGGCTCGGTGGACGAGGTGCGCATCGGCAAGCTGATGCGGATCGGATTCGATGCCGATGATCTCGCTGCCGCCGAGAACCAGGTGGCCGAGATGTGCCGCCGCCTGCTCGCCAACCCGGTGATGGAGACCGCCAGCTGGGAGATCTCTCCCGACGAGGAGGCGGCTGCGTCGTGACACTGGTTGCGGGCCGCCCGCGGGTGGCGGTCGCCGTCTTCCCCGGCACGTGGAGTGAGCGCGACTTCGCACACGTCGCCGAGTCGGTGCTCGGTTGGCAGGCCGACCTCGTCTGGCATACCGAGACCGGGCTTGGCCAGCCCGATGCGGTGGTCCTACCCGGCGGCTTCGCCCACGGTGATCACCTGCGGACCGGTGCGATCGCCCGCTTCTCGCCGGTGATGCGCGCGGTCGAGGCCTTTGCCGAGGCGGGAGGCCCGGTCATCGGCTCCTGCAACGGCTTCCAGGTGCTGACCGAGGCGGGGATGTTGCCCGGGGCGCTGATGCGCAACGACCATCTCGAGTTCCGCTGCGACTGGCAGGTGCTCCGGGTGGAGCGTCCCCGCTCCAGCGCGCCGTGGCTCGGCGACCTCGCGGACGGGGAGCTCATCCGCCTGCCGATCAGTCACGGCGAGGGCCGCTACGCTGCCGACGACGCCACCCTCGACGAGCTGGAGGCCGCTGGGCGCGTCGTGCTGCGCTACACCGATGAGATGGGAAGGTCGACCGACGCGGCGAACCCGAACGGGTCCGCTCGCGGGATCGCCGGCATCGTCAACGCCGGTGGCAACGTGCTGGGGCTCATGCCGCATCCCGAGCGCGCGGCGGAGGTCGAGGTCGGGGGGACCGACGGGCTCCGGCTCTTCCGTTCGCTGGAACGCTGGTTGCACGCCCGACCGGCGGCGGCGGAGCGTCGGCTATGATCGGCTCGATCGCCCGTACCTGGCCGCAGGAGGCGCACCACCATGGAGAACGACGAGCGGGACCGGCCTGACCGGCAGGAGCCCGAGGAGACCGCGGCCGAGCAGGCCGCCGACGCCACCGAGCCCGATTCCGACGCCACCGAGCAGGTGACGCCCCAGGATGCGGGAGCGACCGAGCCGGAGCCGCCCGTATCGGCCTCCGAGATCGAGAGCTGGCCGAGCCAGGACGTCGCCGCGCAGACCCCCTCTGCCTGGTCGACCGAGCCGCCTGCCGCCGACTCCTCGGCTGCGGATGCGTGGCCCACCGAGCCGCCGGCGGCGGGGTCGGTTGACGCCGACGACTGGCCGACCACGCCCCCGGAGCTCGGCGCCGAGCCGATCCTCGAGCCCGAGCCCGTGCCGAGCGAGGTGGAGGCGTATCCGGCGTCGCCCGCGCCGACCGAGCCGGAAGACGTGCCTGCCGAGGAGGCGCCAAGCATCGTCAACGCCGTTCCCGCCTCCGCCGGCGAGACCGGCGAGAGCACCGTGTGCCCGCGTTGCGGCACCGAGAACCAGGCCGGCCTCTCGTTCTGCCGCAACTGCGGCCAGCGCCTGGTCGCCGCCGGTGTGGCCACCACCGTTGACCGGCCTGCCGCGCCCGAGGGGACGATGGCCTGCCCACGCTGCGGGACCCATAACCGCGCGGGCGTGTCGTTCTGCCAGAACTGCGGGGCGAACCTGCGCGGTTCGGCGCCGGGCTATGTTCCGCCGGCGGTGGCCGGCGAGGCGACGGCTCCGGCCGTGAGCGCCGCCGAGCGCGGCGGTGCCGTCCTGGGGCCGGTCGTCCTCCTCATCGGCATCGTCGGCCTCGTCACCGGCTACCTCCTGCCGTTCCTGTTCGGAACCGGCTCGCTCTTCGAGCGCGCCTTCGGCGCCGGCGGGTACGGGATCGGCTTCTGGTCCAGCTACCCCGACGGCGGCCTGGCCGACCAGGCGTACTTCGGCCTCGCCGCGGCCGTTCCGGTCCTGGCCGTGCTCCTCGCCGCGCTCGCCATCGGCGGCCTCGTCCGTGCGCGGCCCGGCCTGCTTCAGTCGATCGGCCTGGTGGTCGCGCTGCTCTGGAGCCTTGGCCTGATCGTCGGCTTCGTGGTCGTCGAGCTGGCCGGCAATTGGAGCGGAGATATCGTCGGGATGCTCCGGGTCCTCACGCCGGCGGGGATCATCCTCCTTCTCGCCTCGATGATCGTCGTCATCGGCACGCTGACCCGCTTCGGGCGGAGCTGATCGGTCGTGACCCGCTTCTGCCCGAACTGCGGCACGGAGGTCGACGAGACGGCGATCTTCTGCCCGACGTGCGGGCAGCCGGTCGACCAGGCGGCCGAGGTCGAGATGCCGCCGGCGCCCGCCTGGCCGGACCCTGACCCGTCACTGCGACCACCGGCTGAGCCGGCCGCACCGCCCCGGGGGGAGGAGCCGCCCGCCCCACCCGCGCCCCCGGAGCCGGTTCCGCCGGCAATGCAGGCGCCCCAACGGCCGTCCGATCGGCCCGCGGCGGGGGTCAACCTCCCGATCTCCATGCCGCTCACCGTCTCGGGTTGGCTCATCGGCGGGGGAGCCGTGGTGGGCGCCCTCGGCGCCCTGCTCAGCCTCCTCGACGGCTTCGCCAACCCGATCGATCTCATCCTTCTGGTGGCGCTCGTTGGCGTGGCGGCGACCGTCTTCGCGGCTGCCGCGCTGCCGGCGATCCCGCAGCTGCGGCTGGCGACGCTCGCCGTCGTCCTCATCGCCTTCGGTGTTGGCCTCGATCGGCTCGGGTTCGGCGGCGCGGGAGCCGCGACACTGCTGCTCTTCCTGGGGACCGCCGCCGCGGCCATCGGCGCCATCCTCATCGAGCTGGGTCGCGACGAGCCCATCGGGGCCGCGTAGATCCCGCATGACCCTCGCGCCCCCGTCCGCCGAGCAGCGTCACGGGCTGACCGAGACCGAGTACGAGCTCGTCGTCGATGCCCTCGGCCGCCCGCCGAACAGCGTCGAGCTCGGGATGTTCGGGGCGATGTGGTCCGAGCACTGCGCCTACAAGCACTCCCGGCCGCTCCTCGGCCGGCTGCCGCAGGAAGGAGTGCGCGTCCTGGTGGGGCCGGGGGAGAACGCCGGCGCGCTCGACATCGGCGACGGCCTGGCGGTCGTCTTCAAGGTCGAGTCGCACAATCACCCCTCCGCGGTGGAGCCGTACCAGGGGGCGGCGACCGGGGTGGGTGGCATCATCCGCGACATCTTCACCATGGGCGCACGCCCGATCGCGCTGCTCAACTCGCTGCGCTTCGGACCGCTCGACCCTGACGCCGAGACCGATCCAGAGGCGGCCGCCCGGAATCGCTACCTCTTCGGCGGCGTGGTCGGCGGCATCGCCGGGTACGGCAACTGCATCGGAATCCCCGACGTCGGCGGCGAGGTGACCTTCGACCCGACGTACTCGGGGAATCCGCTCGTCAACGCCATGTGCGTCGGGATCGCACGCCATGACGAGATCACCCTGGCACGCGCCGCCGGGGCGGGCAACGTGCTGCTCCTGGTGGGCGCCTCGACGGGGCGCGACGGGATCCAGGGCGCGTCGTTCGCATCGGCCACCCTCGGCGACGACCGAGATGAGCGGCGTCCGGCGGTGCAGGTTGGCAACCCGTTCCTCGAGAAGCTGCTCATGGAGGCCTGCCTCGAGCTGGCGCGGACCGATGCGGTGGTCGCGATGCAGGACCTCGGGGCCGCCGGCTTGACCTGCGCCCTGGCCGAGGTCACCGCCCGGGGCGGAGTCGGCGCCGAGGTGGACCTCGACGCCGTGCCACGGCGAGAAGACGGCATGGCGCCGTACGAGGTGCTCCTCAGCGAGTCGCAGGAGCGGATGCTGATCGTGGTTCGGCCCGACGCGGTGCCCGACGTGCGGGCCGTCTTCGACCGATACGAGCTGGCCGCGGCGGCGATCGGCACGATCATCGACGAGCCGGTCATCCGCGTCACCGCCGGCGAAGAGCTCGTCTGCCGCGTCCCCGGGCGCGCGCTCGCCGACGATGCGCCGCGCTATGCGATCTCCGGCAGCGCGCCCGAGCCCCCCGCGTCGGACCTGGAGCAGCTGGCGGCCGAGGCGCCGGAAGCATCGACCCTCCTGGAGCTGCTCGCCAGCCCGAACGTCCGGGACCGCAAGCCGATCTGGCGGCAATACGACCACATGAACGGCACGAACACGCTCGTCGGCCCGGGGGCCGGAGACGCGGCCCTCCTTCGCATCAAGGGCACGCCGCGCGCCCTGGCCCTCGCCATCGACGGGCCGGCGCCGGCGCGGGTCGGCGCGCTCGACGCATTCCTGGCCGGCGCCTCGGCGGTCGTCGAAGGGGCGATGAACGTCGCCGTCACCGGCGCCGTTCCGATCGGCATCACCGATTGCCTCAACTTCGGATCGCCGGAGACCGACCTGGGGGCGTGGCAGCTCGAGCAGGCGATCGACGGGATCGCCGCCGCCTGCGGTGCCCTCGACCTTCCGGTGGTGTCCGGAAATGTCAGCCTCTACAACGAGACGATCGACGGGCCGATCCTCCCCACCCCCGTGGTCGGGACCGTCGGCCTGCTCGACGATCGTGCGGCCAGGCTGCGCCTGGGCTGGCGAGCCGGCGACGAGCTGTGGCTCATCGGTGAGGACGGCGATGGCGCCGACGCCCTGGCCGCCTCCGAGCTCGCGTGGCGCCGAGGGCGGCGTGGCGGCCATCCAGCGCTCGACGTGGCGGCAGCGTCACGCGTCGTGCGGATCCTCCCGCGGCTGGCTCGCCACGGGCTGGCGCGCGGCGCGCACGACCTGTCGACGGGCGGCCTGGCCGTGGCGCTGGGCCGCATGGCCATCGCCTCGGGCGTCGGCGCCCGGGTCGCGCTGGATGCGTCACGGCCGACCGCGACCCTATTCGGGGAGCGCGCCGGTCGCGCGATTCTCGCCGTGGAAGCCGATCGCTCAGGGGAGCTCGCGGCGGCGCTGGAGGCGGCGGGGGTTCCGGGGCGGCAGATCGGCCACGCGACGGGGGCGTCGCTCCAGCTGGCCGTTGGGACCGCCACGATGGAGCTCGAGCTGGACGCACTCCGGCAGGCGTGGGCAACGCCCCTCTAGAGGCCGCCCTCGCCCTCGTCCGCCGCGCGCGGCCGGGGGACGCCGATTGTCTTCCGCCGGTCCTGGTCATCCGGCGCGAGCCCGATGGCCGCCACGATCGGATCCTCCTCGAGCTGTACCCGGCTGTACCAGATCGGATGCCCAGGACTCTTCGACTCGGGCGGGGGCCGCTGCCGGCGTCGGATGACGACGACGGTCCCGATGGCCAGGACGAGTGAGGCCAAGATCACGAGCCCCACGAGTGCGAGCTGGAGCGGGCTCACTGTGCCGACGCGGAGCGCGCCGCTCTCGCGGACTTCGCCCGCGCTCGCTTGGGACGACCATTGGCCGTGTCGACTGGGCGGTGGAGGTGCCCCTGGCCGTTGCCGTCCACGTGCGAGAGGCCGTCCACCGTCCGCTCGTGAAGACGGTAGACCTCCTCGAGCCCGTCAGGCGGCACGGCATCGGCGTACACCGCGCAGAAGACGTCCACGACCGCCGGGTCGAACTGCGTTCCGGCGTTCGCCCGCAGCTCACGAAGTGCCTCGGCGTGGGCGAGCGCCGAGCTGTATGGGCGCTCGTGGACCATCGCGTGGTACGCGTCGGCGACCGCCACGATCCGTGCGCCGAGCGGGATCTCCTTCCCCCGGAGGCCGTGCGGGTAGCCGCCGCCATTGAATCGTTCGTGGTGGTGGAGGACGACCGGGATCGCCTCGCGGAGGCTCGATGCCTGCTCCAGGATGACCTGGCCGATGCGGGGGTGCTGCCCGATCGTCTGCCACTCCCCGTCGGTGAGGCTGGACGGCTTGTCGAGAATCTCGCCCGGGATCGCGATCTTGCCGAGATCATGGAGGAGCGAGGCGACCCGGATCCGCTCGATCTCCTCGGTTGGCAGCCCCATCTCCAGGGCCATGCCGGTGGCCAGCGAGGCGATCATGTCGGACGGGCGCCCCCGGTGGTGCGGCTGCGGCGCCAGGACCGATGCGAGGGCCTGGGTGGCCGTGTCGCTGGCCCACTTTCCGATGGCGGTCGCCTGGGCGCGGTGGTCGGCAGAGATCGGAGCGCGCCGCACCGGCGCCTCGTCATCGAGCTCCTGGAAGAGGTACGTGCGGTTGCGGCCGAGCGACTTGGCGGCGTACATCGCCGCGTCGGCGCGATCGACGAGCATGTCGAGCTGGAGCTGCGAGCCGACGCCGCCGGCGACGCCGACGCTGATCGTCGCCTCGATGGTCTGGTCACCGGCGATCCGGAAGCGCTCGCCCATGACCAGGCGGCGCAGGTCCTCGGCAAGCTCGAAGGCGTTCTCCGGAGTCGTCTCGGGGAGGATGAGCATGAACTCCTCGCCGCCGTACCGGCCGAACGCGTCGCTGGCCCGGACCGAGTCGGCGATGAGCCCCGCGACCTGGCGCAGGACGGCGTCACCGGAGTTGTGGCCGTGCATGTCATTGATCGGCTTGAAGCGATCGAGGTCGATGAACGCGACGCTCAGCGGCGTGTAGTGGCGGGTGGCACGTTCGATCTCGGCGTGGAGGATGGCGAGCAGCGTCTCGCGGTTGGTGACCCCGGTGAGCCGATCGTGGGTGGCGCGCGCCTCGGTCTGGAGGAAGGTGCCGGCGGCGGAGTTGAAGGCGCGCGCCAGGCGCCGCTCGGCGGGGATTCCTCCCTCGCGAAGCTGGATCGGCTCGGCGGTCTCCAGGGTACGCTCGAGAGCCGAGGCGATCCGGTTGAGGCGCCAGCCGACATAGCTCCAGCCAAGGAGCGCCATGGTCGTCATCCCGGCGACTGCCGCCAGGATGAGGACCGCCAGGATCAGGCTCTGCTCCTCGGGCGCTGCCTGGGCCGCTGCGGCCAGCCACATCGTGGCGGCCGCCGCGATGGCCAGCGGCGCCAGGAATCCGAGGAAGCGGACGGCGGTGAGCACGTCGCTGACAATGCGCGACCGGGTCCCGTTCCGCCATGGCTCGATCGTCCCGCGTTGCGCCGTGGCAAATCGGCATTTGGAGGCAAATCGGCCGTTGTGGGGAACGGTGCAGTACTGCGGCGGTACCTTCTGCCGGGCGCGTGCCGGGACCACCAGATGGGCGTCGCGCACCGCTATGATGGCGACGTGCCCGGCCAGCACCGACCCGCCTGATCAGCCCCGTGCGAGCACCCATCAACCTGCCGCAACGGACCGGCGAGGCGCTACCCGTCTATCAGTCCGGCGGCCCGCGCGAGGAGTGCGGGGTCATCGGCATCTGGGCGCCGGGCGCTCCGGTGGCGCGCCTGGCGTACGTGGGCCTTCACGCCCTCCAGCACCGCGGCCAGGAGTCGGCGGGGATTGCGGTCAGCGACGGCGAGCGGCTCGCGCTCCACAAGCGGCTCGGCCTGGTGAGCGGGGTCTTCGACGAGGAGACGCTCCTGCGCCTGGAGGGTGGCGATGACCGGGCGCGGACGGCGATGGCCTCGATCGGGCACACCCGCTACAGCACCACCGGCTCGAACACCCTTCCCAACGTCCAGCCGGTCTATGCCCAGACCGACCGCGGCGAGCTGATGCTCGGGCACAATGGCAACCTGACCAACGCTCGCTGGCTGCGCGACGAGCTGACCGAGCAGGGCGTCGAGTTCTCGTCCGCCTCTGACACCGAGGTGCTCGCCAAGCTCATCGCGCATGCCCCGGGACGGAGCTGGGGCCAACGCGTCGACCACGCGTTCCATCGCGCCACCGGCGCCTACACCTTCACGATGCTCACCGCCGATGCGCTCGTCGCGGCCCGCGACCCGGTCGGCTTCCGGCCGCTCGCGCTTGGTCGCCTCGGCAACGGAGGCTGGGCGGTCGCCAGCGAGAGCGCCGCGCTCGACGCCATGGGTGCCCAGTTCGTGCGCGACGTGGAGGCCGGCGAGGTGCTCACCATCACCGAAGGCGGCGTCGACTCGTATCGGTCAAGCCAGGCGACGCCGGAACGCGAGAAGCTCTGCTCCTTCGAGTACGTCTATCTCGCCCGCCCCGACAGCGTCATCGCCGGGCGCCTCCTCTATGAAGCCCGCCTCGAGATGGGCCGCATCCTGGCGCGCGAGCACCCGGCCGAGGCGGATCTCGTGATCGCCGTGCCGGACTCGGCGGTCCCGGCGGCCATCGGTTATGCCGAGGTGGCGGGTCTGCCGTACCGGGAGGGGCTCATCAAAAGCCGCTACGTCGGTCGCACCTTCATCCAGCCGGCGCAGACCGGTCGGGAGGAGGCGGTGCGCCTGAAGTTCAACCCGCTCCCCGAGCTGCTGCGTGGAAAGCGGGTGGTGGTCGTGGATGACTCGATCGTGCGGGGAACCACGACCGCGCCGATCGTCGCCATGCTGCGTCGAGCCGGCGCCGTCGAGATCCACGTGCGCATCCACTCGCCGGAGATGCGCCACCCCTGCTACATGGGGGTCGACACCGGCAGGCGAGGGGAGCTCATCGCCGCAAGTCACACCACCGATGAGATCCGGCGGGCCATCGATGCCGACACGCTCGGATACCTCTCCAAGGAGGGGATGCTCACGGCGATCGGAGGGCGCCGTGGCTCGCACTGCACCGCGTGCTTCGACGGCGTCTACCCCACCGACGTGCCGCTCGAGCTCGACAAGCTCGCCCTGGAGCGCAGCTGACCGATGGCGCGCACCTACCGTGAGGCTGGCGTCGACGAGGAGCGAGCCGCCGAGGCGGTCCAGCGCATCGCGGCTGCGGCTGCGGTTGCGGCAACTCCATCGGTCATCGGAGGCATCGGTGGCTTCGGTGGGCTCTTCCGCTTCGATCCGACGACCCATCCCGATCCGGTCCTCGTCAGCAGCACCGACAACGTCGGGACGAAGCTCAAGGTCGCGGTCGCGCTCGGCCGGCACGACACGGTCGGGATCGACCTCGTGAACCAGAGCGTGAACGACATCGCCGTCACCGGGGCCGATCCGCTCTTCTTCCTCGACTACCTCGCCGTCGGCGAGCTGCGGACCGAGGTCGTCGAGTCGATCGTGCAGGGGATCGCGAATGCGTGCGCCGCCGCCGGCATCCCGCTCCTCGGCGGCGAGACTGCCCAGCTGCCGGACATCTTCGCCAGCCCGGACGACTACGACCTGTCCGGCTTCATTGTCGGCGTGGCCGCCCGGGCGGATCTCATCGACGGATCGAGGGTCGCTGCCGGGGACGCGCTGCTCGGCATC